>JGI24021J15306_10005211_pt1 | contig 15380 bp, 5 predicted proteins | sample Ectturendosymbi1_FD_15306 | JGI IMG/M metagenome (IMG submission 15306)
CGGCTTCAATGCCTTGTACTACGTTCTGTTTTGTCTGTTTTTATCAACCTGCGTTCTGCAGAGTGTGTGTGTTCATACTATGGACTTCGTGTTTGCTCATAAACAAATAAATTAAAAATTAAGACTAAGGATGCGTATTTACGTAATATCGATTGCTTATTAAAAATTTGCTCAGTTGATTCGCTTAGGTTTGTAATTTTCCCAGATTTTATATCGTTCTGATCTGAACTAAAACTGTATCATGAGGGAAGAGTATAATTTTCATAAAATTAGAATTTGGTAAGTCGTTTATAAATATTGTCCGTTCAAAACAGACTACTAGTTCTTGTGGAGACTAGTTCTTGTTTATCTTCCATCGATTTTTTCCACGCGAAACGTACACAAGTTTTTCGGCAACCTCTGCTTCTCATTGTAGGTACACCAAGAGCTGGATGCCGCGAGCAGTGGGCTGGTGTAGCCAGCCCAAGAATTGGGGGGGCGAAAATGTTTGATTTTAGGCGAATAACACTATTTTGTTTGGAAAAACGCCTGTCAAAGCACAAAATGGCTATACGTTCTAAAAATTGGGGGGGCATGGGCCCCTGACTGCGAAGTTCACAGAGCTTGTTGTCGCAGCACCAACAGTTAACCGAATCAGCTGCTTTATGATGCCATTACAATCAGGGCTGGCCCTTAGCCGATTGCTTCCAATCGGGCCCCGCGCTACGCCTACTACTAACCTACGCAAACTTCATTTTCTGTTGAAGCTGCTTGTGTAGTGCCGGCGTGGGGCCCACAGTATTTTTAAGCGCGGGGGCCGTTACCAACGAAAATCAAAGTTAATGGTGCGGTTTTTACGCCCTCACACAATTCGTTCTTTGATCGTAACAATTGTAGTTATTTTTCGGTAATGTGTAGCCAAGTTTTTTCAATAAAACAATGCGTTTTGTAGCATAGAGTATTTTCAATAACTAATTAAGACAGAGAAAGCTTTAGTTTTGAAATTGTTTTCTGTTTCGGTTATAAGGGTTTCGTATGGCAGGTCAAATTTCAATAGTTGCAGCAAGATACGGTGCAGTAGTATTCTGCTGTTTCAATAGTTACTGGTATTTGTCTTCTGAAAGTTAATTTCAGTTCGCAATTGATGCAAATGTGTGCTTCTTAGTCAGTCTTATTCAATTGCCCTCTCGAAGAGATATGGTGAGGCAACCTGAGATTGTCGAATACATTTGAAATAAACCTAATTTTAATTATGCGAACTGAATTACTATTACCCGTATGCAAAATATAATTAAAATGGTTCCTTAAAAAAGTAACCGAAAATTTCGTTACGAATGTTAACAATAAAGCCATTTGCAAAGAAACAGAAATGATAGTTAACGTTTAAGCGAAGTAAGCCTCATGATGTTTTTGTGGTGCAAGTTGCATCATGAAGTACCACCTGAACAAGGATTATGGCATCAGTCTCAAACATACGGGCGTCGTAATTTCTGAGATATAGCCAAACAAATGGAAAGTTGGAAAAAGTGAAAAGGTGGGATGACTTTCCTGAAAGATTTGGTGGCTACGGGGCCTTTGTCTTTGGGGAAAATTTTTCGATTTGCCCGAATTTTTACGCTACTAACATACACTCTTCAACAGGAAAGTTTGGCAGGGTGATGCTTCTGCTTTTAAGCAAATTGCTCAAACATATCGGGCAGCTTTGCCCAAACCTTTTTGAATCTTTCTCGAATCTCACAGAACAATTGCCCCATTGCTTCGTACGCCAATGCTACTAAGTAGGCTACTTGCCTATTTTGAAAATTTTCTAAAATGTAGGTTTATAGTTATTGGGAAATCTGCAATTAATTTATATAGTTTTTTTCGTGTCAGAAGTCAGAACAATCTTTTAACTTTCGGGGACATTGAAAACCTGCTGTAATCAACGGTCTGTGTTCTTTATCGGTGCTTTACTGTAACCATTATTTAAGTGCAAAGGATATACTGATGGGCAGGTCTTATACTGGTGTTTTTTAGCAGTGAGAATGTTTCTCGTGCACTTTAACACATTTGAAATTGTATTTAGTAAGGCAAACGCTCCCAACTACATGGCCAGGTGCAATGAGTTGGAATGCCAGGGACTGTTTAGCCCAAAGCATGATCACCTGCAATCACAACAGAAGTTTTCCCCGAAAACGAGAGTGATGGGACACAGCTAATAAAGTACCAGCAGTGATGTAGTCGAGACCGTAACCTTCGAGACCGAAACCTGGTTAAAATTTCGAGACGAGACCAAGACCGAGACTTCAAAGTTTGTGCATTTTGCCGAATTAAAAAAAATGTCGTCATCATTTCTGACTTCAATTTTCTCAAATTTCTGGCATTTTTCCGACGTGTTTTGATTGTTTCTTACCTGCAAATACAATAAAACAAAAAATCGTTAAATTATGTAAATTTTAATAAACGATTTCTTTGCAATATTCAAAGTCTCGAGACTTGAAATCTTCGAGACCGAGACTCGCAAAAATGGATCTCGAGACCGTCTCCACCATCGAGTACCAGGGGAGTAGTGGGGTGGGAACGGCGTTCCCACACCTTATTTTCGTGTGAGAATGCGTTCCCGCACCTTTCTGCACTAGTGACGTTACTTGAAGATTTAGATTTTTCATTTCAATTTCTACATGTAGCGCCTGAATCAGAATAAATGACAAGTTATCTCGTGTATAACATGGTATCATGGTTGTGTAATTACTGTTTGTGACATCACAATGGCATTTACGTGCTCCACGCTTCGTCTGATTGTTTGCATTTAGCGTAACTCTGCTATCTTCGGGTCAGAGGAGTAATTAGTAAGGTCATTGAAAGTCATAACATTCGTATTTTTCTGTGCTTCAGGAAGCTATGAAACGAATTTTAAACCAAAAATCGCACCCCTTTGAAGTCTATAACAAAAGTTATTAAAGTCATAAAAAGCCACATTCCCATGTTAGGTCATAAAGTCATACTTCGCATATTTTCAACCTAATTCAAAAAGGAAACCATTAAAACAATCTCAAAATATCAGGTGAAACTACTATAACGCTAGATCTAAGCTGAATCCCGCAAACTGAACCCACTTGGGCACCATGCGAATGTTGGCAAAGACGTAAATGAACCAAGATATTTGTATGTATGTAATACATTGCCTAAGAATGCATGTTCTTGCTGCCCCAAAGAAATGAACCAATGTCCATGCATGTTTTCAATTTGCTTCAAACCAAACTATACGTTTTGCTCGTGTTTTGAGCTGTTCATTTTAGTGGGGCTTCAACAAACCATAGGCTACCATCTCTTATGCGTATTTTCGCTGGTAATGCTTATTTGTATAGTAGATGTACTGTATGTTCTAGCCCAGCCATTTTTGTTTGGTCATATGCAGTCATCTTTTCTGAAAAATGAAGTCATATTATAAAATTTTTTAGATCATAAAAAAATGGCTCTAGTAATTAGTCTTGAACTTTTCAGGCCGTTGCGGAATAGGTTACAGCTTGCCTGAGTTGATTGCGAGAACCAAAGGAACTTCTTGCGTGTGAGGACATCTGCGTGATATTTGGTGCTAGAATTCTGCTTTAACCTAAATCAAGGGTGCAGTGGGATGGGAACATGTGGCAACGGCGTTTCCACACCTCTTTTTTAGCGTAACACCCCTGAGGAGTACTACCAATTAGTGGGGCGGTAGGCCGTCCCTTTAGGACCTCGCTCTTTCACATCACCGATTTGTATCATTATGGCTTGATACTCCTGAAAAATTTTTGCACACACTACTGAGTGGGGCCCCGCAAAATTGCTTCCAATCGGGTCCCGCACTTGCTAAGACCGACCCTGATTACAATTATGCCAGTGTTTATGCACCAAACTAAAACTTGTAAATGCTAGTTTTCTTCACACAAAAAAAAACTTTTCGTTATCGACAAAACAAACAGGGCAAAAAATGGCACATGCTCTTTACGCAATTCATAAAAATAAAGATGTTGCTACATTTTAAATTTTGTTTTAAGGATTCTAATGCAGTGCATTGCTTTCCTTTAAACACGTATTTTTGCCAAGTACATATTGTTAAATGTACGCAAAGTTCAGATCTATAAGATCGATTACAGTTATTCACAACGCAAACAGGGTCAAAAAATAATAAGAGCTCAATGTTACGTCGAAGTATAAACACCATCACAGTCGCGCAAAATAAAACTTTGTGACTAATAAGGAAACTCTTACGTACTAGGTGACTAATAACGAAATTTTTACGTAAGTTGCCCATTTTCCAGTAACATTCTGTATAACGTAATGACAAAATTGGTGTAACTAAGGGAGCACCGAAATAATGCAAAGCCGACGCGTTTCACACCAAACCAGTCAGTCAGACTCACTCTCTGACGACAACTACAAAAACGAAAACACAGCATTAGCGGACACATTACATCGTCTTGCATGCTTATAGCAAACGCGTAGAATCGACTCTTATATTAGATTGTAGCGCAATGCACTTTAGACAAGCGTGGCAAAAGCTTAAGTTCAACGATGTCGCAGCTACAAAGAACGGGGTACGTGCTAAAGTACTAGCTGCTACACCAGGTAAGAAGTATCACAGTGTTCCACCACGATAACGCATAAATGCCAACTCATCGTCTGCTCACGCCAAACAACGCGACCATATTTCTGGTTTCGTGCTCGTAAACATCAGGAATTAATCCAATTGACGACCTAACCAAGGCAACAGACTTGGAACCTCGCACCTTCTTCTCATATTCCATTAGTTGACGCCAGAAACCAAGGTTAGGCCTGATGACGGGCCTTCGGGTTTTCACATGCTGATGTGCTTGCCTCAACGACATTCTACAAACATGCAGTATAATGAAACAGTGAAAAAGAAACTAAAAATTGCAACAGACTAGGAACTGCCCCTAAAATCCTGGCAACGACTTCGAATGGCGTATGTCTTTTTTTAATTCCTTGTCTCCAACTACTGCTTTTGTGTAATCGAATTATACAAAATGAGGTCTAAAACTTTGTCCAGGTGCACAATTCTACCAATTCGGGCTTGAACTACCGCTCTGCAGCAGTTAATCCATTGGGCGCCACGACAATAGTGGCCATCAATATAGACATTACTGTAGGGCTCGGACCAGGGCTGTCAATGAGATATTTTTAAACAAAACAGACTCATCCAAAAACCCCGGATTTGGACAGAAAACCCCAGCTAGGAAGATACACAAAATCAGGTATATCTTTTCACTATCTGGCCATTAACAAGTCACAAAACGTGCTAGTGAGCATGCAGCATAATTTTGATAATGAACATACGTGTCTGTCTGAATCTTTGTTGCAGTGACGTGAACTTCTTTGCATTTCTAAAGGTAATTTGGCAGCACTTATAAGAACTAAAATATTCATTCCCCTTGCCCTTTTGCAGCCAATCTTGAGATCTGGATCTTTCAAACACTCTACTTTTAACTTCTGTGTTTACCACTTATTCTTTTCTCTGTCACTTGAACTAATTGCACCTAGCTAATATTTAGAGCTAATATGGTATTAGTTGTTCATCAGCTACGCTGAAGACTAAGGTACCGAGATAAAACAAGATAAAGAAAGATGGGACTAGAAACAAAGTTTAAGCACGCATGCCTTGTTTTACATCACCGCTACGCAGTTAAATCTTAAAAATCCCATATCTGTGGGGCAAAACCCCAGGCTTGGCAGCACTGGCTCGCACAGGATGCGTTGATTTCAGAGAGGCGAATGGTGACAGCTGAGTGCTTTTGCTCTGCGAAACTTGAAGAACGCGTGCAAATGGAAATCTTGCCACAAGCTAGTGAGTGGAAACTAAAATATCGCTACAGCCACAGGGAAATAGCAGCGACTGGTTGAAGAAACCAACCATTATTGGATCTGGATGGTGTTAACATCTCTTCAGTTAAGCGTCAGGGTTCTGAATGGGTAGCTGAGCGGTGGGTGGAAGCTCTTCTATTCCGGCGACAGCCAGCGAAGTTTACCTAGGTTGGGGATACTCGTAAACCCACAACTGGCAGGGTGTTAAAGATTGGATGCTACTGGAAGGGTGTGCATGTTAAGGTTGAAGTTAGTGGACTGTTTCCAGTGTGTGATGCAGGTCAGCGGTTCAAACCCAAGTGCACAGCACTTCGAAATTGTGGACGGAACTAGTGATACCCTACGAATAGTTAAAGCTAATGAATCCACGATCTTTTTGGAAGACTTGAATGCACATGTTCCTGCTTCAACAACGCACGCACAATTTTGAACACTTTTATCATGAACAATTTTATTCAACAACACCACCAGGTTATTGGTAACTTTCTGTCTGAAAAAATCAACAGGGATTACACGAGCTTGCAGGACTAATAGGTCCTGCGGCATAAAAGGGAGGCCTTGGGGGATAAAACTGTGGGGGCCTTTGCTTACAACATACTGTATCACCGTATCAGCGGTCGGTGGAAAGAAGTTGCGGTTGTTCAAAGCAACTGTCGTTTCATCAGCTGTTCGAGTGTTGTGGAAAGAAACGACTCGGTGTGGCGACAGATAGAAAAAGAACTACCTCTTGGCGGAACTAGCTGAAAGATACTATTTGAGCAGAGAAATTAGACATGGCTTCAGAACAAAGCCGAACCTTCTTTGCATTCGCGATACGCCAAGGTGCGACAGACCGCAGCCCAAATGATAAAGATGTCCCAAATCCAATCTTGGGAGAATTTCGGGCATAAACTAGATTCCATTTATTGCCAAGCTAACAAGGTGTTCTGACTAACGACAAACCATTCGTCTTTTGCGTGGCAAAAGATTTAATACGGTTACATCCACCAAAACAAAAGCGATGTTCTACTCAGCATGAGGAGGTAATCGTGGGCAGATGGAGAGAGAATGTCAAAGATCCTTTCAACCCACTCACTCTCATACCCTCAAACACAAAGGAAGTGCATATGTGGGAGGAAAATACCCATCACTGCGACCGAAGTTTCTCTAGCTGTCAAAACACAGGAGTCTGGGCAGGCTTCTGCCTGTGATGAAATGTGACTTGAAACAATTAGGTATTGAACAGAGAAGGAATCCTTTGGTTATCTCGTGTGTGTCATGTAGTCTGGCGTTTTGAAATGGCAGTAAACAACTGGCAAATTGGGGTGACCATGCCCGTACGCAAGACAGGAGACAGAAATGTATGCACCAACTACCAGGGCATTGCTCTCCTTATCCTCCCTGAAAAAGTGTATTCCCAAATGTCTTGAAAAAAGATGCCAAAAGATAAAATTGAACAAAAGATCGGAGATGCCCAGTGTGATTTTCGTCCTGGCTGTAGCACTGCAGACAATTTGTATTCTGCAACAAATTTTTGAAAAATCCAAATGTATGCCGAATGTCTACACTTGTTTTGTCGACCTCGAAAAAGTATATGACTGGGTCCCTCGAGCAAGATCTTTTATAGCAATTTGAAGAGTTTTGCGGGATTGTGGCAGGCGCGTAGCCAGAAATTTTGATAGGAGGGCAAACAGCAACAAAGTCTCAATATTTGAATATATGATGCCCCTTGTTTCTAAGGCACCATCCAGAAAACGTGCACTTTTCTGGCGCTTTTTTCTGAATTATTACGTTCAGATTTAACCCGGAAAATAGAAATTCCATTTTCATTGAATTGACAAATTTGAAATTTTGTTTTTAGTGAAGTTCCAAGGTCCTACTTTGGATAAAAATTACCATTTACTTGTAAAATTTATTGTACAAGCGCTTGTGTCTCGATGCTATATAAGTGCAAGATCTGCGGTATGCTTTTTGCAGACAATATTGCACTTGAGAGAAGTCTTCGTGGCTGCCATTGTGATTGCGCTTTTCATATTTACACGCTTCTAACGTACACCAACACACGTTCAGTCGAAGCCGAGAAACAACTTTACTCCAAGACACCGACTTCCGCTCGGAAGTATAGGCCTCCTGCAAAATTTGCGCGCATGCAAGACGTGGATCTTGAACAAACCTTGAGCGTTTGGTTGATGTATGTAGCTGATAACGTGAAGGCTAGGGTTCTTAAAGGCATTTAAAATTGTTTGGATTTTGTCGATATTAAACGCTATGAAATCCGACTGCGATAGCATTTTTGTACGCTACTTGCAATAAGGTTACATTCCAAAAACGATTAGGCATTTAAGCTACGCATTTATAGTTAACAATATAATTCACACATATGATCAAGACAATATTGTAAATTGGGGAAGTTCCACATGTCCTCCAAACAAATGCATATGTTTGACCCACTCAGTCTGCACGAAGTGTGAAAATGATTGTGTTTTTGCGAAAACGAAGTCACAATCGATCATCACCACGGCTATGCACTAAAGTTAAGAAATACTTGTCACCGTAGCTAAACACAACGATGGTTGGTTAGTTGATCCAAGCCTGTGGTTGCCGAAGTATAGGGCGAAACCGAAACAACAGCGGCGAAGGGTCGAAAAATGGGTCGCGCCGAGGCGATCCAAATCTGGGTTGTATATTTTCAACGTTACCATTGCTTGTCTTTGTCTGTTTGTAGCGTAGGTACTTAATAGTAGATTGCTGAAATTACAAACGAACTTAGTAGCTTTCTGGCCAACAGCATCCATACAACAATCATTTTTTCTTACGTTGTTTGAGGCTTGCGTCGCGAGGTGTTCACCAAACTCAGTTTTGGGTCGCGCTCAAAAAAGTTTGGGAACCGCTGATCTAGTCATTGTAGCGTAAGCGGTTGACATTATTTAAAAATTCATGAGTGTTTAATAAAAAAATCTAATGTAATGGTAGAAAATTAAATTTAGTTTCATTTTGGTCACATTCGATTTACAGATTGCAAGCTATGTTACATTTAAGTAATGGGGAATATCAATGCCCTCAGCACTTACAAAAAAAACATATTTCTGCTACTGTCTATGGAAAGAAATCCTTTCTCAGCAAAGAATCAGACACTAAGACATTACAGAGTATACATTTCGCCTACGAAGTAGGCATCATCAGCTCTTTGCTGCAAACTCTTCCCGTTGCAGCTGAATTATTACAAATTTACTGTAGGATACGGTGGCAATTAACATCAGATGAAAATTGTATCACGTTCAGACTATGTACAGGTTGGACTTTGATTACTTGACAAAACTGTTTTTACTAGCCGGCAAGGTAATGTGAAATAATCGATGAAAATGTTTAGACTCGACGCAATTGTGATTGAACCGTCACAGCACGTATTTAATCATCACAAATAAATATCTAGACTGAACAGTATTGTTGCTAAACAGTGTCTATGGCCTAATTGCGTAATAAAAAAGATTTTGAAAATGGATTGTTTTTTTAGCCAAACTTTGAGTTTCAAGGCATGCAAAACGTATATCACCGCCATTTTCACGCATTTAGTTTCAAATCTGCACAAAAACAAAAATCTACGATGTTCTATAAAGCTACAGCTGATGCTGCAGTCAAGGGTTAAACATACACTATTTGTAGCATGCCAGAGTTATCAGAGAGAAAATTTTGCGATGGTCTTGAAATGAACTTTTTCATTACCATTAGTTGGGATATTGCAAGCTGGTGCGCCAGAAACAGCTGTGAAAAGCGTTACTCCTTGTTTTACTTTCGGTTAGTGTTTACAAGCGCTTAGATACAAGTTTGTATTTCATTATCGCCAACTTCCACACGGAGCTTAAACATCAGGGAAAGGTCAGCCATAACATGAATTCTCCAGCATTTACACTGTACACAACGTTTGATTAATCATAGGCAATTGGTAAACCTTACTGCTTTGATCAAGTTTGACTAAAAGCTGAAGTAGGATTGATCTTACAATTTTGTTAATTTGCATTGAAGTATTATTTGTCTTACACGTCACAAGCTTGATTAACCTGATATTGGGGGGCAATTGCCCCCATTGCCTCCCCTGGCTACGCGCCTGGATTGTGGTAATGACGGCCTCTTGCTACACCGTCAATTCGCTTCTCCGCTCACAAGTTGTCAATGGCATAACGTCAAAACCTTCCATTATTGGATTAGTCTCTTGCAATGGCGTGCACAGTCACCATTGTTTTTCAGTTCATATGAACTCAATAGACAGCAACAGCAGAGTCTGATAAGGGTGTCACTGGAGGAAGCCACGGGTTCAACAGTCATTTTTGCAGACGATTTGATGCATCTTTCGAACTGTGCCTTCAACACGCACTTTATGGGTTTTCAATTGCGTGTAGTGAAGCTGGAATGAAAATCACCAATAGATACACCCAGGTATCATGTCTCTCCAGAAACCCAAATCAGTGTGCATTTTAAATTAGTAGCAATACACTTCAGTAGGTTGAGAAGATCTAGTAGCTTCGGGTGCCATTTACAAGTGATGGAAGGTAGAACAAGGAGATTGATACATGGCTTGGTATGGTAAACGCAGTTCTACGTGAGCATTACTACTGTGGTCACAAAACAGGAACTTTCAAACACCACAAAGCTGTTAGTTTTTAAATTGGTCTTTGACCTGATCCTTACCTATGGTAATGAATATCAGGTAATAACCAAGAGTGCTATTTTAAGCACCACCAAGATTGCTATTTTAATCACCAGCGGCAGATACAGGATTTTTTTCAAAGCGTTCATGGTGTGACTCTTCGTAGGTTGGTTGCTATTAAATCAGGCAAACCCTGAATGTCGAGCCACTTCTCCAAGTAGATATCTACAATGGTTCAGCCACATGACCAGAATGCACTAAAAAAGGTTGGCAAGTCCTCTTGACTTTACCCCTGGGAAAACACCCTAGAGGTCAACCAAGGACCACGTAGCATCGTTTTAGCTCCAACCAGGCTTGGTCAGACGTTGGTTTGTTGTGCAGCCAGCACTATCACAGATTGCTGAAAACTGTGTGGTGTTTTGATACGTCCTAAAGGGTAGTGACACAACTGACGGGGTCAGAGGCGCGAATTGCCTCCCTGGCAAGCTAAATGTAAAAAACGGACCCCCACTCAGCGTTTCATTTGGTTTTAGTATTCTGTTAGTTTTGAGTAGGTTGTTGTTTTTTTGCACTTGTGCATCATGAAAAGCAAATGAGTTTATAACAATCATTGATTTAAATCAATCAACCCTGCTTAGACACACATGTAAACAAAAAATAACTAGGTAACATTATTTTCAAGGTGTTCCCTACGATGGTTTCAAGCTTTTCACTGCATTATATTGGAACATAGCAATGACTTTTCATGTCAAGGTCAAAGTTATATGCATCACACAAAAACTCATAAACATAAAAACAAATTCTGCAGCTTCCATTTTGGTCAAAGATAAACCAGATACTGCTGTCAAAGAAATGATTAGTACTTCTATAATACATAAATAGTGCCGCAAGGAAAAAAAAGTCAGTTTTACCTGTGGTACTTCATTAAATAAGCAATGCAAAGAGTAGCTGATCGTGAAACACCAGCAACACAATGAACCAAGCACCGATGACCTTGCCTTGACTGAGTCTCTATCAAGTCAGCAATTTTGTCAAAGTATGGAAAGAGCTGAGCATGGGGAAGGTCATTCACAGGAACTCGCACCTGCCACAATTAAGGAAACAATATCAAAATGAAACTATAAGCAGGCAATAAATCAGACATGGTATTTGTATACTACTAGATAAAATGAAATCGTTGCTTCTTCACACATTCAATAAAACTCCTAAACAAATTGATGAGAACTATGGTCAATTAGCAATGATACTCAACACAATCTAAACCAGCTATGTCCGACCCGCAGCCCATGGGCCGCATGTGGCCCAGTCAAAGGTTTTGTGCAGCCCATTTTGGATTTCACTGTAGGAAAAGTATCTCATATACTGACAACCTGTCCTTGTTTTGATTATCTTGAAATTTGACATTTTTGATGCGGGTGGTCTTCAGTACCACTTTATCACGTCTGTTACCACTGCAGATAGGATTTGAACACTATCAGTACATTCGCTTAAGCTAGATTTAGATTGCTAAGATCAAAGTAAGCCATTCAATGTGCGGCTCTCATAAATATGTCATTCAATCTGCAGCCCTGGTTAAGGCAGTGACATAACTTTTGGCTCAGTAAGCCAGTTGGGTTGGACATAGCTGATCTAAACAATGCAGTCTTAAAAATATGCATGGTTCATAAGATATATATTCCTTATTAGCAGCATATGCAGGATCTGTACACAGTTCATCATGATCCCTTGTGATGATTTGTTTATGGAAATAGCTTGCTTTGAATGGCATTGTAAAATATGTACAAGGTCTGACAAATACACCACATCCAGAGATCTTTTATATCTTATATCCTCTTCACAGGCAATGACATTGGGTACATGGAACATGACTTTCAAAAGTCTTCACCACTATCTTGCTAAAGTATCATAAATTTCCTAACTTACATATCATAATATAAGCAATGTCATTCAACACAAGAAGTGCTTGAACTAATTGATTTTGAAATAGCAGATTGCTCTAAAACTAACATAAATTACAATTCTGCATATTTTACAGGTTGCAAAAACCTTACATGCCGTCCTTATTTCTAATATTTGTCCTTATTTTGCAGTTAACGTCTTAGAAAATATTGCTGCCCTTATTTCTAAATGGCCTTATTTGCGACTTGTGTCCTTATTTTTCTTATTTTCTGTAGCACAATAATTTTAAATAATTGCAATTTCTGATAGACGGACAGACCATTACTACCTCATCGCAAACATTTTGTAAACACGGTTTTGTGATGTCATAATAGTAGTGTAATCATGCAGAACAGTGATGTAAAGCGCTATCAGGCATTGCTGTCTACTCTGGTTAGGATTCTCAGGAAAGCTGCTTTTGCAGCGAAGGTTAGCATTTTATTGATTAAAGAAGTAAGCAAGTGAAAAAAATGTTTTTTTTGACGATTACAAGAAGGAAGTCGAGAAGAAGATAATTCTGAAGCAAATTTTTCCTGGAGATAAATAGGTAAACATATTATCTGACGTTAGTCGTGCAAACAGAAACAATTGTTTTCTTTTCCGGTAATAAAATCAATTTTCAACAGCCGTCCTTATTCTTGGTTTTAGATCAATGGTAGCCCTGCCCATAATATAACGCCATACAAATAATCATGGAAGTTAACAGCTCAACACTTTGAGAGCCGGCATACAATATAATCGTACTTCAATTTCGGCCTAAAAAACAGCAGTTTTTGGTTGCCTTACCAATGTCCTAGCTCCTCCGCCGATTGCGCTAGAGAGCTGTTCAAGGGCTCAGATCGGCCAGTCTAGTAGATCGCACTCGAAAAAAATTTTTCGTTGGGGGGTGCGGGTTTTTTGTGAGACTTCTACTGCAGAGTAGAAGACTTGCCATGTCTTTTGAGAATTTTGCTGGGTCTGTAGAGCATACTGGACCGGAGAAATTCCCACGCAAAGCCACGTGCGTTTAGGCATTTTTTTTTCTGAAAATCCCTGAAACCACCCAGGTGCCAAAGTGTTAAAGCAATCTACAAAGTTCCACTGTATAATCTGCATATCATACACCAAGGATGACAAGGTTGCATTCTTCGCAGGCCATTATTACCATATTTTTCAGATCATACAACACACTTGAAATCCTTAAATTTTCTCTAAAATTGAAAGTGTGCCTTATGTGGTGCGCCTATTGTATGAATCTGGTTGTGCTTTCTCATCTAGAACCAATTGTAAGTGGTAAACGGTGCTGTTTATTTAATTTCTACTACTATTTTTTGTAAACAGACCATCATGTTATGGAATAAGCCAACAACAATTGCAATAAGCAGCATATGTGGTTCCGAGAGTAGCTAGCACATATCACAGATGATATTACTCCGTGGTGTTCCTGATTACATTGGCGCACACTGAATCAAACATGCGCACAACTTTCATTTTATTCTATTCATGTCTAGCGGATTAGGCATGTGCGACAGATTAAACTGCTTCGTATGTAATGATAGATCAAACTCCCAGTGGCAACTCTGGCACTTGGGAGTTATTGTGAAAGAGTTGAATACAGTTTGACTTACCTAAGTTTTGCTTCATTCAATGCGCTTTATGCATGAAAAAAGGACAGTTAGCATTTAACTTTTGATACTGCGCCTTACAATCCAATGTGCCTTATGGTCTGAAGAATATGGTACTCTGAGCACACCCTTCGACAAGAGACAATTTCCTTTTTTTTTGACGTTTTCCCATGTTTGGCAACAAGCAAGTATAAAACAAAAAATATTCATCTAATTTTTCCAATAACTAGTCTACCATGGCTGTCAACGCGATTTAAAAAAACGATTTGCATAGATGAACCCACGCAGAAAGATACACAAAACCAGATGAACCTTTCTACTACCTGGGCATCAGTAAGTCACAAAATGTTCTAGTAAATATGTAACTGAGTTGCAAATGATTGTTTGACTTCATTGTAACAAAGTGCTTTCATCACAATCATACATGATACCTCCAATATTAAGTTATTTTGTCTAAGCTAAACTTTCAAGGTATGTATCTAAGGAGCTTACAAAATCTGTTTAACAAAAAAATAAACACTATTGTTATGACTTAAATGTACCACGTACCACAACTATTTCTTCATTCCATGAACGATTTGGTAAATCAATTGTTGCATTCACAATACATTTTATATTCTTGTCCAGTATAACTTGCTTGTTTGCAACTGCTGTTCCGCTGCACAAATACAGTGTAGGTGTAATTTCATGTACAGCCCTCCACAGTGATCCAGGTGGCTGGTACATAATGCACCACAAACACAGCCTACGCTAAGCAATAATATAATGAAAAGTGAACCCCTTGATGCAAAAGAAGAAATAGTTTAACCACTGTCAGATTAAAAATACTGAAATGTCTAGGGGGGTGGTTCTCAGTAATTTTTGGTCCATGGATCATCTTTTTCAAAAATATGTAGCGTCTATTTTGCCATCAACGGCAAAAGCTCTGCTAACTCTTCTGGGACTATTTTGCCATTCAAACTGTATTCAGCTTTGTCCACATTTAATGCTGAGTTTGTGACAGTAGCAGTATGGTGAACGTAGTGTCAAGTAGTTAGTGTTTATCACAGGTGAGCGGATATCAATTTTTTAACTCCTGATCCATATCCAAAAATATCTGAAATTTAGTATCCGATATCCATCCGTATGCAACAGTGGCTAAATATGATAAAAACAGATGTTCTGGATATCTGTGAAAATAAATGGTATCACCTAACTGACGCGCAAATCAACATTCAGAACATGATCCTCCCCATGTGAAATACTTATTACAATGCTTTGTGTTGTTTGACTCAATCTGATGTTGTCTTCCGCTTTGTGCGCTAGCTTTTCTCTCAACATAGCTTGCTTACTCCCACCGCAGCGTTTAAAGCGAACTCGTGGCAGGTTTAAATGCGTACCCCAGAGACTTACTG
>JGI24021J15306_10005213_pt1 | contig 15377 bp, 9 predicted proteins | sample Ectturendosymbi1_FD_15306 | JGI IMG/M metagenome (IMG submission 15306)
GGATGTGTTCACTGACGTTCTAGCTTATCGCGTTCGCGAGTTATGGCTGGACAAAGGTTTTAGAGCCACTATAGTGGCTCGCGCGGTCGTTTAGGGGTTAAGAGTATCACCAAAGGAAGCACTAATTTTTTCATCACACATTCTTTTTTCACCATCTTTGCTTATTATGTATTGGCACACATAATATTTCAAATCACTAGTTAGTTTTTTGATGCCATGTTATGGGTGCATCACGTTTTACAAAAAAATTGGAAAATGTTTTTGCTTCAAAAGTTTTCATTTCTGTTAATCTGTAAACTCAAATAAATGCAGTATTAGGTGTTTATTTCAAAACATTAAAAAAAATAAAAATATTTGCTCACAGTAGATTTGTGATTAGTGTAACGAATGGTATGAACACAACAAGGCTACTATAGTTTCAAATCTTAGTGTTAAAGCTAAAAGTTTCAAGCTTTCAATAATCGGTTCTATTTGACAGTCTGCCATTATTTGCAATTTGCAACCCTAACTTAATACAACAAATTAACTTATTTTTTACTATGTTAGCTACAGTGTCACATTTTTTCAGGACATGCAAGCTGTGTAATGTCTAAAGCTTAAACTGTATCAGTCTGTCACACTCTGTGATAAACTTCCCAATAGCACATTTAAACTTCAAAGTAAGCAACCGTTCGGAACCATCTACTGCACTAAAACATAACTATCCATTTGCACATATATCATCCACGCCCCCCCAAACATCATCCTTTTAAAGTTGCCACATAAAAATTTTGTGTCACTTCAATCATTTCCGTAAGTTCTACTCCCCGGAAACATGCTTGGTGGTTTGCAATAGCACATACACAAGCAAATACAACTGCACGACACATGTTCGCTTGGGTATACTATGCATGCTCTTTTGTGGTGATCCATTATCACTCAGAGAACCATCTGGGCAATGTTGATTGAGCAATGACACGTAAAGCGGTTGTGATAACAAGTAACTGTGTAAACACTAAGCAATGCTACCTGTTGCTTAAAAGAAAGCGTCCTTCCTATCAGGCTTGAAAAAATGTAAATTTCCCAGGAAGCTTATTGAAATATCCCGTGGGCTGCATGTTGAAGACGATTGCCCCTTTTATGACATCACAAAAGAAATTTGTTTTCTTGAGAACATTACACTCAAGAGGCTTAACTATCACCATATTGGACGCATTATCTATGACAATATGTAATGCATGGTCTTTCTGAATGCCATTGTCATGTAACACATTGTGTTAAGAACTTGCTAGAATGTTGGGCTTCAGTGTCTCAACACTCACAAAGATCAACTTGCATTGATTCAGCCTACTTGCATCGGTTCACATTCAGCATGTATAACAGTTGCATCGCTGCAGTGTAACATGCTACAGATCAGTATGCAAAAACGAGACACTGACTGAGTGCAAAACTGATAAAAGCAGCAAATCTTTACCGTGAAGTGGTTCAAACTCTTTTTTTGGACATCGTACAGTGGTCAATAATTTCCAGGGTAGAGGACACCAATCTTGGGGATCTTTTGTTAGATTGTCACAGTTCAGATTTTCAGTCTTGTTCAATAGAATTACAACACAAACATGAAAAACAGAGAACAATGGTTAGTGATGCGCTATATAGTGATAAACGCCAACACAGCTTATTGGACTGTTGTTAATCGTATATTCATTTCAGTAGCATCATTTGACAGTGGAAGACTTAAATGCTTAAAGCAACCAAAACACTATTTTTATTTAATAGCAGCTAAACCAGTGCACCTGCGACTCACATCAGTTATGTTGGGTAGTCAACTCTGCCACTGCAACTAGTGCTTTACAAGTCCCCATAAACTTGGGCTAAACGTCCTTAAAACGTTTTTAATTAGTGCTTTGCTTAAACCATCAATATCGCAACTCACAATGAACAAGTATTTTAATGTGGTTTTTCTCCGTATATATTAACACATTGTACATGTAAATCCGAACCCGAATAATATCATAATCATGGTGCTATCTTCTTGCATACGTACTATGCATTTCAGTATGATCACTGGTATTAATAACATCTCAGTTGTTTGTATCACTCCGACACGATCCCCGGCAATGTTTTCTCTTCATTGAGTCAAGTCTATTTCATATGGTCCAAAGTTTATTACAAAGTTCCACTGTTTTCTTCGTCTTGTTTTTTCACTCTTTGTATTTGTTTCTTTGTCAATTTCAATTGATTCCTCGGGATTATGTTTTGGAATAGGTTCTCTATCTTCAGAAAACACAAATCCTCACATCAGCTTGGGACGAAATGTTTTCCTGGGGTATAGTGTATTCAATCAATTGATTACGGTTTAGTGGATTCGTTCCGTATCCAATTCTGACTTTCTGTGGATAGAAAATGGTACAAAGTTCAACATGAACCAAAGGTATTATTTAACACTTTGTGAGAGGAGCTATGATGTATTTGTACCTAGATTTCGGCCTAAAACCAGCAGTTTTCAGTTGCCTTACCAACGCCATAGCTTTGCCGATTGCACTAGAGAGCTGTTCAAAAGCTTAAACGGATCGGCCAGTCTTGTAGTCTCCACTCGAAAAAAATTTTTTGGTTGGGGGTTGCAGATTTTTTGTGAGTGATGTCATAAGTGGAGTAGTTTTAGGGCCATTTTGGCTCATGTTGCCTGGCCTAGGGCCCAACCGCTAGGCCAAAGTATTTCGCTAAAGTTTTTATTGGAAACTAGGCTCAAGTCTGAGTCTTTTGAGCCTTTGATCAACTTTTAGCGTTTCTGGTTCAAAAGTTATGATCTAACGGCCAGGTGACAAAGTGTTAAGCAACATAGTTCGAATGATGTTGTTATTTCTTCATAATAGCGATCTCCACCCCCTTTTTTTACTTCCTTTGGGTCATAAAAGGTTTCCGACCAGCGTCCACTGACAAGCAAAATATGCACTCCTGGGACTATTTTGCCACCAGCCAAACATGATTGGCTGAACTGGTCACAAGTTTGGACAGCATAACTGTGACCTTTGTAAATGGCTGTCTGATAGAGAAGTAATGTCATGTTTTCAGTGCTGGCAAGCTGTTAGCAGCTTCTTGTTTGCATTGTGTGAAATGTAGTACTAAACCCTTTTCTCTTTATGTATTGCACTTGTCATGTGACCACTTCAACCAACTGTTTGACTAAAGGTCAAATGTGATCTAATAAGATGGTTTCATCCATTGTGCCTACTGTAGTCCATAGAAATTTCTAGGACACACAGTAGTCTAACTAAATCAACAAATACACAAACAGGCAAACATGTGTTGAGTATTAGTAGGCTTACTTCCTTTGTAGACATCTGTGCCTGCGCTCATATGTCATGAGTAAGTAAAAAATAATGGTTGATGCATTGAAACCATCACTTCACTATGATGAAGAACCATACAACATCTAATTCTGCGCAAACCTGGGTCACTGCTCATTACGTAGGCACTTTTTGATGCACGTTGAACACAAGTCTGTCTAGCCTAAAGAGGCTTTGATGAAACAGCCAACCAAAACAACAGCACATAGCCTAGTTTGTTCGCAGACAATCATCTGCTTCCCGTGCCAAAACCTGTGAGTGAATGTTATATCATAGAGCGTTTTGGCAGGACTGTTACACAGCGGTCTGATTATTATGCAGTAAGGCTCTATGCGCTAGAACAGGACAGAGCATTTGTGTTAATCAATCATGGTCAGCGACGAAGTAGCAACTTGGTTTCCGAACAGTTCATGCAGAGCAACAGCATAACACTTTTATGATGAAATATATACATCACTGGTGGAATTTTGCTGATTCTATACATCATTATATCGGCATGCAGTTACATCGGTCGAGCTCTATTAATCTTGCAAAATTTAGGTGTGGAGTAATTTGGTTGAAATTACTGGTTAATATACTTTAAAATTTTAAAGCTTTTTTATATAAGGTTTTCAACTTTGAAATTATAATTATAAATTATTTCATTGTGATAGATTTTAGACTCTGTATGCAATATAAGGTTTGTGTTGATTCTAACATTAATGTTGTCAGCACTGTAGCATAAAAATGTGTCCAAAGTTTTATTGGAAGCCTATTTCCGTAAATTCCCAAGAATATCTCATGTATGATCTGACCTGGCTATTTTTACTATCTCAGTTCCAAGTGACAAACTGAGGTCAAGATTACTGGCTTGATTAGAGTTCAACTACCAATGCTCTTTGGACTGATAACAATACTTCTTGCCTTAATTCTGATGTCTTTGTTGAAGCTGGCGTGGATTGCTTATCAATTTCCTAGGACATGTAACTTTGTACTAGATTTATTGAAACCTAGTTTGCCATTCTGTGTTTCCTAACATCTTCGGCTCTGGCAAGCTTAGTGGGGTGTCATGTGTTCAGCACCAGTCTACTTTCATGATCGTCTGTTTGTTTTCATGGTTGTCATCTTTGAAGGTCATACCTCCTGTTGCAGAAGCGGGAAAAATCTGAAAATCACAGACAATGTTGCCACCATTTGTAAAAAACAATTAACATCTTGAACACCAGTATACAAGTATTTGTTTTTGCGTGCCATTGCTTGTATGCCAGTATATGAATATATTTTTACTTGCAATCAGCTGTTGTGTAAAACATGATAACTTTTTCTATACTTGATATTTTGCAACAAAAATTTCCACGAATGTTCTAATTAATCCTGAAAATTTCAGGCAAATTTAGGAAGAGCTTTGAATCATACAATTTTTATCAAACGTCCTCTGCTAGGCCTGGCTACAACATTTTTTCTAAGCTAGTAAAGTGCAATCAGCTGTTGTGTTACACACAATAACTTCTTTTATACATGTTTTTTTACAACAAAAATTTCAACAAATGTTCTCCATGCCAACAGGCATTAGTCCTGAAAATACTAAACAAATCTAAAAAGAACTTTTTGGTTACATAAATTTTTATCAAGTGTCCTCTGCTAGGCTCAGGCTACAACATTTTTTCCGAAATAGCAAGGTTTAACTGGTTGTTGTGTAAAATATGATACCTTTTTTGTACTCAGTATTTGCAACGAAAATTGTTCTTCATACCTGCATGCAGTAGTCCTGAAAATTTAAGGTAAATCGATCGACTTTTAGAGTTATGTAGTTGCGCATTGAACAACTTTATGTGCTGTGCATAGGCTACAAAGCTTGTTTGCAAACAGTTAGATGCAATCAGTATGATTTTTTTATACTCGTTGTTTTGCAACAAAAACTTACACGAATCTTCTTCATACCCACAGGTATTAGCCTGTTTTTTGCACCAAAAATTTGCAGTAAGTGTTTAGCTTGCATGCATCTTTCCTTAACATTTGAGGTCGATTGAGCAAGAAAGGGCAGAGTTGTTGCTTTTGAATCAAGCAATTGAAGGTGCATTCACAATGCATCAACAGTGCATTGCAAACACATGACCATGACTACACAAGGCAGTGTAGAGCGTTTAGAAACCAACTCGGCTGTCTGGGTGTCGAAGGTATTAAAAGGAAAAAAGTTCCGTCACTTTATGTCAGGCACGAATTTGACATTTGTGGAGGGCGGACGCATGCTTAGTTGATTGATGCAAAGCTAAATAACTTGCATAGTTCATGCTCAAATGACCTGGAATTTTCAGGATAAATCCATTTAGGTATAAAGATCGTATAAATTTTCATTGCAAAAGACAAGTTTAAAAAAAGATGCAACGAATGATTACATTTTACTGAATTCAAAACACCTTTGTGCGCATGGTAGAGTTGTTTTATGGGATGTTCAGGACAAATGCGTTTAGGTGTGAAGAATGTTTGTGTAAATTTTTGTTGCAAGAGACTGAGTATGAAAAACGTTGTGGACATTTAAATGCAGGAACCAATTTATTTGGGTGCTGGTGCCCAATGGAGGGCAAGCAGTCACATATTCACCTGCTGACACCAAAGGTGTTAAAGTTTTATTCAGTCTTTTTGTCGAAATGGTTAGGTTTTCATTAGTGTGTTGAAGTGTTTCAAAGTTATAATTGTCAAATGCAAGCCATTTTGTGTGGGTTTTCTGTTCATAATGGCATGTGATGCCAACAATATTGGTCAATGGGCATCGTAACCAAGTTAGATTGTCATTTAATCCCAATATTATCTGAACTTCAGAGATTATAGTGTGTGTTAATTGTTAGGGTTATATTATGCTATTTATGGGTATAAATGATAGTATTTATCAGTCTCACATTGTAAACAAGCTTGTGCCTGTTCATTATCACCAAGTTTTGCTGCTGATGACAAAAAAGTGGTCATTTTAGTTGCTGCAATTAAGTAGACAAATGTTGAACTAGAATCATACATTGATTATTGATAATTCTTATAGTCAAATATCGTATTTATTCGATTGTAAGCTGTGGCTTATAAAGTTTTTTTCATCATTGCATGTGACTTATAATCAAGGGCAGGTTATATTTTATATTTATTTACCTTACCGAAAGGTACTGATGACGCTCAGCCTTTCCTTGACAATATTTTGTCAACCAAACTCTCTTTTCGCATTCTATTTTTTTCAGCGTCACATGCACATCTGTCACAGGAGGGATTATGATGAACAGAAGGCAGTTGTAGTGATGTAAGCATCATTACCAGGGTTGCCAATAAAATGTAAAACATGCCGTACTAGTACGCTGTTTTTTTTGGTCATTTTCAGCCATAGACTGAAATTTTTTTGAAATGACCCCCCCAAAAAATGACCCAAAAAATTCACACTTTCAGAACCGGTGCACGATATATTCGTACTTCGATTTTGGCCTAAAACACAGAAGTTTTCGGTTGCCTTACCAACGCCCTAGCTCCTTCGCCGATTGCGCTAGAGAGCTGTTCAAGGGCTCAAACGGATCGGCCAGTCTAGTAGACCGGAAAAATTCCCGTGCAAAGCCACGTGCGTTTAGGCGTTTTTTTCCGAAAATCCTCGAAACCAGCCGGACGCCAAAGAGTTAATTATTGTAGATTATAACTTTTGAACCAGAAATGCTAAAGTTGATTAAGGCTCAAAAGACTTGACTCCAACCTAATTTCCAATGAAAATTTCAGTCAAGTACTTTGGCCTAGCGGTTGGGCCCTAGGCCAGGTAACATGGTCCACAACTTCCAACCAAAATTTTTTTTTCATTGCAGACTAGAAGTCTTGCCAAATCTTTTAAAGTTTGAACAGCTTTCTAGCATAATCGACGGAGGAGCTATGGCATTAGTAAGGCAACCAAAACTGCTGGTTTTAGGTTGATTTCAAAGTATGAATATATCGTACTCTGGCTCTCAAGGTGCTAATGATTTTCTTAGTATTTAGATTTAGCATAGAAACAATAAATTAAATTGGTCACACATGGCACATTCCATGATGTGACGTGTGTGACACCATCTTAATCTTATGTGTAAGTGCACAATTTGAAAGGAATTAATTTAGTTTTGTGTGTTTGAAGTACAGATGCAGTATATAGAAAACAGTTTACATTGCTTCCTTGTTACATTCCTGTGTGTAACGAACTTATCCTTGGATATATTAGCAAAGGATTACTTATTGATAAGACACTTGGATGGCTGACAACTGCCACCTAAGCCAGTGTTTTTCAATCTTTTTGCTGCAGGGAAGCCTTCCGCAAATGTTTATGTTGCTCATGGAATCCTATGCAATGATCCAAGTGTCTGTCCTACTTTCTGTAATAAACCATTTAAACAGTGGTATTGGTACAACCGCACGGAACTGTGGATGTGCATCTCATCCCAGTCAATTTCGGTCTGTTTCAGTGGAACCCCTGCCACCCTGTAGCCACTTGCAGTACCCCGGTTGAAAAACACTGATCTAAGCTATATTTGCACCACACATTTCATTTTCCAGATCTATGCAAGTTTTGAAACAAATGCAAAATAAACAAAGCGAGCAGCAGCACAATTNCGAACCAGCAACAACACTTTCACCTGACTAGTCAGCACTAAAATTGACAGCAGATGTAAACTGACAACAAGAAGATTCAACAGTAACATGAACTTTGCAGATTTGCTTTGTTTTATTTTGGATTTAATAATGAAGTTAGTTTTCCTAAGGATTTAACAGTAAAATAATAATTGATTTGTTTCCTAGGGTTTAACAGTGAAATAATAATTGATTTGATTTCTTAGGGTATGGATTGCTTTGTTTTCTTAAAGTTTTTCCAAATGATTGCCTGGATCTCTATGATGTTGATAACGATGCTTTACTAAAATATAAATATCACATCTTGTGAAGTATGCCTGTTTGCAACTTTTCTCAGTTGCTTGCTTTTGATCTTTTTTGTTCTTTTGGACACAAGTAAATCAAGGTTGCTAATTTAGATTTTTCTTTTCTTCCTCAATCTCATCTGTTTTGCTTTCAAGTGATTGTGCTTTTTCATGTATTGAGCTTTAAATCTGTAAATTCATGACTAATTGCTGCTTCGTTTTTTTTTGTTTTTTCCCCCTTTTTCTTGTAGCACAAGATTTGAAGTTTTGTCTATTCTGCAAATTAGCTGAACACTATTGGTCAAAGTAATCACATGACAAGTTTGGAATGCACAACCTGCCTAGTTGAGGTTTGTGATGGCTGTAACAGCTCAGTCCAATGAGAAAGTTTTGGCATAGTTTCAGTGGTGGAATGCTGTAAGTGGCTTCTTGTCAACCTTGTGTAAGCTGTATGCTAACCTTTAAACTGTAAACCCTAACCCAGCGGTTCTCAATTCATTTTGAAGCCCGCACCCTGTCCAGAAGTAAAAATCAGTTTTGCACCCCTTGCACCATTTGATGTATAGTTTTTGTATTATCAGAGAAGTTCGCACCCCAAGAAGTCCCTTCTCGCACTCCCCGGGGTGCGCAACCCCAATTGAGAACTGCTGCCCTAATCCCTTGTCTCCTTGCATGTTGTACTTGTCCTCTGATCACTTCCAATCATGTTCAACTAAAGGCAAAACAACACAGCCTTTGTCTCGTGAGGCAAAATAGACACTATCACAAACATACGTATTCAGCAGTCAAGTGTTATCTACAATAAACAGAGAGAGCATCATTATTTTTTTAAAGCCTTCTTGAAAGAACAAAAGAATAGTCGGCACCATAAGAAATTGCAGTACTTCATTTGTTTCAGTTGAATAATCTTTACTGTGAAACAATTTTTAGCTTATAAATTGCCAATGCTAAATATGGATTACTTTTCTTTTTTACTGAAAACTCCACCTGTCGTTTTCTAATTTCAAAAAAATAATAAATGACTTGAATTGCTTCTAGTATTTGCTCTCACATGTGGTGGTGTTGCAAGAATAACTACTCTGGTTGAGGCATAAATGTTTGTTTGTAGAGATGTGCCAAGTCACCACTGTCTGAAAAGGTGTGTGAAAAGGTTAATTGCCCAGGCAACAGGTTTAAAATGAGTCAGAAATGGCATGTTTAGACCTTTGACCAATCTTTGCTACTACTATGCAATGATGCAACTGTCAAAAGCGGACTCCGTCACACACGTCACATTTTGATGTCACACACGTCACGTACTTGTTTTAATTACTATTGTAGCTGTGCAATAATTACAATTTATAGATTTTGCATGAAACTAGTGAAGCCTATATGGTAATAGTCTATGATATGTTTTTGCAGTAAAGTGGTCCTACTTCACAGAATTCTTGTGTTAAGTCACTTCCAAAAATGTCATACACGTCACGTTCTTGTTAATAAGAAAATAAAGAAAATGTCATATTGCATAAAAAAATTTGTTTTCAAAACAAGTAATTATGAAGTAGTTTGCCACTGATACCAAAATAAAATTTCAGATACGCACCAAATAAAAATTACGTGGAATTATCTTCAAAAATTTTGTCAAAATGTCACATATGGAATTGCCCAAAAGACTCGGATTCTAGCCTAGGTTCCAATTAAACTTCAGGGAAATACTTCCATCTCGCAGTTGGGCCCTAGGCCAGTTAACATGAGCCAAAATAGCCAAAAACCTATCTCACTTATGATGTCACTCACAAAACAAGCAAAACCCAAAACCAAAAAATATTTTTTCATTGCAGACTCAAAGACTTGCCGAGTCTTTTGAGGCAGAATTGGACAACTAACTTTTTTAGCTTTTTCAAATTAGATTAAAATTAAAATTGGAGCTAACTCAGCTGTAACAAATTAGAATTAGTGGAATTTTAAAAACCATAAATTGAACCAAACTTAGAATTAGAATGACATTTGCACAAATCAAAGCAACTTTAATCCAAGTTCAATTCATGACCAACCAAATATGGATTCAGTCTCAGGAGCACGAGAATAGCAAAGATTACTACGCCAATATTGGTGCCTTTCACGCTATACAATTTGCCTACATGGCTAAATACTTGTTCTGACGGAGCTGATGTTGCTTTCATAACCATGAGTTCTTGAGCAGCAGCCTTCAGATAAGGGAAATGATGTTCATCTTTCGAATACGCTAAAACAGGGTTGGGCAAACTTGTTCAATGGCAGAGACATTTGCAGAGCCGCAACATCAGTTTGTAGTTTCAATACAAAAACGATACAGAATGCAAATATTGCATGAAATGACTTACAGTAATTGAAACGCAATAAACACATCATTTATCAATGTTAGTTTTTTTTATTTATAGTCTTAAAATATCTGGAGAGTACGTTATCACAAATGTATGAATTCGATCTCCCAAGTGTTCATTTGTTAGGGTTGCTTGATGTCTTGTTTTTACGAACTTGATTACAGAAAAAAAAAATTCATAGTAATTATGTCGTGCTGAATGCAGAAATGAGTTGGATTAAATTCTGGGTATGTGTTTTCTGGAAGCTGTCATCAGAATCAACTGCAGAGTCGCATTGACTGAATTTTGTTAGAACCATATCTTCTTGCATTTCAGCCAATTTCAATTCTACAGCAGATTAGTTTGTGACACAAGGTTGTTAACTAGACAGCCATCGTCTACTGCATTTACATTGAATGGATTTACATAGGAAGATTGTAACTCATGCAATTCATGAAATCTGACTTCAAAATCGGACTCCTCCAGTTATTGTTGCCTTGCAATGTATGTTTGTATTCTGCTACTTTTTGGCCGGCTATTACCTCTTCGCAAAAACCATTCGTTCTCATTTTGACATTGTCAAAACTATTCTGTAATTTTCCCAATTTACTCCTCATTGAAAAATGATAACTTTGAGCTTTTAGGCTATGCGTCTTATCAAATCGTGTAGACTCCCTGGTAACTACCTTCATGAACTCATGTTAAGACATTGCTAAATGAAGCAAACATTGAATATAAGGCAACAACCAATGAAGCTGATATATTGCTATTCAGGTGGAAGATCCACTCAAAATATGTCGGCGAGCCGCAGTTTGTCCACCACTGCCCTGGCCTGAAACATCACAGCTGACTGACTGTTGCAAGTATCTGGCAACTATTCTAACTTCTGTGTGTGAGTGGATAGGCAATGTGGCATTATAATATTCATTGACAAGGTCACATAGCTTGTACTGCAGCTGTGAATGAAAAAAGAAATTGATTGAATTTTTCCTGCTTTAGCTTTCCAAGTGATGAAATGGCACTTGTGACCATTTTGTCGCACTGTCCTTGCACGAGGGTGCACTCTCGTTTGATCTTTAAAAATACTGTTGGACAAAGTAGCATTATTGGCAAAACCAGAAATTAGATTAGAATTAAAATTGGAGCACTGAAGCTTTCAGTAAATTAGACTAAAATTAGAATTACTGTCATTTTTCAAACCATAATTATTTGGTTGTCCAAGTCTGTTTTGAGGGTTTGAACAGCTCTCTAGCACAATCGACTGGCAAGTTATGGAGTTGCAAAGTGGTGCAAAATTAGTGGCTCAATGCATGATTTTTAGGTACGATATATTCATACACCAGCAGTAACTGTGTTAACCTTTGATTGGGAGGTAGCAGTTTTTTTTTCAAAGCCAAATTACTGTAATCGTTTCATTTGATTCTTATGTTGTAAGGACAAGATTGTTTCCGCAAGCTACAAAATTATGAAAACAGCACTCAATTGTTTTTTGTGTTTTCTTAGAAAGACTCCATTTACATGTCTGTAAAAATAAAGCATTCTACACAGCTATGCTTTAGAAGCCTGTGTCAGTGCCTGAGAATAAGAATGTTAGTAAATTTGTGGAAAAACTGATTCACATAATATGCTTTCTGGAAAGCTAAAAAACATTTCAACAGCTGACATACTTACCTATTGCATTGCTACGTTTTGTNATGGAAGCATTTAATATGGAGTAAGAGGGTTGATGTTGGTTTGTAAATTAACCAAGTATCTATTTTANTGTGTTGCTGCAGTTATAGGGCATGGGTCATGTGATATAGAGCATAATATATCCTGGACCCAAAATTGTGCTTATGGCTATATGTTACCTTTGCTGAATCAAAGTAATGACATAGCAGTTTCTAGCGACTGGCATGTTTGATTTCCAAGTTCTACTCGAGGAATTATTTCATTCTCAACAATCATGTATACAATGGAAGAAATAAAATCATGGTGGGAAGTTCCAGCTATTGCTCACTTCTTTTCTCTTTTCAAGAGCTGCTTCATGTTAACAGATTTCACTATAGAGGTCAGTTTTTCTTTTGTTTGCTAATATTACTAGTTGTGAACTGTGTTTCAGTTGTTTGTGAGTTGGAATTTTTTATAAACTTCCTTTATAATTTAGTTCTGGTGCAATTTTCGCTGACAACTTGGTACAAGATGAAATTCCAGTTTGTATGTAGCTGGTGAGTTGAGTATGGAGTGTGCATAGTTGCGTTACTTGGTGTAATGAAGAAAGATCCAGTTGCTGTGTTACGCCATCAACTGATTATTTTGTAAATACAATGAACAAAAATATTGTTTTGAAATATATTTTTTTGTGTATTGACGTTAGTCAGTGCATGTAGTTCAGTGTTTCCTTGTGTTTATGGAAATTACTAGTACTGTCTTAATTTTCTTGAGCTGAAGGTGTAGGAGAAGTGTCATATGATTATATTGCATCTGGTATCATCTTAACACCTTCACTGCCAGGATGGTTTGCATGAACCTTGGTTTTTGGTGTCACTCCATAACTCACCAGGTGATTGAGCTAGAGAGCTGTTCAAGTCCTCAGAAAGATGCAGTGAGTCTTCCAGTTTGCAATGAAAAAATATATTTTGGTTTTTGGATTTAAGTATTTTGTGGGTGACGCCATAAGTTGGGTAGATTTTAGGCCATTTTGGTTCAGGTTACCTGGCCCTGGCCCCAACCACTAGATGGAATGTTTTAACTCCACTTTTTACAGATGACTTAGGCTAATTGCATACTGGGTAAACACATATACCGCTTTATCGCATAGGATTCTAGAATCCCAAACCAAAGCCATTCGCACGTGAAGAAAATAGTCTGGGTAATCGCATACTGGTTATTTGCATAAATCGGTTATTCGCATAGAAATGTACCATGCATTTGTAAACTTACAACGCTTAATTGCATAGTTAACTTTAAAGAGGTGTAAAGCATGCTGCTCAGATAGTGTGAAAACCTGTTGTGCCATTAATCCTATTAAGCAACTGTTGCCGAAACGACTCCCTTCACCGACGTGCCAAAATAAACACTGCGCATTCAACTGCCAGGGTTCAGCACATTGTATACAGGGCTGTCTGGTTGTGTCTTGTCGCTACAGGTGCGAAGCTTTGTCTCGAAAGAAGCACTTTTAAAGTTCATTTTATGGCATTGGATAAGGACCTGACGCATGCAACTATGCTTAACTCCTTTGCACAAGATGTGTGAAATTCTTCACAGAACAAAAACTGGTGCACCTGTAAGCTACTGTACACCTGTACACCAACTTGGAATTTTAGTTTCATTTGACGACTGCTACTTTTCCAAAGCACTGCGCACAGTACACTTAACAGTTTAAAATGTGGAATTATGCCATGTCTAATGGAAAGTAACAGTTGTCAAATGAGGAATTATGCCGTGTCTAGCAGTTTGAGATGTGGAATTATGCCGTGCGTACCACCGCGGACAATGCACTGTTTCAACTTCGTTACTTGTTTGGCTTGACTCTTTCTGTTTTTTCACATCAATAAGATTCATTTGGTGAATGCCCCAACCGAATGAGGCATGACAAACGTCATTGGGATTATAAAAGTTTCATGACGCCACAGTCTAACAAATCAGTTAAGTCTTTACGTACAGCGCCCAGCTATATCAGGACCAAGATAATTTTAGAACTTCTAGAAGCATTTAATCCCGCAGTCCTACAAATATTCGTACACGATGGCTGTGAGACATAAACATGTTCACAAGTGCATTGCACAGTCCAAAGCAAGCAGAAAAATGGCCGCAAGTGCGGGAAACGTTCCATGATTGATACAGACGATTATTACATCATACACGCATTGCGCACGTTTAAGACAACATGCAATGTGCGGGCCCGCAACAACTTCAAATTTACGTTTCAACTGATGACTGTTGGTTTGCTAAACACTGAAGGATTTGAGAATTTAAAATACTGTATTAGGAGCAAGGGATTTTTAGAACATCTAGAAGCACTTTTATATCCCACAGTTCTAGAAATCTCAATGTTCGGTGTCAAGCTATAACATATCAACGGTGTCAGGTAGCAAGCATGTGGACAGAAGTCAAGTAGGGCGGTAAACTTGTAGATATTTGTTTGATACGGATAATCGCATATTCCAGTTAAACACAAAAAAAGCTTGGCAAATTGGCTATGCGATTAACCGGATTCATCTGTATTGGAACCTAGGCTAGGATCTGAATCTTTTGAGCCTTTCATTGGCTTTCTAATGTTTAGTTGAAAAGTTATGGCCTAAAAAAAATTATGAAATAGAATAATTGATTTGTTGCTTTCAGGCCATAGCGTTTGAACCAGAAATGCTAGAAAGCCAATCAAAGGCTTAAAAGACTCGAATTCTAGCTTGGTTTCCAATAAAAACTTGAGCGAAATACAGAGTTGAGAAAAACCTGTTTTTTTAAAAAAAAACAACCCACCTAGGTTTTTGGAAAAACTCTTTTTTTTTTAAAAAAAAAAAGAAACAAGATTTTGTTCTTTTTTTAAGGAAAATGGAAAAACCTTATTCTTAATTGTTTTTATTGCATCATTGAATATCATTATTTTCAATATTACACAATAATAACTTGTTATACCTATTATGCCATTCAAATTTGAGGGTAAAGAAATGTACCCCATCTTTGTATTTGCAAATTTTTGGTCAATTCACTCCAAAGTGGTAAGGCTTGGCAAGAATGCGCACAGCAAACAAAGAAAAACCATTTCCACACAAACTCTGCAGTTTCATGTCAAGTTTATCTGCATGCCCTGCTAGTTCAGCATCTATAGCAGTGATCACCAACCTTCTTGAAGCTGAGAGCTACTT
>JGI24021J15306_10005215_pt1 | contig 15375 bp, 11 predicted proteins | sample Ectturendosymbi1_FD_15306 | JGI IMG/M metagenome (IMG submission 15306)
GATCACATCAATGGAGAACGGTCTCTCAAATTCCTCCAAGCGGTCTCTTAAAATTTCCTTGCGGTCACCAAAGCGAAACCTTAAAAAAAAACCCTGGTCACAAGTACTTCTTTAATGCAGTATATTTGCTTCCAATAAACCTCAGTTTCAGATATGTGGGCGCCAAACTTGCTTCTTGCCCCGGGCGCCATCTAACCTCGTTACGCCCCTGCTAATTGGCTAGGTCGACTAGCTCGAGCCTTGATAGCAGCAGTGATTGATGCTCGTTTTTCTGCGATGGCGTGCGCCGGTGAGCCTTCCTCGTGACTAAAACGCAGTATGCTCATACGTCATGTCAGTTACCGAGCAGGAAGCAATGAAAAGCAAGCAGTGCATGCGAAATGAACAACACCTATCGAGGGGAGCCTTTTCTTTAACGTTAGACAACTCCCCCGGATGTTCTAGCCGCGTGGCATACGAAACAAAACTGGCTTATGAACGCGAACGCTCGTCGACTAAAGATAGAACGGGTTGTAACGCGCAGCCATCTGCGTCTGATGATCGACGTCTTCCCTGGTGAGAAGCATTACCAGAAAACGGTACTTAAACGGTACTTGAACTTCGGGGGTAAACTTCCTCCTAGTCCGCAAGTGACTTCAAGGAAAAAACAGCCATAGTCAAATCGTGCGAGTAGCAATTACAACGTAAGGTTAACGACCAGGGTTCAAAAGCAAAGGCTGAAAGGTTGAATCGCCAGTGCGTCAAGAATGTGGGTTTCTTGTGCTGCGATCGGAAATCCCGAGCGGCATGTGCGCAAAGCTTCGCACCGCGGGAGCAAGCAACAATCGAGATCACCCGACGAGATCACTCTATCATTGCTTGTTCGCGCCACATACATATATTTTTGTTCTTCGCGCACATCCCGTTCGCGGTGAATCACACAATCAACGCAACACCACCGGAGAGGTTGCAACACTTGTAGCGCAAATTAAAATCCTGGCATTCATGAAAATTGGAACGAAAACGATCTGAAATTAGTGTTTTTTTTTTCGAAAAACGTCCCTAGATACTAACTTACTGTACGTGTCCGCAACTCGATGCCTTCGCTAGGGCTTTAAAATCACGCACGTGTTCTACATTGCGGAGGCAGTGCGTCGAGATCAGTTTGTGCGCTGCCTCAAGCGGATTCGAGCATTTATTGTTCAATCACGCGCGACAAGGGCTTTGATATCATGACAGTTAATTCGGGAAGCACCAGCCGACTGTCGAACAGCAGTTGCGCGGTCGGCCAATCATCTTCGGCAGTGTACGGCTACTGCGCATTCACCAAGCTGACATTCGCAGAACATCGTTTCGAGATATCAAGCCGTTAACTGCTCACTTCTCTGTGCGAGGGTGCGGATAAGATCGTAATGCGCGATTTTAACCAGGCCTTTTCAATATTTCTTCTGGGACAGGGGGTCAACAATTGCACACCTAGACAGGGCCCCGACAAAGAGGGGGGGGAGATGCCCCGGGGAGGCACTTTTGGTGAAAACAAGGAATAGCAAATGTTCTTTCACGAATGAACCTGAAGTTACATTTAGGTTGGACATACCATTTGTCCCGGTTTGGCCGGGACTGTCCCGGTTTAAACGTCTGTCCCTGTGTCCCGTCCCGGTAAGCAAAGTGTCCGGAGACAGGCACTTTTTGACTCGCCCCGGGGCGGCACTTCCCCATGTCGGGGCCCTGCACCTAGGCCGTCACTTGTCACCCCAAGGATTTAAGAGTTTACATGAGGTTCTAAAAAATGAAACTACGGTGACTGACTGCAATGTCAAATAATTACTATTTCAGCACCTATCAAAAGATTCCTTTTTTGACAATGATTGAATCACTTTGATATTAACAAAGCATGAATTTCCTGGTTATGGCGCTGAACTGCAAGCAATGCTGGCGTTGCAGGTTGGGATTGTGTAGTTCTAGGGATACTGGAATACCCTGGTTCGAGGTTTTGAAACCTGACAGGCCTTCGGGTAGGAACAGGGCTTTCCTGACAGTGCTTTCGGGTATGAACAACCAAATGACATCTTTTAGGGCAGACCGAGCTTTCCAGCCACGCAGTTAGTACAGGTATGGATGACTGATAAGCAAGTAAGAAACATTTCACCACCATAGAGGTTCCAACAGCTGAATCGGTCCTAGTGCATTTGTCATGCTTTTCTATGGCTTTGCTGCAACCTCTCCGGTGGTGTTGCGTTGATTGTGTGATTCACCACCAACGGGATGTGCGTGAAGAACAACACCATTCATATATGTGACACGAACAAGCAATAATAGAGTGACCATGGCATGTGAACTCTGTTGCTGCTTGCTGCCACAGTGCGAAGCTTTGCGCACATGCCGCTCGGGATTTCCGATCGCAACAGTACTCTGTGAGGGATGTCAAGTGCAGTCCATCGATGACTGGGCAACTTATTGACTGTGATTCTTGCTCAGGCTCGCTTTTGAATTTTTCAAAGCTATCACCCAATCTCGCAGAGGTTTCACAACTCTGCTAAAGGCCCGTTATCGTACGGAGCGACAAGCAGCTTAACTATGAGCCAACTACTCGGCCGGATTTTACGTTAAACACAAAAACAAAATTTCAAAAATAAAGTCACCAGCTACGGGCATCACTTGGAATTACTACAAACGCGACTGCCTTAAGCCAAACGTCACTGTCCCTCTGACAAAATGCACCAATAGATCGACCAGGTTTTTAAAGGCGTTTCAAGGACCCGATTCGGGTCCCTAACATTGAAAATCGAGTCCCTAGAATCTGAGAAAATTATCATCGGGTCCCTAGAATCAGACAAATGGGGTCCCTACAAGTCCACAGTGGGTACCTAACATTTTCCTTTAAAAAAAACCTGTCATCGACCACAGGCAAACAGCCATTCGCACTGTTGCATAAACTGAGGTGTTGAACTCATGTTCGGCTTCACTTTCTCAAACTTAGAAAGTGAAAATGAACGTAAGGTCACCACCACATGTGACGAAAAATATCTTGTACGGGAAAAGATGGACTGCAAAACTTTTGGACCCCATTTTGAAAAAGTAGCAAAAGTTTAGGATGGAAATGCTGTGTGCAACTTCCGCTCTTGTATTGTCAACAGTCAACTCAAGCTGATAAGATGCAAGTTTTCTTGCGCAGTTTTTTTCTTTTTTGTTTTTTTTTTTCGTTTGCAATGAAACACTTTTGCAGATTTTGGAAAATCAAAGAAGATTTTGCTTGAATTATATCCGTGGCCGCACTGGCGCTGCGCAACTGTTCAGTGGAAACCATCCGGTGTGTAAACTCTTTCGCAATATATTGAAAAAACGGTTCTCTGTTCCAATGTTTTTCAAGTGGAATCACTTGCAGCGAAATTCAAATGGACGAAAGCAAAGTCGCCTGCGTTTGTACGGGCACGCCACCTCGACACTCACACAGCACGCTTCCGTCGCTTACTTGGAAAGACGTTAACGTCTATGACGTAATGCTTTCCGGTTTCCGGGCACACGATGATGTCAACGCCGTACAGCGTCATGTCGATCTCGTCGTAGAGCTGCCGTGTGAGCGCCCGCACGACGCGCTCGTCGATGGCGATCGGAGCTCCGTCAGCTTCGTCCAGCTGCGACAACGAAACGAGTATCGTCGAACCGATCAAACGCTTCGCGGCTGGCTTCCGAAGCAAGCTGCGCGGGAAGTTAGCAGCGACGCGTCGTTGCGAAACAACGAGATCGATGTTTTCTCGAGTTTTCAAAATTGCATCGTCGTAACAGCATCGGTTTGTCGTTGGCTAGCACGCTCACATACACCCACTGGTTTTACATAAGAATTTGTACAAAGAACCAATTAAAGAATTAAGGTCCACCCAGCCCACGGTAAAACACCAAAGTTTTCAGCCCAAGGTAAAACACCAGAGTTGTCTATGCGTTAATTACTTTCACTATCGCTTCACGCTGCTTTCGGTGTTTGCTGTGGGCGGCCTGCCTCACACAGCTGTTGGGAAAAATACCAAAGGCAATCCAGCGAACACGCTCCGTCAATGTGTTAACAGATCGCGCCCTGTGTTCAAGACACTGCAGCGGCTACTGACAAACCGGGCACACAACACGTGACTCTTGGTCAATCGCAACCGCATAACTTCGCACCGAAGCCCACCAGTCGCTTCTCCACGAGAACTTTACGCTTGCTCGCGTATTGAGCATTTCTTGCGACTGCACCTGACCGACGTCACGAGGGATGACGTCGAAAAAAAACAGGGTTTCGTTCACCAAGTGTGCAGCATGGCTGTTTTGGTGCACGTTAAAAATTGAGAGGCGTCATATTCGACGTTTTCCGTTTCGCTTTCAGACCGCAACTGGAACTCAAGTGTTGCTTGCTGACCACCAACCAACAGAACATTTCGCTCAACAATCAACAACTTCACCTCGGGGGTAAAACCACTGCGAGGTATTAACGATTTCGACCATTCAACGCGTCATGTTTCAAACGCCCCTGCTCGGCAAAGGCCATCATTGGCTTGGCCGACGTGAACATCGCGAAGGCAAACTTACGGTGCCCACTCAACGTACTAGTTACCCTGGTCAGTTCCGAGCGAGTGGAGTCGGCGCTGGATATGTTGTGGGAATTGAAGAAGATCGTCTTGTGTTTTCTCCACTCGGGTTTTGAGAAGTTCTTGAGCGAGGGTCGCTCGACCATGTGGAACTCGTCGGCGATCACGTAAATCTGAAAAGTGAGGCCGGTTTTTGGCAAGCTTTTAAAATTTAATGATTTTATTATTTAGACCAACGGGTCTCCAAACGTCTTTGTTCGAGGGCCACATAAGCGATTACACAACAGTTCGAAGGCCGGACATCGTACGTAACGTGATTGTTTCGGGATATGTTACATTCTACACAAATCACAAATTTTTCGTAAAATTATTATTGTTTCACTATCGACAAACTGGCTTCAAGGGCCGCAGTTTGAAGGCCCCGGATGTACACCACGCGCAATTTTGGCTTTAAACGCGTGTTCTGTGCAGTCATGTAAGAGACTGGCAGACATAAACGAAGACACTTATGGCTGGCAACGCGCGGTATCGCATCAATCTACTTTGAAACACTTAGCCATTCATTTCTCGGCAGCAGACGCAACGGATCAACCACGAGTTCTTATACGAGGCGGAAGAGTTAGTGGCGCAATGAACAACATTGATTTATTAATCGATAAATACGAAAACGCCGTGTCCAGCGGCAGCAGACTTCTGTTTTGCAAAAAGTGCCTTATCGCTGCGGTCTTGAAGTAAAAAATCGCCGTTTCGATCTCAGACGTTTTTTGCATACCTTGTACAGCAAAGCGTTGTGGTCAATGAAGGTCTGGGCAACGCACGGCGGGTCGACGTCGTCCAATCCTTCCTCGTTGAAGATGACTGACATCTGCATTGGGTTGAAAAAGCGCGGTGAGCAAAAAAATGCCTTTCCCGCAAGCAGCGATTGCGTCAGGACGAAACGCGACCACACCCCACTACAGCTCATCGCCGCCATCAGCTCGACCTGCCGACGGTAAGCAGAACCCAACGCGAGGTGAACCGCGTGCTATCGCATCTGCGTGAGCAGCGCAGGTGTTACGAGCCCGTAAACCACGTCACCGCGCCTGACAAAGCAGTGCCGTGTATTTTACAGCCGAAACAAAGGGAAAGCATGCGAATGGAAGGGAAGACAGGCGTTCGCGTTCTTGTCTTGTATCACCCACACATGACCACTGCATTGCTGCACACGATTTGCGTTTGATAGCATAAGCATTGCCCGCGGAGACTGGGAGAAAAACTGACCTTTCAACTTCAGATAAGGAATCGTGAAAAGCCAGATGAAGAATTGAGCAAAACTGGATAAATTTTATACAAAATTTTTAAAATATTATTGCGTTCCAAAAATGTTGTTAATTTTTGACATACGCGTAAACTTCCTGAAAAGTAGGGCAAAACTAGGCGGATGTTCTTCAGTTCAATATCATTTCAACATATTCAAGAGAAAAAAAGGAAAATTCAAGATACAATATGGTAAAAGTCCTGTAATCACTGAATGATACTGAAAAATGTTAAGTAAACTTTGTTTGCCCAACCAAATAGTTTTTTTTACTGCACAGATATTTTAACATGGACGCGGTTTATTTCAGACATCTTGGCAGGTGCGCTGTAAAGGCCAAGCTGCGTGACAGTATTCAGGCAATCTAGAACAACTAGTTTCGCACGATTTTTCGTATTGCGTAAAAAACTCAAACATCACCCGAATTGATTTTCCTCAAACTTGGCGAAGGTCTTCTATGAAAAGGGGTAAACAAACGACAATTGGGAACAACATGGCCAGCTTCTCATATCAACTATACTTTGCAGAATGTGACACGGCAGATGCGAGACAAAAGTCTAGGGCCGACTCAAGCAATTGTCAAGTCAGGTGTGGCACGAAACTGACGACATGCGGATGACCGTTCGAGCAGCTATTGTAGTTTGGTTTGTTTTGTCGGTGTGGCTCCTATTCATTGAGTAACGTGCACCACGAGATCACATACACGAAAATACAGGTGTCGAAGTCGGCTTCCGCGTGCCTTCCCACAACTTTGTGAAGGTAATGAATTCGAAAACCTAGTGACGAACGTGTCAACAAAGTCCCGAGGTTTGTCTAGTTTCTTTTATCGAAGAGTGTGCTTCACAATACATCCACATTTCATTGAAAACCTCTCTGATTCGGTGAAGGTTCCGGGGCCTTCTGAAGCAACAAAAGTGAGACGAAATAAACTCGAAACTTCCACTGATAGAAGTAGCATTGAACAGCATATCAGAAAAGTAGTTTCTTGAGGTCTATGCGTTCACATTGCATTGACAACAGATTTCAAGCAAAAACTTCGGGTTTCTTTTCGCACCAGAGTTTTCGGGCAGCTTGACCGATGTGCCACTTTCCACGTGTGTGAAAGAAGGCTGACTAACCATAAATTGATATTTAAGAGACTTGAAAAAATGTAGGATTCAGGTTCAAACACGTACGTTTGTGACATGAAACCACCAGTGATAACATCCCGTACAGCATTTCTACGACGATTGAGTCAACTCGCCAACCGGATAAAACGCCCGGAAAAAGACGAAGTTAAGAGAAGAAACAATAAGCCTTTTCCAAACGCCACGAAATCGCTCGCACGTTGGTCTTGTAAAGTTAAAGACGGAAATGTAAAATTTCGCTCGAAATCATCAAGCCATCAAAAGAACTGCGTGGGAAATTTTCAGACAAGAAGTTTTATTTATGTGCAGGTACGTGTTCACAGGATATTAATTGCCGGTTTCAACCACCACTGAATACTCTTGCCCGCCAAGTATAACAACAATGTCTGCACACACCCGCATTTACCGCAGCAATATCTTCGATTTTGGTGTCCGCTTTCTCTTGTCGCATGGAATTAGTTTCATTAACACTATAGGAAAGACTTCGAAACAACCACTGTAAACTATAGAACTGTCATTCAAACGAAGATTGCATGCTTTTATGTCACTTACTTCTTTGATACTACGAAATCAAGAGATGTTTAAGACTGACTGTTGACGCACCCACACGCAGTTTTACACACACCAGACTAATCTCTTCATGAAGTCGTCGAACAAGGTTCTAGAGATCAACCGCTGAATCGGCATGCTGATATATATCGGCCGATATAGCGACGTTGCCAATGTATCACATCGGCTAAATTCCGCCGATATATATCGGAAAGCTGACATGCTGCAACTCTGTTTTATCTTCAACAGATTGAACTACATTATTCGATGGATTCCATAACTGTTGTTTATATGATATGTCATCTTCATTCTATGCCATTTATATAAGGACTTTATGTAATGTTATCATCATAATTACTCCTTGCTCATACTTGTGTCAATTGTATATTTTATATTTCATCACAATCCGCTCTTTCATTTGCAACTTATGAAATCATTCCATTTGTTTACGTGGCCTACATACTGAAGAAAAAATTGCACTGTAATGTCTTGTAATGCAAAAGCATCGATATCGACATCGGTTATCGGCAATGAAAAATATCGGCATCGGCCAAAAAGTCTTATCGGTCAAACTCTGGAGACAAAACTTATACTTTGCTGGAATTTTTTCGCTTACCAGTGGTGGATCTAGAAGTGACGTTTGGCGTAAAGGCGTTCGAAGAAGGCAAAAAACATCACCGAATTTGAACGTTTTGATACACTCATTCATAAATGAAGCAATATCTTAATAGCGAAGAGCAAGCAAAGGCTCATCTGTTTCTTCAAAAACATGCATTTTCCGAAAACGTCATCTACTCATTTCTCCAATAGACCGCCTTCCAAATTTTCAAAGACCGCCCCCGCTTTCATGCGACATGCTTTTGAAAGCGAGGAGCGCATTATTACCCAACAGGGTGCAGTTACGCAAAACGGACGTCACTTCAGGAGAGGCCACCACGGTGGCTATTCAGTGTTAATTCCCGGCCTCCCAGATCGGCCACTGCTGGTAACCACACATTGGAATCCAGGAACCGTCGTAAAATTATAGTGATAGCGGCATAGCGGAAATTTGAAAGGTCGGCACGTGTCCAGTAAAACCGCGGTAGACCATTAATGTCACAGTAGTGGGACGCAGAGCATTTTTCGTAACAATAGCGCAGGGACAACAGCAACATATTTTACCAATTTTATTTCAGTTTTCAGGCGTTTGGACGGCCAATAGCTTTTTTGTAAAACTACATTATGACAACATCGGCAAGTGAAAGGCAAATGCATGTCATCGGAACGCAATACAAAAAGCAATTATCGAATAATGAGACATACCCAAAATTTTCAACTGTTTTGTGATATGATGGTAGAACATGTGTCAATGATGGCACACAACGACGAAAAAAGCAAGTATTTCGGTTAATGGCCAGGCTTGCATCTGCAGCAAGATGAGGCACTCCAAACATCACTTAAAACTCGGTTATTGTATGATTATTGGGATTGGTGTGCTTCAACTTGAGCGATGGCAAAACACACGTTTGGGATGTGGTACGCTCGTGTTTTAGCAATATACATCAGTGAAGTATAGTGAAGTAAAGTGTAGATCTGCTCGGCGGTTGTGAATGAGGTTGGTTGGTGCGCATGAACAGGTTTTAACGAAAATGGTCATTTGTTGGCAGAAATCCGACACGTAAAAAGTCGTACCAATGTCAACGCCACAAAAAAAATTAGACAAGACTATTGCAATGAAACAAAATACGTCTGCCAAAATATGACTAAAAATATAAGTCAAATTTATATAGGCAAAGATAGGTAAAAAATGCTTAGGCATCCAAGGGTAATTAATTCCACGGAGCTACCGCAAGTTCCTGAATTTTAGGTAACAGATGGTGATAAGCATTCAAAACTCCTATTACAAGAAAAACGCGAATTAAGAATTTAAATATACAGAAAAAAAGTCATCTCTTTAGAGCAGCGATTCCCCAAAGTGGGTTTCGCGGAACCCTAGGTAGGGTTCCACAGACAAATCTAAAGTGTTCCACGAGTTATACTTTCCAGTTCTAAGCAAAAACTGCTGATATCTTTAACCCTTTGGGCGTGTGGCAGACGCTATACCGTTTGATCAAGCTTTCCTTTTTCCCGGTTTTGCTTGTTGTTGAATTGTTTATGCTTTATGGATACTTTTATTGTGCATAATTTTGTTTACAGTACGAAACCTTAATAACGGCAGTTTGGGTGCAAAAAGCGTTTATGCCAACTTGGTGGTTCTGGCGGGGGTTCCTTGTCCACTTAAAATAAACTTGCAGTGTTCCGCGGGCAAAAAAGTTCGTGGGAAATTTTTCCGCAGGATACAAATTATCATCTCCTACGAAGCCGTCGTCTGTTGTAAACAAACGCAATCAAGAACTTGCCGCAGGGTTTTGACAACAACAGTGCAAGTTCATGCGCTTGGTGATCAGCCGGATGATAAAGGCAGCAACGTTGATTGGAACAGCAGCTGGGCAAAACCTGGGTGCGTTTGCCCTGTAACGTTGTAGTTGATGGCGCGCGATCGAGAGGTTATAAAAAATACATGATCTCAATTACTCTTCACGTCAACCCAAAGCATCACAATACGACTGCTGTGCCCCAGCACAAAAAATACGACTTTCCTAAATGCCATAAGGAGGTTTAATTCAAGTTATTGACCGAAAGCTCACCCCCACGCTCTACTGCAAAGAAACGTCAGGGTGTGCGTGCGTGTCTGACGAAAGGTCTCATCACTGGTAATAAGTAAGACAAGTGCAACGCAAATAACAAGCATCACTTCGATTAAGGCGGAGATCAGTGTGTAAACAGCAAGTTCACGCCTGGCGTGATCGGTATTTTCCGAACATACGGTGACACATGATGCGCCTGATGGTGGAGGAGAGTAAGAAATAATCAAACCAGCGGAGAACTGTCTATCAAAGCTTACCTTGTGCGATTCGGCGCCGTGTGCGATGTTCTTCTTGCAAACTGCAACAGAATTAGAGAGTTAACGATCGAGGGCACCAAGATGGACAGTGACGCAAAAACGACCTCAAGCAACGCTTCGTAGCAACAAGTTTCACACCGACTGAATCAGAAGATCGAAACGTGCGGGTCACGACCGAACACGGCTTTTGTCTAATTCACCGTAGGCAAAGGATACGGCCGGTTGAACGAATATCGCACTTACCGAATGGAAAGCGCACGTCTGCAGCGTCCATCTGTTGTAAAATGGTTTTCCTGTCTTTGGTTTCGATAAACGTGAACGTTGGAATGTGCAGAGTATTTGCTGCAGCAGAAACAGACGACAGTGTTTGAATTCAAATCAGAACCGCAGGCCGGTGTTTCACAGAGGCCGCCGTGATGTCTATCATGGCTTCACTATCTCCTACGCACGATCGAAGTGTGGCCTTGATCGAAGACGTCAGATTGGAGAATGTGACAGCGCGCAAACGCAACGACCCGTTCTCGGGCGTTTGGCGCAAAGTGACAATTGAGTGAAGCTCGTACGTTTTACGTCACATGCGAGGACGGGGTGTCGTGCCGGCGATCACGTTACGTTGCTAAAACGGTTCTTTGTGACGCATGAATGGCAAATTACCTTGGAAAGAGCTCAACCGACCCCACCCGACACAATAAAATCTTGTTTACTGAACTAAGAGATTCTCTCTCTATATTGAAAAGCTAATAAAACGGTTTGTTCCATTAGTCAGGCGCGACAGAAGCTTCAACACATTTGCTGATATTGATGGAAATTAGCGGAGCAAATATGACCCGGCCACAATACTGGAAGAATAGAGGTTATTCCAAATAACACGTCCCGGAAAATATACACAAACACGTATTTGGCAGCGTTTAGCACTTTCGAAATAACTATGAAAGTAAACTGCGCGCATTTCTTACTGACTTTCGGAACAGATTTTTGTTTCCTTGATAAGCTCGTATGTATCGAAACGTTTTATCAGTTTTCGGAGACAAGCCAAAGGATCGATCATCACAGTGTCAGGGTGCCGGTCCAAATAAGCCTGCGACAGAAAGACAGTCAGTGCTTTGTGTAAGAAAACAGGAAACATAATTCAAAATAAATTCATTTCAAGCGCAACACTTTGTCGCCATGTTATTTGCATCCAAAAAAGGCACGCAAAGGAAAGCTTAAATTTGGCAACTACGCAGTCTTCGAATGTTTCGTTCAGGACACGCATTGCCGAAACATTGCTCAATCTTGCCACAGGCGTAGCCAAATGTGCACCCCTCCTCCAATTTTTGAAAAACATGATCATTTTGTGCTTTGAGAAACGGTATTCCAAGCAAAATAGTGTTTATTTGCCCAAAATCGAGCATTTTAGCCCCCGAAATTTTTTTGGACGCTCCCACATTTTTGGGCTGGCTACGCTACTGAATCTTGCCTTGTAATTTCTATAACCTTAGGCGCATGTCAAGCGCAGCACGCCACGATTCAAACACATTTTTCGCCATCTGCAGGCCAACAACCCGTGATCAAAGCACAACAATCAAGGTGTCTTGCTTGGTGACTAAACCCGTGCATTTGGGAAGTGTGTACTGAGCTGAAGCCGAATGCCCGTTAAAAAAGCGTTGCGATTTCCAATCGACAAAACGGTAAATTAACAGATCGGGTGATTGATCCGCAGCCACTACGTGAATCGCTGGTACTCTCCTTGGGCAAGAATATCAATGACCTCAATCGCTCGGACTAGAAGCAAATTTCAAGGCAAGCAACCATCGTCGCTCTAACAAAATATCAGCAGTGTTAAGCTTTTTTCGGTCATGTACCGAATTTTGTTTTAAATGGCCAAAAAAATTAAGTCAATTCGGTCAAAATATCCAATAATATAGACTGGTGAATACTGTTACGACGAGTTTTGATACTTTTATGGCACAAATTACCAAAATGTCACAGCGTGAAGTCGGCTTGCTTGCGCTTCTCATTGCATTTTGAAAAATCACATTGTTAACCAACAACGATTTTCGAGAAGTTCGTTCAATTAAAGATAAAAAATAAGAACACAGCACTTATATTCAGCAGGCTTTCTGCGTCAGAGATGTGAGGAGACTACTCGAGTCACTCGCTCAAATTGAGCTGTGTTTTCAAATGAGTCATTTTGAGGTATGGAGTGATCGATTGGTATACCCATTTACGGAAAAAAAACTTCAATCGACTCGAGTTACCAGAGATTAAAGTCCTTTTCTATGGGATCTGTTACTGCCTAATGCTACTTTTTTCATTTTTACTCCATTTCCGTATACGCTACTAGAAACAAAAATGAAGTGAAAGTGACCAGACAGGAAAAGTAAAGGTCTTGAAATGACTCGGCAGCAATATGGACCTCCATTCGGGCTGGATTCACCATGGTCAAGGTTATGACTCAATTGGATTCGAAGCTTATTGTATTTGACTCGGATTGAAGCTGTTAAAATGGGGCCTCAACCTCAAGACTCATTTAATTGCGGAGAGTTCAATCCATTCCACAAGGTCAAGGTACACTTTAAATTTGTAACAGTTGATGTACCTTTACTTAAGGTGACAATCTTCACTAATGGTGTCAATGATTTACATATCTTTACTTCAGTCGGTGAAACCTGTTTTCCAGAAAGGAGTTGGACAGTGACGCAAAAACGACCTCAAGCAACGCTTCGTATCAATTGCCACGAAGCATATCACATCTGATGAGTCAAAACTGGTATTTATGGAATATCATTCAATTTCAGAAAATATTTAACCCACTTTATTAGCACAGCAAACTTTGAATGTGCAAAGTTGCAATAAAAAAGAAGTGTATAACATCACCGAATAACCTTCTGGAGGTTCATCTGTGCTTACTCGGGCACATGGACTGTGTTTGATGGACAACTTTGAGGTGACAAACCTTTAGTGTTCGCATTTCGATGACGCCACCATGTTCACTCAACTGTAGTACGTCCTTTTTGTAAAATTGGCAAATATTTTGGGTACCATGGCCCGAGTGCACCCTGACTATGCCCATGGTGGTGGTATAGCAACTGGCACTGTACAATGGTGGTGGTATAGCAACAGGTACTGTACAATGGTGGTGGTATAGCAACTGGTACTGTACAATGGTGGTGGTATAGCAACTGGTACTGTACAATGGTGGTGGTGGTATAGCAACTGGTACTGTACAATGGTGGTGGTATAGCAACTGGTACTGTACAATGGTGGTGGTATAGCAACTGGTACTGTACAATGGTGGTGGTATAGCAACTGGTACTGTACAATGGTGGTATATCTAGCACTGTGTTTAATACGAAAATACATTATTTCTGAAAGTTGGGTTAAATAGACATAATATGGTCAAAAAAATGTGATAATCGATTCGACTTTGGTTAAAACTACATAGATCTAATCAAAAACAAACCACAAAATCTTTTGGTAAATACTAGCAGTGACAACCGTGTTCTGTATATTCCAGACTACAGATCAGCACAGGAATTTGACTCACAAAAACATGATACACATCAGTCGCATGATTGAGTGGCATTTATGTACACAATGAATTTGTTAATTCGAATTAACCAACAAAATCATGATGCAAAATATTGGGGGGGACAAAAGATATTGTGTGTCCCCCTGTCCAAAAGTTGGGAGGACATGTCTTCCCTTAAACTTGGTCCTTGCTTGGGCACATAAATGCACCAAATGGGGAAAAGGGTAAGTGTTCCCAGTGGAGAGTCCTTATGCCAGTGTCGTAGCCAGCCCAAAATTTTTTTGGGGCCAAAATGCTTGACTTTACGCTTCTCAAAGCACAAAATGACCAGATATGCCAAAATCTTGGGATGTCCTCCTTGACCACACCTACGTTTCATGGGGGTCCTGACAAGTGACAACCTGGGGCTTTTTTCTGTCATAGACTGAAATGTTTTTGAAATGACCAAAACAATTGTCATTTCGGTCAGAATGTCCAAAAATATAGGCTAATGAACACTGTTACGGCAAGTTTGAATACAACTGTGACACAGACTACTGAAATGTTTCAGTAACCAATTTGTCAAAGCAAAAATAATCGAAATGTCTCAGCAAAAAAATAAACCCAGCCGACAATTCACTTGTTGAGAGATGTCAGGATTTGGAAAACTCAACAATTCTTCTTGCTCATTCTGCTTAGGGAACAACTTCAAAAAATCTGCAAACCTCAAAAAAGTGCTTCTGATCCTGAGGGCAGGTTTCAAAATGTTTTAACATTTTAGTATTGTTTGAAGGAGCTTATGATGCACATAACCCAGTACAAACATTTTATATGAACAGCTGAACAGCTTCTTTTCACTGTACTAGCACAGAAATTGATACCACATGGATCAGTGCAGTCAATTGCTTGTTTGTGACCATACCTCGAATCTAGCCATTCGTTCTGCTGCATGCAAATTGCCACCAATCGTGTCAATCATCAAATCTGTTACTTTGTGCACAACTGCATCAAAAGGACCTTGCTGTTCAAGATCAGCATCTATGTTGATCTAAAACAAATGTAATATATTCAGTTGTTGCAAAAAAAATAACACAATATCAAATGTATTCTTACCTCAAGGATATCCACACCATGTACCCTGCAAAAGTATGGTAAAATTATAGTCAAATACTGACCACCTTTTCACTTTTCATTGATTTCACAAATGTACAACGGAACGTTTAAAATCCTTTACAATTAGCAACAGTTTCACTGCCAAGTTTACTTCAAGTAAACAATTAGTGCTAAAATTACATCTACATGGGACATACAGGGTGTCCATAAAGTCTCTTTACAATTTAAAAAAATTATAAAAAAATGAAATGATGAGATATCGCAATGAGGTTTGTTTTATGTTAATCAATATTCCATAAAGTTTTTATTGACACTAAAATTTATTGTTTCAGACA
>JGI24021J15306_10005216_pt1 | contig 15373 bp, 16 predicted proteins | sample Ectturendosymbi1_FD_15306 | JGI IMG/M metagenome (IMG submission 15306)
TCCCATTAGCGCAACATCAGCTATTTTTAATAAGACTGTTACCAGTTTGCAAGTGTAAGTATCACTTAAACACGCATGGAAAAAGTGTAACAAAGGTCATGAAAAAGTCATGGAAAAAGTCATGGAAAAGTCATGGAATGTCATGGAATTTGGTTTTGAAAATTGTGTGGGAACCCTGCAAAAGAAGAGCCTTCACTCCTTCACATGACAATACTCAACTCACATAGCATGACAGAATGGTAGCAAGAAACACAAGTTTTTTTTGCCCAGGTCATATGGATTTTACCGACTACATTAGTACATGAAAAACACTGATAGACCAAAGAAGCAAGTGTTTTGGTATGCATCAACTTATTACACTCGCAGTCACCATGGACTTTTTTAATCTACTCAGTTACTCCATTATTTTTCCTCTACTCATTGCAGTCAGAGCAAGAAGTGTCACTTCTACTTCCTCTACTCCAAACATGGCGGTTTAATGTAGTCAATCTTATATCAAACAAAGTTATCGAGTCATAGCCAATTGCTTTCAAGTTATGTTTTAAAAACAGTACTTTTTCCACATTATCAGGTTTTAACCGAGTTTTACTCCTGTTTGCTCTTGCCACTTTGAACTCCTTCTCGCTAGCGACTGAACTCACAGTTGCGCTAAGATATTTTCAAGCTATTGTTGCAATTTCTGAGTATCTGTGGCACTGTCCCATCTACACCTGTAATGGTTAAACGTTGCGTTTACACTTTGGCTCATTGAAGTACGTGGCCACCATCAGTTTTGCTTTGACATATTGATCTTCTTCTGACTGAGATGAATTGTCGGCGGAGCAACTGCTTTCCTCATTCAAAAATGCAAAGTATTTAGTCTTGGTAGAACCACTGTCTGTTCTTTGATATTTTCTACCAGTGGCTTCTTCGTGTGATCCTTCCATAGGAGATTCTTTCCTTTCTTGGCTTTTGTTTTTAATTGTTTCAGTTCGTGCTGCTGCAACCAACTGAACCAGCAATAACTCTGCCTGATCAACTTCTCTTCGTTACAAAATCCCATTTTCAATCTTGGATCCAGCAGGGTTGAAACCACATGTAGCTGGCTTTTTTTGATGGAATTGAAATGTTGTCAAACGTCCCCTCCGTAAAAATATCGATTCATGTTCTGCTGAAGCACCTCCTTTAGTTCAACCACTCCTTTGCAATCAGCCTCTTCCAAAGTGATCATAATCAACTTTGCATTTGCCACTGCCGCAGAGATGCACGAATTCTCTTTTTCACAAAAATTTATGACAGCAAAGATTTTTATTAATGCCACAACGGTTGGCAAAATTTCCCACTCATGACTTTCGATTGGTTTCAAGTATTTCAATGCCAAACTTTTTAAATTCTATGTAGGTCAGAATAATTGCTTTTTTGCAGCAGAAATATTTCCAGCATTGCATGTATACTGCTCCAGAGCGTGTTTCTTGATCCAAAATCAAAGTGTGCCGCGGCATTCCCTCTCTTTCTTAGGCTTTCATTAACATAGATTTGGCTTTGGTACTGTGACGAAACTTACAAACAATGCTTCGTATATTTATATGCAACGTTGCTGCTGAATTCTGCTTTTTACAGCTATTCGTAAAAACAAGATGCAAGCCATCTAGAAAACACGTAACTATTCAAAGTGCTTCTTTTGGATGGTTGTTGTGTTTATTTAGTGGTTTGGGATTCGTTTATATCATATTTTGTATATTTTTTTGAATAAACAAACCGGTTGCCATTGTAAACAAACAAGACAGGACAGACTGGATAATAGCTGAAACCTGACTCATTTTGTAACTAATCAGGCGATTGTCACCCTGCAATGAAAGCGTTGAAACATATGTCTCAAAGACTTCCCCTGGAACTTGGAAAAATATCAATCACATTCTCAACTGCTGCCAACAGAAAAAAACTGTTCAGTTTTCAGTCTCTCAAAGCAGCAGCAAGGTGCAGAAATGTGATTATCAGTCCACCGCCTTTCAATCCGGCACTGGTAGACTTAATCCCATTGTGTACTGTAGCTGGATGCCGAGTCCAACCTGTGTAAATGCGAATCCTCTTATTATGAATCATGGATCCTGTGAGACTTTGTTATGGACTAGCAAACACTAGAAATCAGCTCAACCGTGAAGCAAACCACAGAAAACGCAGGAGATGTAAAAAAGCTTGGTTGAACAAGGCTAAACAGTGCTTGCTGTCGTCAAAGGCAATATTGTTTAGTTATAATAGTGTACCTTGATCCAAACTTTGTTAAATGTTGGTGTTTACCCATTGACCAAGGGGGTTGAAAATAGCAAAAAACGTGCAAAAAACAAAATTCTGTTGAAAACACTGATACAAAAACAGCAATCTGTGGACACCAGCCCTGACTAATTATTTTGATGGCCCCGGCCAGGGCCGGGGTAAAAATTCAAGCCGGGGCCGCGGTTGTTCCCTAGTGTCCTGTCACCACTGCTCTTCATAGTCTGAGTGCAATGTCCAGTCGTAGCGGAGTCGACAAAGGTGTCATTGTTGGGAGCTGCGGATCAACTGTTTGCTTCCTTTAAATGATTTGATGCTTCTTTCATCATCTGAATAGCATCTTCAACATGTTTTTAGCTGCGTATGACGAAACTAGATTAAAAATAGTATGAGGTATTATGTCTACCTGGAAATCGTGGTTAATGTAGGTTGAAAGTAAACAGCAATACCCTGCTGCAGATCAAGACATTCATGTACCTTGTTGTGGTGTTCACAGCCGGAGTTTTTTAAAGGTTTGGCCTTTCACATTTTGTGGTTCAAACATTTTGGTGCTTCATCCATTAAATCTTAGTGATGATAACTATTGCTGGAGAAACGGGCAACAAGATTTCTTTTTATGTTTTTGCTTTTTTGTCTATATCATAGATTGGTGCAGTTTGTAATTCCTCAACCTTGATATACTACATGAAGATCAGGTAGATCATGTTAGTGTCAGGGCAGTCAATCTTCAGTGCAAAGCTAGTAAAAGCTTGTGAAATTAAATGTGTCCTGAGGGTAAATAGTGTCTCCCAACTGCAGAACTGATAGCTATATTCAAGTTTCCTTGCCAAATTAATTGGATAGCCATATTGCACAGCATTTCATTTTTTAATGCCACTTTAAATTAAAATCAGTAAAAAACACTATTTTTGTGTGCTTGTTTATGTTTCCACTCGTTTTCTTGTTAAAGTGAGTTGTCCTGATGGTTTTCAGAAGCCAAGAACAGGGAATGCACATCATCCGTGAACTTCTACGAACAGGATTTGATCGGGTAAATCATGTGTCGTTCTTTTTAGGTGATTTAAATTTTTGTGTTGCCCTCAACGAATGTTCTGTATGAAATTTTGTATTTTCCAACTTCTTGTTTATCATTGCGGTTAGTTTGTGGGACTATTTGCATGTTGCATTGTATCCCATTTTAAAACTTTGATCCTCTATACCTAGTGGGTGTTTTATGTTTGATTTTAATAACTGAATAAACTTGCCTGGTTTGGTAAGCAACCTGCTAAGCTTTTCTGAACACACTTAAAAAAAGAAAATTGATGTGTTTGCACAGTCACTCACATAGGCGTAGCCACGGGGAGCCTAGAGGGCCATGCCCTGCAAAATTTAAAAACATACAGTCATTTTGTGCCATGATAGGCGATATCCCAAAAATAATAGTATTATTTGCCTGAAATCAAACATTTTGGCCCTCCCCAAAGTTTTGGGCTGGCTATGCTACTGATGATGTAATGTTTCTTTAATAGTTTGGGCTTTGTTTGCTTGAAGCAGCAGCTAAAATTAGTCGCACTTTCCACACTAAATGATTCAATTCAACAACATATCTGCTCGTCTTGGAAGAGAAACGGAGAGCTCTAAACGGACCTTTTTGAAGTCCGAATCTGGCCCGAGCTCGACATTTATTTTTGAAGCCTGATTTTGGTCTGAAAGCCAAATTTTCTGAGTGAGTCAAGATAATCCGAAACTGCGGGGTGTTTGTGGCATAGCGAACCAAACTATGTAATTGACCATCAGTCATTTTTATTGAAGATTTAATCAACTCGATTGCTTAAACAGTAGCTAGCAACAAAAGTGCTATTGTTGCAAAATTAGGAATGCAGGCCCAAAATCGGCTCGAAACATTTTGATAAACTTAAGCCTGAACCTGGCCTGGCTTACAACACTGATAGAAAATGTTTCGTTGCGAGAGCAAGTTGATTTTTGCAAACTCTATTAACTCTAATATGAAAAAAAACCTATAGGTGTAACAGGTTGTTTTCAGAACTGCTTTGCCTTCCAATCTTGCAACCACTCCACTGGCATTGCGCTGAAATGTGCGATTCACCGACGGAAATGTGCGCGCAGAACAACACCATATACATGTGGCACGAACGAGCAATAATAGAGTGATCCCGTCGGGTGAACTCTATTGTTGCTTGCTGCCACAGTGCAAAGCTTTGTGCACTTGCCACTCGGGCTTTCCGATCACAACAAAGTGGTGCTGTGACCAAGATGTGAAAGCCGTGCTGGATTCAGCCTTCACACAAAGAACGTGTGATCGCTGCGGTTCGTTGTAAAAAGGAGGGAATGTTGTTGCCACCACTCTACTGGCGTTGCGCTAATATGCACGGTTCACCACGAACAGAATGTGAATAAAGAACAACACCATAAATATGTGTTGTGAACAAGCAATAATAGAGTGATGTCATCTGGTGAACTCTATTGTTGCTTACTGCCACAGTGCAAAGCTTTGCGCACATGCCGCTCAGGCTTTCCGATCGCAACACCAAGCAAGCATCTGTTGGTCTTTGTCGTTTGAGCAAGTTGTAGCTGTCCACTGCTAGTCCCCACTAGATCTAGTGGGGCAGGTGTTGAGCAGCCATTCGATTGTCTCATCGTCCAGAACTGTCAGGCTGTGCAGCCCATGGGGAGGTCGATGGATTGGACAGTGAAGGGCAACAGGGTCGATGGTTTGTTCTTCTGTGCCACACTCGCAAGCCGCAGAGGAGGGCATACCCCATTTGTACAAGCAGGAGTGGAAACGCCCGACACCAGTGCGGAGGCGGTTAAGCCGGACCTAGGCTGTTCTTGGGAAGGTCATTCCGAGGGGGTGAGTGCCAGTGTTGGGAAAGTACGGAGTCTCCAAGTGCTCTCCAACACTCCGTCTTCCATGGTGATCCGCCCAATGCGCCGCGCATGTGTTGTTGTCAGATGAACTGATGAGTTGTTGTGTGGCAAGTACAAATGGATGTCTTGATTTGAGACGTCTTGCATTCGCACTTGGTGGACGGGTGAGCGCTGAGTGGAGCAGGTGTCCAGGCTCCATGGCACGGCAGGCTAGAGGCAGTGTGGCTCCATTGCGACGAAGCTCAGCAGGTTGGATGCCTGCGATGATTGGAAGGTTATCCGTTGGTGTAGGAAACAGGGATCAAGTCACAATTTGCAAGGCATCGTTGATGGGAGGATCAATGAGGCATGTATGCTGTTGAATGCACCAGGACAAGTTGCTGTTTGCCGCGTTGTTGCTCCAGGACTGCAGCCGGAGCCAGCAAGCCACCTCAAGATTGCGACGTGTAATGTGAGCTTTTTGCAGTGACTCGAGACGTCAGTTTTATCCCGAGTTATTTGGGATCAGAGCAAAAAGGGCAGGGTTTCGCTCTTTTGGTTGACATTTAGCTCAACGTTTAGCTTCCTTGTTATTGAGATGGAAGACTGCCGACACTGTTTTTGTAGTGCTGAGCTTTGACTTACAGGTCTAGAGGTATTCACCTATGGTTTCGATGTGCTTGTTCAGCACCCCTTCTGCTGTTTGCCAGTCTCCATCAGCATGCATGATTCCTAGGTCGTCAGCATATGCATACTTCCTGGAATCGGTGGTTGGCAAGTCAGAGATATAGATGTTGAACAGAAAGGGTGCCAAGACAGATCCCTGTGGGACACCATTCTTAAGACATGTTAACCTGTTCCATTTGCCATTTCCAGTGTTGGGGGTGAAACTGCGATTGCAAACCAGCTCCATGGGCATGCAAACCATGTGACTATCAGGTATCAATCACATCAGCTTGCAGGTGAGGCCACGGTGCCATACAGTGTCATATGCTGCTGTGAGATCAACAAACACAGCTCTGGCCTTAGCTTAAAAGCTGTCCCCAATATTCTGTGTCAGCAGGGTGACCTGATTTACGGTCGACCTCCCATGTCGAAAACCCACTTGCTCTTGTGGGAGCAATGGGTTGACGATTGGTTTGACATGAGCATAGATGAGGATCGTGAAGGGAACACACAGCAGAGATATGGGACGGTAGCTCTTTGGGTCCCCCAATGGCTTTTCCGGCTTTGGGATTGCAAGTATTAGTGCTCTTCTCCCGATATTGGGGATTTATAGTTGGCCCATGCAGGAAGTGAGGAAATTGCAAAACCAATATTTGAGAGCTAAGCTGGCGTTGAGTTTCCTGTAGGGCAATGATGAATGCCTTGTTCTTACAGGCTAGTTGCTCAATAACGCTGCTCTTGTTTGCAGTGAGCCCCTCGGTGTTCAGCTGGAGTATGCTGGGTCGTGGGTCATCTTTGGCAGCAGCAGAGCTGCTGACACGCCTTGCACCAGGCGTTCCTTACCCAGCCCACACTGAACACATCCACCACAGGTAGCAGTGGTTGCTCTTGTAGTGCAGGTTTGTTTGGCATTTCAAGAATACCATTAACAGGAAGAGCCGCGTCAAGACACCAGTCACCCTCCCCATGCTGTTGGTCCATATACCTGAAGAGAGGACTTAATGCATAAAAATGTCTTTGGCTACTTAGGGAACCAAGACTGGGGCTGTAGCAAGTCTGATGGCAGAGTAGTTGTAAACATGGTTGCATAAACCGACTCATGCTTGCGAAGGAAGTTTGCTGGCTTTGCCAACTGACTGCCATTACTTTATGTTGACTTTTTACAGATTTTCCATGAAACTATTAACAGCGATGAGTTGTCCAACGAAATACTGCAGCTTGAAGTTGGTCAACTTTCTCATCAAATTAAAATCAGGTATTCTGTCTAGGAGGAGCATTCATAAATTTACTTGTGTTTGAGATGAATTTGCATGGTTATCAGCATCCAGTTGATACTTCGCCAATAAACTTTGCAGAATTTAATGTTTACTCCATACTTTACAAGTTGTTCTTTCTAACTCTGAGTTCTTATGTTATTAAACCTTGTGGGACTCTATAGCACAGTACATTCATGTGTAGTCATTTCGTAGATCGTACAATTGTATGGTATGGCTTTGTATGGGTCATTACCTAATTATACTTCTTGTAGATCATGCCGAGCTCTGCTCACTGCTTTGGAACGATCAAGAGACTCCGTTATAATCACAGATAGCCAACACATAATTCAGGTTTGTTTTTATTCAATAGATTTTGGTTGCAGGCTGAAGCCTGACGTTTGCTTCTTGTCGGGGTGGTTGGGGTGAATGCTCTTGCCCAAGGAGGGCCACGCAATCCACTCAGTGGCTGTAGATTGAACACCCAACTTTCCCATGGAGAGGCGGACACTGCCACTGAGCTAATGCTGCCCCTGATGTCATGACTCCGTTATAATCACAGATAATCACAGCCAACATGTAATACAGATGTTGATTATTGAAATATAAATTTGTTTGACAGGCGTGTTTTTGTAGTTTCTTTTTTATTCTAAAGAGCAAGTTCCTTTGTATTGATTTCCAGTCTGGTCACTTTACTTTTTTACAGTATATGAACAGAACTCATGAACAGTTGACCGGATTTGCATCAAAACAAGTCATTGGAAGAAAATTGTGTCATTACATTGGAAAGGAAAAGAACGAAGATGATATTTGGGGAAGAATTCTTGAGGAATTACAAGATGGAAATGTGTGCTTTGCGTACTTTTCTTCCCTATAGTACTTTGTGATACATGGCCGGGAACTGATGGACGACTTGTGTGTCAGGACACGGGGTTCTGGCCTGGGATTATACAACATTATGCAGCGCAGTTTACTTTTTCAAAAGCATCTGCAATTGTCCATGAAGTTGCTTGGGATATTGTTTTGAAAAATAAATTTCCGCATTATGGGACATGGTAGCAAATTGTTATCACAATAAATTTCAGACAAACATTTACCGGAATAATCGTAGTTTCAAGTTTCTTTTTTTTTAATTCAAACGGATTTTGAGCTTAAACCTTATTTGAGAGTATAATCAGTCTACACTGCAACCCAAATCATGTACAATTGCATGCTAATCATTTAAACTTTGTCACATCAGCTATGCAGCCATAGCAACATGGATTTTGCTTTCCCGAACTACATTCACCAAGCAGAAAGGGGTTAACGTAAAACTGCTTGTTTCGATACTCTACTGAGGTTATGGATTATTTGTTGAAAAGTTCTGGAACGTAACAAAAAACATTTTAGTCAGGACAATCGATTAACATGTCAGCATCAAATTGGTCTGTGTGTGGATTTTGCAGGACTTATTGAATGATGTTGTTGGTACCAGGGTTTTTTTAAGGCATTTTAGGGACCCATTTCGGATCCCTAGAATCAGCGAAAATTGTCATCGGGTCCCTACAGGTCCTTAAAAAAAAAACTACATAATTTTTACCACTTTAAACGGAACTGCATTGATTTCTGAAAAAGAGCCATGTTCAATGAAACAGAACCTGTGTCTCGGATGGGTTGAAATTGCAACCTGTGGCTTGGACCCTCCTCGCCCGGATGTGACATCGCACTGGTGGCAGATCCTGGATGTGACATCGCGCTGGTGGCAGATCCTGGATGTGACATCGCGCTGGTGGCAGATGTCAAACAAATGTGTGCCACTATTTTTGCATGTGTAAGACATGGTTTTATTTTAAAAAATTAGGAAAAACTGGCGACAACTTATTATGCATCCTAGTATAGACAACTTATTGGTGATTACGTGTTTGGCAGGAATGGGATGGATGTTTATTCGTGAAGAGCAGAAACGGTGACGATATACAGTTGCAGGTGCTTATATTCCCTTTTGAAGTTCAAAACAGGTCAGCGCCTATGCTTTAAGTGCTTGCAATTGAAGTTTGTACAAAATGCTGCTGACTCTTTATTTGACTGCTTTACGGTGTCAGACTTCTTTAAAAATTGCCGAGTATTATTCCACGAAATTCATGGGTTATGATTTCACTACAATATATTTGTTCAGTACTGAAGTTAGTAAAAATTTTATTTAATGATAAAATGTTGATCCATCAGTGCACATTTGTTTGTTGCGGTTGAGGTGCTGGCTCTACTTCTTCCAAACTCGATCAGTGTGCTGGCGTACTGTTAAATCTGCGAAGTTAAGTTCGTCTGATACAACTTCATATCTATTTCGTCATGCATTTGGAGTGATTAGATTAGTTTCATGTATTTATCTCTTTCGGTGTATGTACTTCAGCTTTCAAAAACAAAGCTGTTTCCTGACAAAAAGATTCTTGTTTTCATTTACCATTCCTTCAGTCAGATGTTGTTCACTCTCCGCATTGCATTGCTGTGAGATCCTAGCAAGACAAACCAAACTATGTAGGACTTCGAAACCCCATAATGATTGCTGCAAAATGCCACATAAGGTTATAAACATAGCAAATTACGTTCAGGGCCACAGATATACTCAAGCAGATATGGTCTTCGTCATTTGAGCGAGTTATTGTAATCCACTGCTTGACCGCACTAGATCTCGGGGCAGGTGTTGAGCAGCCATTCAATTGTCTCATCGTCCAGAACCTTGCAGTCCATGAGGTCGATGGATTGGACATTGAATGACAACATGGTCGACGGTTTGTTCTTCTGCGCCACACTCACAGGCCGCAGAGGACATACTCCATTTGTACAAGCAGGAGCGGAAACGTCCGACACCGGTGCGGAGGCGGTTGAGCCGGACCCACACTTTTCTTGGCAGGGCCATTCCAGGAGGGTGGGTGCCGGTGTCGGGAATGAAAGTGCCGAGTCTCCGTAGTGTTCTCCAACCATTCTGCATTCCATTGGTGATCCGTCCAGTGCACTGCACATATTTTGTTGTCAGATGAACTGATGAGTTGTTGTGTGGCGGGTATAAATTGGTGTCTCAATTTGATGTGCCGTGCATTTGCACTCGATGGACAGGTGAGCGCTGAGTGGAGTAGATGTCCAGGCTTCATGACACGGCGTGCTAGAGACAGTGTGGCTCCATTGCGACGAAGCTCAGCCGGTTGGATGCCTGCGAGGATTGGAAAGTTGACCCCTGGTGTAGGACGCAGGCATCCAGTCACAATTTGCCAGGCGTCGTTGATGGGAGGTCAATGTGGCATGTATGAGCACTGCGGCACCAGGCAGGAGTGCAGTACTCCGCTGTTGAATGGACCAGAACAAGTGTTTTTTTGCAGCATTGTTGCTCCAGTATCCCAACTAGAGCCAGCAAGCCGCCTCAAGAGTGCGACGTGTGATGTCACCTTTTTGCGAAGTGACTTGAGACATCGGTGATACGTGAGCGTCCTTCCTGTCCAATGTTACTCCGAGGTATTTGGGCTCAGAGCAAAAGGGCAGGGTTTTACTCTTTTGGTTGACTTTTAGCTTCCTTGTTATTGAGATGGAAGACTGCCAACACCGTTTTTGTGGTGCTGAGGTTTTGCTTCCAGGACTGGAGGTATTCACCTGCGGTTTCCATGTTTTTCATTGTACCCCTTCCACTGCCTGTCAGTCTCCATCAGCATGCATGATTACTAGATCGTCAGCATATGCATACTTTCTGGAGACGGTGATGGGCAGGTCAGAGATGTGGATGTTGAAGAGAAGAGGCGCCGTGACGGATCCCAGTGGGACGCCATTCTTGAGGTATCGTAACCTGTTCCGTATGCCGTTTCTAGTGGTGAGGGTGAAACTGCAATTGCCAACCATCTCCATGATCATGTGGACCATGTGTCTATCAGGCAGCAGTTGCAGCAGCTTGCAGGTGAGGCGGCGGTGCCACACAGTGTCATGGGCTGCTGTGAGGTCAACAAACACACCTCTGGCCTTCTTAGCCGAAAAGCTATTCTCGATGTCCTGTGTCAGCAGGGTAACCTGGTCTACAGCCGACCTCCCTTGTCAAGAGTCCACTTACTCCTGGGGGAGCAATGGCTTCGTGAAGGGAAGACACAGCAGAGATTCAGGGCGATAGCTCTTTGTCCCCCAATGGCTTTTCCGGCTTTGGGATTGCAGCTATTAGTGCTCTTCTCCAGATATTGGGGATTTTGAGTTGGCACATGCAGGTATGGTGTCTGGGTCGCAGTGGATTTGCTCAGCAGCCATTTTTTACTTTATTCCAGAAAGTTGGTATTTATCAATGGATTGAGTAGAATTCTACACATAGTACTCTTCAATTAATGAATAATAATCGGTTACCAACGGCAGCAAATGATCTACTGTGTTGACAAGCAAATGATCTACTGTGTTGACAAAAACTGACCTGCTGGTTTTGTCATCATCGAAATTCTTATTTAATTTAATGCAAATGCTCGATACTGCAAAATCAGTACTGCTGTTTGGGCGAAAATAGCTGTTTAAAATCCGTGAATGAAGATTATTTGATTGAAGAAATGTTTGTGCAAACGTTTTCGTTGGGGACAATGGGGAGGATGTTCTTTTTTTGTTGCCTCAGAGGTTTCAAGCAGTGTGGAACATAGCACCACGCTGTAGTCACAGCATAGGCTGTGCGATTGACAAGATGTTAACACTGCACAACTGAGAGAACAATGAAACTTTCAGAAAGAATGAGGATTCGGAAGGCAGTAGTTACACATTGACATAGGGGCAAGTGGAACAGATGATGTTAGATCAAACTTTCACGCAGGCCAATATGCTGACAGCGTTTCCTTTGAGCACAGCCAGGAACAGGAGGTACTTGACTGGTGGAGCCACTGGTGCTCCCTGGGGTCACCAGACATGTCAACAAGTTTCTTTTGCAAGGCAGCTCAAAAAATGGGCAGTGGACTTGCCATGCCACCAGTGGTCTCCATAGCCACTGGTTGAAAGCGGTAATTGCTTTGGAGGTCATGATATTTTTGGGATTTTGCATCCTCAGCTTTTGTAGCCGCAGAACCAGCCTGTCTGGCAATGTCTTTGTGGTGGACCCGAGCAAAAGTGTCCACAACTGTTGCATCCCATACTAGTCTTAGGCCTCTTTACCAGGGGCCCAAAGTCAATCAATCCGGCCTCCTTCTGTCATTTGTCAAGCTGACAGCTCCAAGGTAGAAGGGGGACCAATGCGGGTCAATGACCTCTTGAGGATGGAGTTGATGGCTGAATGCCTTGGGAAGCGGCCTGCATTCTTAGTACAGGAGAGTCCATGGAGTCCCAGCTCATCAACAATTTTGCCACGGTGGCATTTCGTGCTTTCAAAGATTTTGGCACCAGTTCAGAGGGCGATTGCAATACGGAGCTCATCACGACTGAGCAAGTTTCCAACACTGGCAATTGGGAACGCTTCTGACTATGCAGCAGTGTGGCTCTGTTGTGCAGCAAGTAACCGGCAGTGGTTCCATAGGTCTTTGGTGTTTAACAGGGTGAGTAATGACAAGTTATGCATGTGCTGCTGCTACCCAGAGAATTGCTTATGACCATGGAGATTGGTAGGCCTGGGCTGTTGCGTCATAATCATGGAAACTTTTTCAGTGTTTCGTGATAATTGGTTGAACCATGGCGTCGGGTGTTCTGTGTGCGATTTGTGTTGATGTTGTCACAATGACTTTATCTTCTGTGTAACTTTGCATGATCAAAAACTAACGGGTATCTGAGGTCACTTTGATGAATGTTCCATTCAGTAGTTTGTGTTTTGTTTTAAAAAGACTTTTTCTGAGAAAAAAACTGACTGTTGTTGACGTGTGTTTATAATTATTTTTTCAACACCACATCCATTTCCAATGTTGTAAATTTTACTTGCAGGCGAGCCCAGCAGTATGTGGTTGTCAGTAGACTCCCGAACTCTACCAGCCGTGCTCAAGTAAGTTATCCCTCGCTTAAACCAATATTGAAGCTTATGATGCAGTTACCTAAAAGGTGTAAACTTTTTCATGAATTTCTAGTTTCCCAGTAACATCAGTGACTGTCCTCGATTTCACATAAACCATTGTGTTTTCTTGATTAACCTGCACAAGGTCAGAACTCTTCTGATAAGTTCTTTTTTTTGCAATGCTTTGGCAATGTGGATCATTTGTGTTAACTGCAGAAAAAAGTTTGTGGACAAAACAAAGTGTTGGTGTCACAATCAAAACAAGTTATGAATAAATGCAAATGCTGAAGTTTTGATTGAGTCAACATAAAATGACGGATGCCACCTGATTGGAAGATGTTATTTTTGCATATAAGCAAGTGTATTTTTAGTTAGATCATCTAAATTAATACAAAATAGTTGAAGAAACCAGCGTTTCTAGAAGCTGATCTTAGTGTGCTTGCAAAGGGTGTGCTGTGGTACGTCTGGCTATTCTTACCATAGAACACATGTGTCAAGCTCAAGGTCAAAAGTGCTTAAAAATGTCTTCAAGTCTGAGCTTCTGTACAGTTTGTATTGACCATAAAGTAACCCCTTATTTCATTTCGATTACATCACGCCTTTTCAGTAAGGCAGTGTAATGCATCCATTTGTTGTTGGAAAATGCTACGTCGGTTGCGCATGTTCTTACCAGCTTCTAGTTGTTGGTTATGCTGTAGTTCATACTTGATACACATTTGCACTGTGTCTTAGCAGTTGCAACTGGGCCTTAGAGCAAATACAATGCTGATATGCTGTCATTGAAAATGAATTTGACACTCATTTATTTTCCTTTCAATGTTTTTGGCAACCGAAAACCTTAATATCTGGTTTGATTGTTCAAAAAAGCTGTATCTATTGATATAAAGCAGTTCAGTAACTGTATCGAAAAAATATTAGAAAAAAAACGTATGAGCGTGCCAGTGTGCTATTTCGGGTGATTTTGAATTTCAAGATAGTTCTTGAACTCTTTCAATTTAACGACAACATGAACCTGAAAGACTTCATAGCACTTTAGCAGAACAAGATCTTGAACTGATATTTAACATTGCTGTGTTTTAGGCTGGCACCAAACCCAAATCCCGGGACCTTCACAGACCTTCAAGTGCCAGCGAGCAAATGTTGACTCGAAGGCTTTCAACATCATCATCATACGATGGTGAGCTCTTTCTCATAACTGTGTGTAAGCCGGTTACAAGTGGAGTTGCTCATAAGGTTGACAATGTTGTTTAGGGGAAATCCCACACAGGCGTACTAACTCACTAGCAAAGATCCATTCAATGGCGATCGAGGCCCCGATCACGCAGGTTGGTTTGCGCATGTCATCATCCTGGAGTGCATGTAATGTTTTTTCCATGAGTTTAGTATCTACTGTTGTTTGCTTGTTTAGATCATCAACTTAATTAATGTTGCAAAAGGAAACAGTCAGGCAGGAGTCAACGAAGTTTTGGATCAAATTCTAGAAATCCTTCGCAATTCAGAACTTTATGCTCCGGCAGATTTGCAAACCCGTGCCCGTGACCCAATGCTGACCGACTTTGTGGAAGGATTGGTGACGGTGAGTTGATACTCGTGACTGACGCACCGTAAATGTTATTTCATAGGCAAGTTCAGTGCCAATGGAACAAAGGTAGAAATCAGAAAACTACTAAAATGTTTTGCACCAAGTTCTCAGTGGACATATGGAAATCTCCCAGCACGTGGTACAGACGTGATAAAGTGGCACTGAGGACCACCTGCATCAAAAATGTCAAATTAAAATTATGAAAATAAGAAGTTTTGTCAATATGTATAAACTACTTCTACTACAGCGAAAACTTGCACTGGGCCACATGCGGTTTGGACATTGCTGCTTAAAACCTGATGCACACAGGCTGCGATTGAAGCGGCGCAGCACTTGCAACAATTGCGTCTCGACCGTTTGAGTATTCACATGTAAGGCGGCTGCGAAGGCACAAATCACTGGTCGCGATGACAAAACTGTGCTCAGCAGAGCATTTGAAATCCTCACTGACAGCGAAATAGGTTTCTCCATCTTCTTCCGCATGTGTCATCTGCAATTTTTTAAATATTTTGTTGAACGCAATGACAAACACATCTACACCACAGTAACAAACAAATGAATTCAGCATTTCAGCTGTTCGCAGCAAATGCAAAGGTGTAGGGCCAGTTGGAATGCACAAAAAAAATTGATTTCCATAAAATACTGCTGCTTAAGCTAGTAGCAAATTTAGCAAGGCACATACAAAGAATCATAGTTAGAGGGTCAAACTCAGTAAAGCGTTACATAAACATTGCCTGCTGATCACAAAGTTTAAAGTGCGGTGAGCCTGTCTCTAGAAACATTCAAGACAGGAAGTTTAAAACTGAGAACTGCTTTCCA
>JGI24021J15306_10005218_pt1 | contig 15370 bp, 9 predicted proteins | sample Ectturendosymbi1_FD_15306 | JGI IMG/M metagenome (IMG submission 15306)
GGCAAAATGTTTGATTTTAGGCGAATAACACTATTTTGTTTGGAAAAACGCCTCTCAAAGCACAAAATGACTATATTTTCCAAAACTTTTTGGGTGGCATGACCGCTTTGCCCCCCCTGACTACGCCTATGCTTGCAACGTAAGCATCAGTAGATAAAGAGACCCCTGCTGCACTTAAATATGCCATGACACACTGGAATCCAACAGAAAAAGTCAGTCAGTAAAAGACTAGAAATTCTTTTTTGCATTTCATGATTTGAATCTTTCTTGGCAGATGTGGAAAATTTCGTTCCAGTGACTTTCTTGTAAACAAGTACATAAACGACCACCATGTAGACGAAGACCATGCAATTAAGTGTGGTGAGAAAAGTGGAATATTGCCAAGCACTGTCACTGGTAGAAGCATAGAAACGTGGCATGCAAACACTTGTTTGAGAATAAAATCCAAACTCTGCTTTTATTTTATTGTATTCGAACTTGCATGAAATGGTTTCCGTGACTTTGAACCAAGTTTGAAGTTTGGAATTTGAGCCAGAAACTTGATTAGTGATGGTGACGAGGTCATGTTTGAAAATCGTGCCAGTTTTGAAGAAATGGTTGGGAAACCAAACTTCAGACACAAAATAACCAGATTTTAGTTGAATCCATGGAAGAAAAGCAAAAATTAAATAAAGCAACCAACATATAACTCCAACGAGAACGATCCATTTGAATTTCATGGTGCGGGTCAGGAATGGTTTGTAAATCGAGACCAGTCGGAAGGTGGACATGGATGTCATGATGGAAGCTGATGCTTCTGATGATAAAACTGCAACTGTGCCAAGTATCAAGCAGCGATTGCTTGATCTCCATTCTCTATCAACAAAACAATAATGTCCTGAATAATTCACACCTTGACAAACAACTCCTAACAAATATACACCCATTAAATAGGCGGAAATGGTATGGTTGAACGTAGTGATGGAAATATTTTAACAAGGGGCAAAAAAGAATTGCTCCCGTTGTTAATTCGACGTTCAGACCCCTCAGTCAAACCAATAATAAGCTTTCAGTACTTTTAAAATGTTCCGTCGACCTGGTGCTTTGAAAGCGAAGGAAACTGTATCGTATTTAAATCTGCAGGTTGGCTCTTCCAAAGACAAAGCTTTGTAATGAGGGCAGACCAGGGATGTAATGCTAACAAAATAGGTGTGGGAACGCACCCAAAAGACTAGCTATTTTAAAACAGCTTCAAGCTCATTTTAAAGCAAAACATGAAAAGGTGTGGGAACGCCGTTCCCACGCGTTCCCGCCCCACTACACCCCTGGGGCCAGGGTCGGATTTACCAACAGGCTGTATAGGCTTAAGCCTATGGCCTCAAGATCCAAGGGGGCCTCCAGCAAACTGTGGTAGGCTTAGAGTCAATTGCCGGTATATGATCAGTTCGATAAATATTCGTCAAAATTTTGTCGTAATTATTCTTGAAATTTAGTTTTCTTCACCTAATCAGGTTCCGTGTTGATAACGCCAGGGCATTCCCGTCGCCGCGGGGGCTTTGCTGGGCTAAGCCCCCCAAACAAAACTTCAAACCCCCCAAATTGAAATAAAAAACACTATAAATCAAGAGTTTTTGTCAAATTTTAGGATGTCAAGCCCCATGCGCAAACGTAAAGCCCCCCTATTGAAAATTTTCTGGCGACGGTTCTGCGCCAGGGTCTTCCAACGAGTTTCCATGAATCTCAATACGACCGTTGGTCAAGCGGCATGCCGACTATTTCTGTCAATATACTCAAAGCACGTTGGCTGCGTCCTGTGTTTGCTGAATCGTACGATTGTTACGTGTGCATCAGGAGAAAGAACTTGTGACTGTTCGCGTAAATGCACCTGAGCAAAGCTTAAAGTTGTATTGCAGAACAGAGCTATGTGCAGATTTAGCAGCATTATCCCACAACAAAAACATATTTGCTTCTTCTGAGCAATGCTGTAGTTTTGTTAGCGTTTCGATTACGTAAAGCTCGTTTGGTATTTTTTAATGTGATTTTTCCATTTCAATTATCTTTTAATAAAGTCAATCAGAAATCAGATTGTTATTTAGTGCTTGCGCAAGTTTGTGTTGCTCCCATGTTGCTCCCATGCTAAGCAAACCAGAGATCTCAATGAGCTTGAAAGCAAGGAAAAGCCACATTGCCAACCGGCAACCACAGAACTGTACCCCAAAGAGGCAAAGACGGTGGCGTATCTAGGGTATGGCAGGCATGGCACGTGCCATGGGCGCCACTTTGATTGGGGCGCAAAAATTGCTTGGCAAAAATTGAAATTTTTGTTTGCAGTTTGTTGAACCTCTATTCTGCCTCCCTTACAACCATAAACTGCAAACCTACGCAGCCCGCCCGTATCTACTGTATTAAGTGGGGGATGTGGCGCCAGCACTACCAAGTATTATGACAAACTGTGGTATTGTGACATAACACGACGGTCAAGGATTGTGACAGAACAAGAATGCTCGCATGCCATGTCTACAAGACATCGTCCCTCTCACGCTATAAGAAAGGATAAGCAGTGTTGCCACTGCTAGTTTTTTTTCACTAGATCTGTTTTTTTCTGTTTTATCTGGGATTCTGGGGTTTTTATTGAAAATGTGGGGTTTTTTGACTCTGGTCAAATTTTTGTAAATGTATGTCGTATTACTGTATTTTCCATTCAAGAATACAGTAGTTTCACAGGCGTAACATGTGCAGAGTCAGTAGCCAGTGCAGATGTGAGTAGCAGGGCTAGGCTTAAGCAAATTGTTTGAAATATAATGGTTTACAGATTAAGCTCTAACTAGGCATAGGTCAATACTCTTATCTATCGCTGATGTGTTAAGGGCTGCTTGTTGATGAATTTGGAATGCTGTTTGTTGGTTTTGTTGAAGATGCTGTGGTTGAGAATCTCTTCATTGTTTTACGGGCGCACTGATTGTGTTATGAACGTAAAATTTTGAATGCTAAATTAGTAGTCAAATATTGCATTGAATGCAATGGTTAGAGTGAAAACTGTAAGACCTTGAATGTATCATGTACTTATTCCAATTTGTGCATTTTGGTGAAAGTAAAAGAAATCATTAAATGTTTTTTAGAAAAGATCTAATTAGCTTTTTTATGTTACGTTATACATTTGATTGCTGCTAGCCTTCTTGTAAATTGTCAGTAGACTTGAGCTTGTTAAAAATATGAGGCAAATAATGCGTATTACCTTAATTTGTATGTGCAAGTACCGGTAGCGTGCTTTTCAAGTTTGGTTTTGACTTTTTTTAAACATTTTTGTGTCTGTTTTTTTTCGTTATTTTCTTGCTTTTTGTCAAGGTAAATTATGGGGTTTTTCTTCATAACAGAGTGGCAACACTGAGGATAAGTCAGTCCGTACTGTTGCATTTCAGGCAAGACGATATTAGTTAGAATCTGGTTGAGATGAGTGTAAGTGGCTGTGAGAATCTGACTGTTACGCAAATAACTGCTGTTGAGGTCCTACAGATTTACAAATTACTCAAACTGCTTCAGCCCACTCCGACCTTACGAAACTTCTTCGATGGCCACTAGTGTCCGCCAAATTAGCTGAATACAACGCCCCAGTCCGGAAACTAGGGTAGAGATAGTCCTCAAAAAATCAGCATTTAGTATCGTTACCGTGCATATTGAGCAAAAAATGTTATCTCATGAAAGAATAAATTTATTAGTCTTGTTTAGAGCTAGGCTTTTCTGTCCGGATGTGGCTTTCTGTTCGATGTCCAAGGCCTTTGTTACGGTCACGACTCTGAGTGATAATTTAGGAGCTTTGTGCAGTTCAGATGTGGATGGCAAGCAATTATATGAGAAGATTCTAAATGGCAAAGTGCTAGTTTCAAGTCATGCAACTTAAACGTATCGCGTCCTGAAGTCCTGACATTCTTCGAATTGCATTGCAAGTAATGCTGACGATGGCAGTATGCATTGCAAACAGCGAGCGGTCTTTCAGTAAACTCAAACTGGCCCTTTAATCCCTCCAGGCCCCAATGACTAACAATTAGTCAGGGCAGGCTGCGTGATCTAGCTTTGATGAACACAGGAATGGAAGAAACAGAAAAAGCTGACTTTGATGAAATCATAAACGAATTGCTTCGAAAAAAGCACGAAAAATGGTCTTTTGAAATTCTCATTTTTGTGTAATTTTATTTAACCAAAAAGGTTGGTATGTTAGTGTTTCGATGGAATTTTGTTTTAAACAGAAATGATACATGCATTAAATTATTTATTGCACGATTCCAATTGAATGTGTTTCGTTTTGAATGAAATTGTCGTTTGCAGTTGCGATATGTTGTTTAATTCTTTTTTGTAAGATATAAAATTTCGTCAGGCAACATTATGTAGGCCTATAAATTATGAAAATGTTATTGTTTAAATATGTTCATATTCTTCAAAAGAAAAATAAATGAGTATAGAAGCATGTAATAGTCCATATGGACAACAAATTTTGCTTGCTGAAAAGGTCAAAGCAAAAATAAAACCAAATATTTTACTTTTCGAAAAACATTAATTTTCTTCGTGATTTATTTTTCGTAAAAATTGTGCCCATATTTAATATTTAAATTATTATGAAGGGACGCGCATTTGAACTTTGCCATGGGCGCCACTTTGCACAGATACGCCACTGGGCAAAGAAAAGGGTGAAAGCAAGAAAATGACAAAATCGCGTTTGGGTCTGATGCCTTAGAGCAGTGGTTTTTGGTTTATCCAACCACGAGGACCCTAATTTCTTAGCTTGATGGTCTCTAACTGCTCAGGACAAAAGTCTTTTCACAACAATTAGAAATGAATTAAAGGGTCGAAATGTTCCAGGAGACGCTCACACTTAAAGCTTTCGGTGCATTAAAAGCCACAAACGTACGCAAACAAATTTTAATGAATTCCTAGTTGATTTTGTTATGAAGAAGGCCAGGACAAAACCTTTTTAATTGTTTACTGGGCTCAGTTCCGCCCGACTTGATTCGAAAATTGTAGCTTTTTGGATTTCAATAATGACAGTTTAAACCAGTCCCGTCGCCACGGGGAGCGTTGGTGAGCTCAGCCCCTCCTCATTTAAATATGAAACACTATAAATCAATAGAGATTTTATCAAATTTTCAGAATGTCAAGACCCCTGTGCAAACGTAGCGCACCCTAGTGAAGACTTTTTGGCAACAGTTCTAGCTTAAACCTCACATCCTTTCGCGCGACAGTTTTGTTGCGTTCAATTCTTAGCAGTCTGAAATATAACAAACACGCGAATCATGAACCTAGCAGCTGCAACCATTTAGGTGCTGTGCGTTTTACTGGACTTGTTTTGCTCGTGTGTGTGAGATTTTTACAGTCTGGTAAGCGAGTCACAACGTGGTCCTCACGTTGTGCTTTAACGTCTTTATGCCGCCACACATATGTGCAGTGTGTTTGTTTCTTTGTTTTTTGAGCACAGATAAGAAAAAACAGATGTGAAACTTATCAAAAACATAGTCCATGTGTTTTGTCAATTGTTTAACCGGGACGTTTTCGCTTGGTTTGCCTGCAAAATTAATAATCCTGTTCCCACCAGCCAAGCACGGTTTCAACAATTCCATGTCATTGACCGCTTTTGAGTCGAAGGCAGCAACAAGCGCAGTGATCGTGTGGCACTCTAGTAATGATTTATAGTTTTGTTGACCGTACATTCAGAGCGTCAATATCGTCATTTGCGGCTTTGCGCAAATTGATCAACGCTTTTTCATTTTTTCCTCGTAACAGTAGAAGAAGGGGCCTCACAAGTGGATTACCCTAGGCCCTAGGGTCTCGCTTCCGCTAAATCCGAGCCTGCCTGGGGCGGACACTCCATTACACAAATGAAGCGGTACTTCAATATGTCTCGAACTGGAAGATTGAACTTCAAAACAGAAAAATTAGATCTTTCTCCGCGCTATTCAATTCGGCCAAAGGGGCCTTTCATGCTTATCACACAACAAAATGTGTTTGCGATTTTTTATAATTTGAAAATAATTTTCTTCCAAGTCGCTTTGGAGTTATAATTTTATCATTTGAGTGTGGCGTCACTGAACTGTATAATGTGAGGTCTTGGTCAGCGTTTCACCAACTTGCAAGATATCGATGAACAAACAAATGTCAGTGCAGTCAATTAATGCGAACGGCAGTGGTGGGTTTAAGGTTGGGGGGCCCGAGGCAAGACGTAAAAAGGGTGACCCCTATGATGACGTCATTCACACTCAGCCAACCGTGATAAGTACATTTGATCAAGCCTAAAATACGGCCACCGAAGGAATTGTTCCTGGGACTACAGCATGACTGACATCACAGAAGGAGAAAATGCAAAAGAGTGTTCATGATACACAACTTTGAAAACACTGAAAGGTGGGAAGACAAGGTTAGCAACACATAAAAGTTAAGCAATAGCAAGTTGGCATCGCCTCCACTTTTCATTTTCACGCCCCATTTCTCTGCATTCACCATCAATAGACCCTTTGAAAGTGTCACACTTTCCCCTTTGAAAAAATGCTTCGTGGTTGGTATCCTGAATTTGTTCACATTCATGTCTTTACGGGAATACATGAAACCACAAAGAACAACCAAGAAGGTTATAAACACTAAATTTGTTTTAAATGTCATCAACAACATAGCATACAAAAGCATTCAACCTGAAATTTGTTTTGGAAAGCTTTGAGGCTAGATAAGTCAAGGTTGCCCTCATCTTGCATTGACACTAGTTGTTTGAAAAATGTGCAAAAGTAGGAAATAATTCATCATATACCTTACCGCAATCATTTTTAACAGTAGCCTGCACAATTGATTAAATCTGTGCTAAGAAAAAACAGTTCGAGTTATACTGGCTAATAGCTGGCAAAAAAACTTTAACATCACCTAGCAAGTCTACAAGTCAAGTCTACCTGAAACCTAACCTGAAATCTACAAGTCAAGTCCACCTGAATAGCAAGTCTACCTGAAACCAACCACTTACCATTCAAGCTTCAAATAACCTGTGACTTCCATCATGGGCTAAATTCAAACCACCAAAAATACCTGAAATATCTGTAGAAAAAATGAGTAGGCATTCTCATGAAACTCAAAAAATGGCATTTCTGCTACCTGATAAGAAGCATGAATGTAGCCTTGCTTAGTAACTGTCTTTGAAACACAACAGCAACAATATAATACAAAATTACTTTGTAAACTAAGAAGAAAATGTTCTTTAAACTGAAAGATGTAGTGTGGTCACTGTCTTATTTTCTGATGGAAATGTTTACTAAGGTACAAGAAATGAGAAATTTGTCTAACCTTTTCAACTCAAAGACATAAAAAAGAAATCCTTGGATAAAAATATGAATATTCTAAAGCATGTATTTATCAACTTCATTTTTACTAAACTTGAGTTTTTGTGTATGGTACATCTGATTATGCACTAGACCAGTGGTTCCCAACTAGGGTGCCATTTACAATACCCAGAGGTGCCGCGAGATAATACGTTTGGTTAATATACCATTAAAAATACATTTTCAAACTGTCATCAAACTTCAAAGCAAATTGCTATGGGTTCCACACTGGGTGCTGCAAACTATAATTATCTTCTGTAGGTGCCGCAAGCCTGAAAAGGTCGGGAACCACTGCACTAGACAGACATACCGTGGCTATTAGCCACTATCAACAACTTGGGTGCTTCAAGCTGCACTCTACTCTGCAGGCTCACCAGTACCACCTGTACAACAACAAATCTGTCCAGGAAACCTGTACATTTTTCATCAGCTTTTATTCTTTCTTCCTTTTTTCTTCTTTTTGCTGCTCCACTTGGATACTTTCTGTTCAACTGTGGCATTTTCATAAAATTATCAATAAACCAAATACCTCAATCTCTAAAAATCATCATTGCAAAAATTTTTGCTCTTATTTGATAGGGTCTTTTCAGAACTTTTTTGGAAGAAATTATAACCCACAATTTTTTTAGGTACAGAAGTTGCTTTGAAGCTTTTCTTTAGTTGCACATAGGAGATGGTGGTGGGGTCCCTTTGAAAGTATAGTATTTACACATTGCAAATGCTGTTAGAGTTCCTTTTGTAAGCAAGTTACTTACACATTACAATTGCTGTTGGGGGCCCTTTGAAAGCAGGGTACTTTCATATTAACGTTGCTGTTTGGGCCGCTTTCAAAGCATAATACTTTCACATTACAGTTGCTGTTGTCGTTGGTGGCCCCTTTGAAAGCAAGGTACTTAAACATTACAATTTCGTTTGGGGCGCCTTTGAAAGTATAGTACTTGCCTATTACAATTGCTGTTTGGGGCCCTTTAAACGCAAGGTACTTCCACATTACAGTTGCTGTTTGGGGCACCTTTGAAAGCAAGGTACTTATACATTACAATTGCTGTTGGGGGCCACTTTGAAAGCAAGGAATTTTACATTACAGTTGGTGTTGGGGCCACTTTGAAAGCAAGGAATTTTACATTACAGTTGCTGTTGGGGCCACTTTGAAAGCAAGGAATTTTACATTACAGTTGCTGTTGGGAGCCCCTTTGAAAGTAAGGTACTTACTACTTACACATTACAATTGCTGTTGGGGGCCCCTGTGAAAGAAGAGTACTTACACACTACAGTTTCTTTTAGGGGCCCTCTTAAATGAAGTTTAGAAGCATAATATTTACACATTTAAGTGGCTGTTAGGAGCCCCTTTGAAAGCAGATTACCTTCAAATTGCAGTTGTTTCTGAGGCACCCTTGAAAGCAAAGTACCTGCATATTAGTTTTTGTAGGGAGGCCTTTAAAAGCAAAGTCCTTACTTATGATGTGCTTAGTATGAGTGGATAATAAGTTTTTCACCAAAAATAAGGAGAATTAATGCACGTAACACCTCAAGGGGGGGCCGAGGCAAGTGCCTTGCTCGCCTCCATTTAAACACACCACTGGCGAACGGTATACAGACTGCTTTGCTTTAGCGATTGCCAGTTTTTTGGCAAAACTGTCAACGGCAGCTGTTTGCAACACGGCCGATCGTGCGTTTCCATTCACACAAAACAGAGAAGACCCTTAAGGCATCACAAGAACCACAGTGTCTCTGAATAACGTTTTTGTTTATTACTTTTAGCCGACTGATTGCGCTAGAGAGTCAATAGAAAACCCTCGCCTGCTGATTTTGATGTACTGTTTGTTTTAATAAAGTCATGCTGTACCACTTCATTTAAAAGATTTCTGAAAAAGTCATTTTTCTGTTTATTGCTTTGTTTAATTTAGTCAGTTTTTGGTCGTTGTCTAATATTAGGTTTCAAGCTTACCTGAATGCATTTCAAACCGGTTTTTGACTTGGTGAACTAGCAGTTTCTAACGAACCAAAAAAGTCCACTCATCGGATTTTTTGATGGAAAAATTATTTTTAAAAATGTATTTCAAAAACCTAAATTTTAAAGTTTTTAGGTCAATACATACCCTTTGCCATTACCGGATTTTCTATTTCAAATTTGGTGGGAAGGCGTAAGATTATGTGTAAACCCATTCTGTGATTTTGAGATGCAAGAGTAATGAAGCCTCAAAGACGAAGAACTAAAAAATGGCTCCAAAATCTGGACATCTTACCACCAGGATTCGAAAATACAGAACTGAGGCCAAGCGTCTTTGTAGTAAAGGGCAACTGTACTTTTTTTGTAGAATCAGTTTTTCCAACCTGCATAGTTTTAGCTGCACAGCTTTTTGAATTAAGTTATTAAAATTGTTGCAAGTACTCTAAATCGGGTTTTCCCCCGTAATGTGTCACAAGGACGTCATACACGCGCAAAACGTACATCATAAAATGCTCTGCGTGATATCCTGTTTGACAATGTCTTCGATCATGATATCGCTTCTTTGGTTCGAGAGTTATGACCAGAAACATGATGCAGGGCCACAATAGTGTGCCTCCTGCCGTTCCTAAAGGGTTCGAAATGAAGTAATTTCGTTGTTCTTAAGCAGCACATTACAGTAGCTACTCAAAGAAAACAGAAGAAGTTTTATGATTGGAAAATATTCTTTGAATAAATAGATAGATTCAAAGCCTTAACTCGTGTGACCTATTAGCGACAATCACAAATTGCTTATTTCTAAAATAATTTTAGCTCGCTTCTTTGCCATTGTTGACAGACAAACTACATTCACGTTACGTTAAAGAGAAAGCGCTCATCCTATGATGCTAGGTTCTTCAAGCTAAGGGTAGCTAATTTTGTGGCAATCAGTGGAATCCATTTCAACAGGCACGAGTTAGGACTCCTAAGTTAGGAGGGCGATGTAAGAATGATTCAATTGGAATTCCGGAGTCGGATAAAAAATCCGACTCCGAATCCTAGTGTTCTGAGGAATCCGACACCTTGCCACTCCGCAACCCTCCTACCTAGGGCGCTGCAGGTCACGAGATGGTCTCTACCCCTCATGGTCCTACCGGACGACCTTGTTTCGCATGAACAGATGAAACCCTGCATGGCTGGGTTTGTGTAAATCACTGTCGGAGTTGAAGAAATTCCGGTAAGTTTCCATCTGATCCCTGCATTGTTCGGTCGTATATGCAGCGCAGTGATGTATATACAGCGCAGTGATGGGCGAGGTTTGTCGTCGCGGGCCATTGTTATCGCACGCGGCGCTCTGGCAAGCGATTGTTACTCTTCATACATTGCGATATTGTTCTAAGTTGCTTTTCACCAAACGAGGCGTTTTTCAGACTAGGGTTAGGGGCTCTACTCCTATTTGCCTTCGCTGGTCATTTAAAGCGAAAACAACCGTTTTAGTTGCGTGGGCCATAATTGGCCCGACCTGCTCCAGTAAGTTTCAATGTTAATCAGTTTCGTCACTTTCCAACATGATCGATCTAATCTTGTAAGTTTCAATCTAATTCTATGGCTGTATCTGACCAAAGTCGCATTCGTTTCAAACGCCTACCTGCAAATTCCATCTTATTTCAATATGTATCCGTCGCAATTGCGCAAACTTCGGTTTTGTTCTTAGTAGTTACCTTTTTCGGGCAAAATTGGTCTTGTGTTTCGATCTCATTTCAAAATTTCTCAACAGAAGTCACGTCTTTTTCTACATTGCATATTCATTTCAAGTCAGAAGTTTGTGTCCGTGTTGGGGTGTTAAGTCACAACCGTTCACCGTTAATGTTGGACTCCGACAAAGGTATGTGCTGTCACCAATCTTCTTCATAGTCTACATGAATTGGAGATACAGTCACAGCCGAGTCACCGTAAAAGCTGTCAGTTTTTAAATTGGTGCTTGTTCCGATCCTCACCTGTGGCCATGAATCTTGGATAATGACTGAAAGAGTGCTGTTGTAAGTGCAAGCGGCAGAGATGGGATTTTTGCGAAGAGTTCACGATGTGACACTTCGCAACAAAGTTGAAAGTGCGCAGCTGTGAATTTGTGAAACCCTGAATGTCGATTCATTTCTCCTTCCAGTAGAAAAATCACAGATACGTTGGTTCGGCCATTTGATCAGAATGTGCCAGGAAATATTGGCGAGGCAAGTCCTGCTGGCTACACTCACGGGAAAGTCGACCAACGACCTGGTGGAGTGGCTACATCTGCAACTTTGCTTGGTCCGGTCTTCTTGTGTGGAGCCAGCAGAACTATCTGAGATTTCTGTTGACGTGAGGTACATCTACTCATCTTGGGGGAACTGCCCCCGCGACCCTCTCCACAAAGAAAGGCGGGTATGAAAAGGAGTGAATGGCTTGATCTCACTCCAGTGCGCTTCAATGTAATTTGTACACTTTTGGTCTCAATCAGTGCTGCCACTCTGTTGTTACGGAAATGTACCAGATTCCATGATAAAATAACACTAGATTCACACAAAAAACACTAGATTACAAAAGCAAACTTACACAGAGTGAAAATGCCCAGAAAAGTCGTTGCAATGCCAACCAAAGACTCATTGGAAACCAGAGACAAAGAAAACGGGAGATAGCAACAACCCTTGTGTTTGATTGTACAGGTCACTGAACCTTTTGACAGATGACCAAGTGACTTCGCAGCGGTTTAACTCAAAACATATTATATTTTCTTGTGTAATTTAAGATTTCATTAGGTAGAATTTTTGAAATGTTATAACTGCACTAAAATCAAAAAGGTCTCAAGTAAAGTTATAATTGTACAAAACTGTGCAATTATATACATTCAGCTCACTCATAAAAAAAACATTAGACTGCCATAAAAAAACACTAAGAGATAAAATGACAAAACACTAGATATCGTGGAAAAACACTAGGAGTGGCACTACTCATCTCAATTTAAAGTTTCTGAACCTCATATTCGTCTTTGGTGTTATTGTGGATCCCATTTCTACCATTTGCTGATAACATCGCGCGTGACAATTCGTTCTTGCATTCTGTCATTTTTCTCGAAAATAGAAATTTATTACATATTCAACTCTTTCTTTGAGGAAACTACTATTAATGTCCGTGGCGAGTTTGCTGTTTGTTGGTTAATGCAGCGCCAATCCATTGCAGCAACATATCTGTTGAGGCTTCGTCAGGATTTGTATTTACTTATCGAATAATCATGGAATATCTAGAAAACATCCCTGGGTATTATCTTGTTCATAACTGACCACAAACATCATCGTAATGTTTTCCGACTCTCGAAACGAAGAACTAGAAAGTGATACCCTTTGCGTCCAAAGCGAGACCTACAGTAAGACCTTCGATACCGCAACTGCAGATGATATTTCTCGAGGCATGTCTCAAGTTTCCCGATTTGATTTGACCAAAAGAACTAACAACAAATAAATCATGTCAAGATTTTGTAAGTAACCATATAACTTGATGCTGTACAGCTGCTCGATGGCCGAAATAAATGCTGAAAATTGTGTTTCGATACCTTTTTGAATTAGCGTCAAAATTGCTAAAACATTGCCATTTAAGAGAAACGTCTGCTGACATTTTTTCATGAGCGAAATGTTCGTCAACTGTTCACTCAAAGCAAGTCATGAGCGTTTCTTTTGTTTCACAATTCGGGAGTTAATTGTTTCTGATCTTTTGACTCTTCGGCTTCAAGTGCAAAATGCGCTGAAACCTGAAAAGTGAAAAAGTGAAAGAACTTCCGATCTTCACGTCAGAAAAAAGAGTTGCACCTTTAAACATGCTTGTTAGTTAGAAAGCATGTAATCATTGTTTGTCTTGTGTTAATGAAATTGCTGTTATGTTTTAAGCAGCGGCAAACGTGGCATTTATAATAACATTTGACCAAGGTAACAGTTTAAAAAAGTTCCACATGTATTCCAATCTGGAAGGTATAAATTTTTATAACAAGCGATGCAACTTGTGTAATTTTAAGACTCCTCCGCATGTTATTTCAGAAACATTAATACTCTGGATTGTTTCAGTGCAGACCTTCTGTGCCTTTGGAAAATATATAGAGTTCGAATATTTCTTTCACTTTTCAATATTTAATAAATCTGTTCTTTCTAATTTCTGATTCAAAAATACTTCTCATTTTTCTTAAAACATTCAATGCAAAATATGTTTTTATGGAAAAGCAAAGCGTTTGATCATATTTTAAAAACACGACGCTTCCAACAACATTGCGATGAAACGAAGGCAAGAATTTGTCTTCAAAGGGATTCGCGCCGCAGAGGAAAAACTTGCAAGAAACCAGTGACAAAATCTTTGGTGAACAACGTTTTAAGATGGCCCGGAATGAACACGTACATTTGAGTAAATGTTGTTCTGAGGCAAAGACAGAAACCTTCATTTAATGTTCAGAACACCGTATTGTCAAACGTTCTTGAACCTCAAGACGCCAACGCGAAAACATCCTTTGCTTTGAACACATCAACAGAACTGTTGAAAACGCAAACATGCGAAGCATTTCACGCTTGGCTGGACATGAGTTATCCTTGTATCTCCACCTGTTGTCACTGTGGTTACAATTGTCACTGAGCAAACGCGTAACCACCACCTTGACGTTGTGAACCCCACTCCTTGTTCAGTGTGGATCAGGTGCCTTCTCGCCTCAATATTGTTGGCAACAAATTTCTGAAAAAACGTTTCTGAAATACCTGAGTGCAAATGCGGCAATCAGGGCAAAGCGATCTTCAGAAACCCGAGTACATTTTTTAAGCTGGCATTTTAAATAAATTGGCGCCAAAATGTTGCTTGCGTCCGGAGACATTTTAGGGTGCGCGACGTCATGGTTGTAAAACACGAAGAATGGGAAAGAAACAAACAAAGTTTGAACCCGGACGAGGTGTTTTCTTGTTGTGGTGTGGGTCGAGCGGAGAAGAAAGGGATGTTTGCGCAACACGGCCGAGGGCTGAGATTTATTGCACGACCTGTTGCTGTGAAGGAAGTTGATGGAGGCAACAATCCCAAAACGTGGAGGTTTTAATAATTTTTACACAGTTTTCATTGCTGCAGCAGTTCGGTGCTGATTGAACCACGTCATATCCGGTGCAGTTTTGCGCATATAATGTCAGATATAGCGTCAGATATAGAGTCAGACATAGCGTTTAGTTCACGCGAGTATCTACGGATCTGTGATCAAACAAAGCCAACTGCTTATACATTCCAGTGAAACGCATGCATTTGATGCAGATCCGCTTAATGGCCGATCGCTCCTCTCAGAGTTAAGCGCAGAAAACGAGACGGAGGGTTTTTTTCCTCGACACTGGGACGCGTCGTGTCAAGAACGCAAATTGCTTTGCAGACTAAAGTTCGTCCGAATAGGTTCAAAGCACTTTCAGGCGCAGCCCCCCCCAAACACAATCGTAAGTGAAGTTCTGAATACCGAGGCGGGACCCGATTGGCATTTAATTATTTATGGCTACAAACCAGGAGTGGGGAACCTGCGGCCCGCGGGTCAAATGCGGCCCCCATGGGCATTTGATATGGCCCGCATCTGAAATTCTCGTTACCCAAGTTACAGCACAACATCGCGTCAAAACGAAGCTTCATGATAAGCAGGTACTTGGATAGTAAGTGAAAATAAGTCGCTCTTCCTCATAATTAGATACTGGTAGAATTTTAGGATAAAATTAATTGATTTTGCGTCCCGCCAGCGATAATTCACAGTTCATGCGGCCCGTGATTGTAATAGATCCCCACCCCTGCTATAAACGGTTGGTTGAGTGAACAAGTCACAGATCAGTGCTTTGTATGTACTCGTAAAATCACCACAGGTTGCTAAAGTCATTGTGGCTGCCAAGGTAACTGTGATAGCTAGACCGGTGAGACAGATATTCTTAGTGTCCACGAAAACTTCGCCAAAATCTTATTGAGTTCAACCTGACGCCACTCCAGCAAGTACCAGTGCATCCAATTCCTCTGTTCGTAAACACCTTCTCGAGTTTTCAACGCCTTAGCCCTTGCAGTACATCTCTTCATCAAAGAAACGTTCATTAAAAATTTAACCTAA
>JGI24021J15306_10005219_pt1 | contig 15370 bp, 8 predicted proteins | sample Ectturendosymbi1_FD_15306 | JGI IMG/M metagenome (IMG submission 15306)
AGAAAATATGTTGTAGTTTGGCAGAACGGGCCGGTCCGGGCAGTTTCATGCTAGCTCCGGGCGGGCCGGGCTGCAAAAGTGCTGGGCCATCTCTAGTCTCGATTACTTGTGTCAATATTATGCACCTCATTTTCGAATAACAAACTCTTTCAAAACACCGCTATTTCTGCGCTATGAAGTATGCGGTTTTAGATTTGGTGATGTAAACGTGCTAAGAAGTTTAGTGGTGAATGAAACGTTATACAGAAACTGAAATCATATGCAACGTTATTCTACTTTTTATCCACAGGTCCGAAACCGAATTGCAGAACAGGAAAGGCATTGTTGCTGACAGACTGGTTCAAAATCTGTGAAATTCTCCAATTATTGGTCTCCACGGCGAAACAAAGGTTGTCAATTGTTTCACAAGAAGGGGTGCACAATTTTCACCGTGTGGCCTCACCCTCTAATGCTTCCTAAAAAGTTTACAAAACTTTATGCATATGACAGGGCCCACAACTAGGGAAGGCCAAATCGATCTTAAGTTGCTTCAATTAAGTTAATATTTGAAGTTTAACCTCCTAAACTTTTGGCCGGCTCTGTTTGTACCTTTAGCATACCACAATATGAATGTATTTAGTTCATATTTATACAGAAAAGGACAAAGCACGATATATTCAATTCGTGCTGGAAGGGGGAAAAACACTGAGTTATCTCTCTCCGTCGCCAGCGGCTCAGTGTTATCCATGAAAACCTGCTATTTATAATGGCAATTTTCTTGATTTTCGAGCAGCAAAAGTCACTAGTGATTGCGACAAAGTCGAACTGGCGAAGGACGTCTGATTCTTTGCTCATACCAGACAAGTTACCAAGTCGATCTTGCGTCATGGACGTGAGAAGTCAACTTTTTATCAATTTTAGTTTCGAAAATGTCCTCTCGCCACTGCTGCTTGAGACCATCATAACCAAATACATCCTCAGCTTATGGTCTTCGTTCGTTACGTGATGCAGGACCGTCACCAGAAAGTCGTCAATAGGGGGGGCTTTACGTTGGTTCACAAGGGCTTGACATTAAAATTTGACAAACATTCCACTAACTTATGGTGTTACACATGGGTGCAATTTTGATGTAAAATGTGGGTGGACAGGTTAGTGTGAAACCAATATATTACGAAACCTAAAGAGAATATGCGAGGGACATAGCATATTATATCCCCATTGTCTGAAAAAGTGGGGGGACGCGTCCCCCACCTAATTGCGCCCATGGTGTTATTTATTTCAATTTCGGGGGCGTGGAGCTTTGTTTGGGGGGACTAAACCCACCAAAACGCTCCCGTGGCGACAGACTGGCGTGATGGGGAAAAAAAGTAAAGGAAGAGTTGCTCTTTTCGTGTGAATTGAAGACCATCACAAGGCAAAAGACTTAATATCAAAAGTAGAGCATCTTTTGACAAAGATCATAAGCTGGATTAATTTGTGTGGTGTGTGACGTGATGGCTCACCAGCTATGCTTGGATTAACAAGCGGTTTCAGACACTGGTGTACAAGAAAACACTAATGTTACCACTCACTGCTTTATTCATCGGGAAGCGTTAGCTTCAAAGACTTTACCAGACTGTCTTAAATGCGCTTTTGACCTGCTCAGGAATCCTTCAAACGCTATACGAGTCAGGAAACGAAGGGCGTAATGAACCCAAAATTTGATTACGTTTTCCTGGGACATGTGACATCCGTTATTTCCGGACCAACCATCTCTGCCTTCCCGAAGTCCATTTTTAATCACTTACACTACCAGCGAAACACACATAGCACACAAATTTTATACCCTGTACCAGGCCCATGACCAGCTTGATTTTGCTATGTCCAACACATTTTTCCAGGGGGGATAAGCTCCCCCTGATTACGGGCCTGCACTGTATCCCCAAAGAACTGCTTTTCAAAGAGTAATTTTTATTTGGGCGTTTAAAGTCATGCGCGTTGTAGACCCGTTTATTCTTCATATCAAGTCACGGTAGGTCTACTCTTCGCATGTAAGGTTTCCAGGGTCGTATCTGGCGCAAAACATTTTGCACTTAAAATCACATTGAAATGTTAAGGTAGTAGAGTGCACGAAATTTGCTACACACCAGGTAACCCTGGGTAGTAGAGTTCCACAATTTTCTATTTATAGGCTTTCGGAGAGTTTTTTTGTTAATGTCTTTGGCTCCAGTCTCTGAAAATCAGGAAAAGCCATGGGAACACAGGCTTCTAACATTTTTCTAAGTATATAAAATCAACAAAAAAGCCCCTGGGGTAGTGGACCACCCAGAATTCCTGAGGAGGGTTTTAAATTCGAGAATTATATCACAAGCAGTGCTTTCAAATCTCGTGTGTTCCAGAAGTTGTGAAGACCTAAATTCTGATCATATATATCTTCTCTACCACAAGGTGCGGGTTGTCAAGAGGCAACGTTGTAGCCAATGTTCGAGCTCCGTGATGAGCTGAAATCTTTCTGGGAGCAGCAAATCCTAAACTCGTTCATTTTCAAAATGGGTTTCTCGCCTGGTATATTAGGTGGATATTTATAGCTTTGAACCAGCTGAAATAAAAAAGCAATGCAAAGGAAAAGATATCATTCAGTTTGTAAGATCAAGTGTATGATGAGTTGCAAGTAGTACTTGCAGCACTTTATTGGCCATAAGAGAGGTAGCAGCCTACATTTATACTTCCAAAACAAAGTCTGCCAGGACACCGAAAAAAGTAGAACGGTTATCATACCACGTGCCCCTGGCCTAGAAAATGCTGATTATTTGTTGAAGCAAGATGAACTATTTGACCTTAAACATGACTGAGGCTGTATTAGACTAATTTGAAACCTTTTCAGTCACGAAAGTCTTTGTACGAGTGTCCTCATCTTATCCACGTACCAGTAGAACCTGTCTTAATAACTATTGCCTTTCCGCACTGCATGTTTGTGCGAGTCAGCCTTCCCATCCTATTGAATGTGGAATCCAAGCAGCGCAACCGACTTGATCTTGAAGACGAAATACGTTGCGGACTTTCATCAACTGCGCCCAGGATTCAACGCAGTAGCGCAGCCAAGAATTTTGTTCGGGAGGGGGCCAGCCAACGACGTGTCAGTCACTGACGTCTTTCCAGCAGTTGAAAATTGATACAGAGTACCAGTAAATTCTTAGCAAGTTTGATCGGGGGGGCATGGCCTCTTCGGCCTCATTTTGGTGCATTACTGAATCAACGCATTGGGAGTGGACAAGATGCAGCAACAATCTCCTCGTAAGTTGTGAAAATAATCGCTGATTAGTATTTTGTGCTGCTGTCATTTTGTGTTTTTCATTGCATAATAGGCCACCACCAATGTCTATCCTAGTTGAATGGACCACGAGCAGAAGGTTAAAAACCCTGCACTAGATTCACATACTTTCAGGAACCGCCAGTATAATACTTGTGTCATCACAATACCAAATAATATCCAAAAGAAAATACTGCCATATGGCCGACCGATAACTGATAGCGTGTACAAACAAACTTTCCTTGCTAAAAATGACTAAGTGGCACACACATGCAGTATGCCTAAACACATGAACTTGGTGGAGGCCAACTTTGATGGGAGGTCAGGGCCCCCACCCAATCAGGCGCTGGGTTTCGAAAACCTGGACTTTTTGATTTAAAAATCCATTTGTCAAGACGTCTTCTAGCAAATGAAGAAGCATAATGGACACTATTTTAGGCAGGAAAAACAAACCGTAACACAGATGAGGGTTTTCACGGGTAGCTTCATGGATGTATCCTGATTGTTTGATTGTACAGCACACCAAGAACTAAATATGCTTGAGTCGGACGCTGTCGACTTTTCTGTCAGAATATCTGGTCCGAAATGGCTAATGTGGTATAAAGAGTGTTTGTCGTTTCATGACGGCGATACGGCTAGAAGCCAAAAACAAGGCAAGCTAAAAAAACAAATGCCTCCAATTTCACTCCACATAAATCGGAGTTCGCAGTTAAAGATTACGCCAGCGCGCGCAGCACCTTCCGATAGCGGTACAAGATATTCAGTGAATTTCATACAGTTACACTGGGTGTAAATGGATATTGATTAACGAATAGAAACAAGTGGCCAGCAGCACACACCCCGTCTGGCCACAGCTCGAAGAATCGCTTCCTTCTGCACGTGAGCTGACCCACCAAATACACCGAAGCACCCATTCATCGCACACGATTCAATATTTATTGTATACGTTTTCTTTACACAGAACGCTTCACATATCCACGTGCTGTTTAACAGATAAATAGGGACACAGAAACGTGCGGGAGCGCGCTTGTCCGGTATCAGGGCGAGTGCCATGTCACCAGTGTGGCTATCTACCTAAACGCAAAGCGTAATGCACGTATTGGAAGAAAATGCGAACAGACTAATTGACGAACCTTGGCAAAAATGCTGTACACGTTTACGACAAAGGAATTGTTTTGTCCTCTGGAGCAAGCGAACGGATAAGTTTGACATGATGCAATGTTTTGCTCAGTTTTGCAACGACACAGAGCAGTGATGTCACTCACATGAACGACGAAAACACCCTTAAAAAGGGAAATCGATACCCAGCCTTATTCGGTTAAAAATCCGAGTATTAATTATTCATTGCACGCCGGGACTTTCCAGCGCCTCAACGCATTTTCTGCCACAGCGCCGCACAGGTTCAAGTTTCGTTCATGGATGAGTTTGCGGAACGAGCTGTGCAAGAAGTAACTTAATAATTCATTTTCGGCTGCACATTTCCGCGAATACATCGAAGCCTATCATTGGCTGTTCCTTGATCGTGCTACGGTTCCTGCGCACGTGACGAAACGATGCCAAGATTATACGAGCTGGTGTCTTCCATGGCAGCAACAGCGAAGTTGCCAAAAACGCACAAGGTAGCACCATCCTAAGCGCGGACTACAATAACATTTTTTAAAACTGCGTATATGTACGTCACAAAAACACAGAAGGGCGTGGATGCACAGAGGGTGTGTCCACTCACTGCGGCCAGATGCACAAATCAACGGACGAGCAGACGTCAGCAGTCCGTGAAATCGCGTTCTGCTCAAAAAAAACTGGCCGCGGAAACGCAAGTCCTTCAACACTCACCCACACCCTTCCAAAATGATAACATTACGGAGGTGCGAACAATGTTAAGTTGTTTTGCGGAGCGAGTACCACGAACGTCCACAGTTGATCTCTTGTCAGCCAACAAGTCCTGCAACTGCTCTTAAACTTAGCAGCCGAATGCCAAGACAGCCTTTGTGCTGCCACAAAAACGAGTGAAATGCATAGCTATTTCGCGGCGATGTTATGTCATTCAAGGCCTGGCGCCATTGAGACGATTTGCTAGAAATACCGCAGATCAGTCATATCTCATAAATCCACAGAAAAATGTTAAACCTTAAAAGCAAAAACCGAATGTCTGCTGCATTGAGCAGCACATGGCCGAAAAAGTACAACATACCAGAACGAAGCAATACTTACACACCAGGTACAAGGTCTTAGAAATATCTTACGCGCCGTCCCTTGCTAGCAGCGACATACGTCTTTTTGGCAGCGGTACGGCGTTCAGTTGTGCGGAAACGAATATTGCGATTTCGCACGCGTGGTCAATTCACTGAAGGATGAAATCGCTTTAATGACGCGGGGCAAAAGCTTGTGATGGTGTTTGGCCTAATTACGAAAGACTGCATCGACTTTCTACTTTTTGTCGCATTTTGACAGCGAAGAGCGGGCCCTCAGACTTCACACATACTTCAAATGTTTGAGCACCACACAAGTGCACGGTTAAAATTTGCGTTTGCCAACGACTAAGCACAGTAGGTTCGTTTCTTACAAGCAAGAGTGTACAGTTGTTTGACATAACATGTTGAGTCCGTGTTGGCTGCAAAATAACTCCTTGCGACCTGGCTGCGCGAGGATGCAGAGGTTAAGAGCGCGTGCGTTCCCTCCCGTCAGCAACCGCACATGCTCTCTGACGTTTGAGCGGGTTCATTCTGAGGTTTGCGTTCCAGGATAACTTCATCCACTATTGGTTGATTACAGCGGTTAAGGAAAAGCGCACAAACACACACACACACTTCGGTACAACAACGATATTTACAACTACGAACACGATATTTCCCATTGCATCCTGTATCTAAACACGATCGTGCTTGCTGTGCAACACGTGCGAGGAAAATCCTCAAAATAAAAAAGTTTAACAAATTACGTAATACAGAGGTGGGAAAAATAAATGGGAAACCATCATGTTCTCCCCAAAGCTGCTAGCTGAAATTGTTCAATTTTTACACAGCCAACAATAAAAAAAACTGCAGAAAAACTCACCTTCAAAGAAAAAGAGGTTATGTGCAGTACGCCAAAACGGTCACTTTCACCGAAGTCAAAATGGGAAGCACCATACCCCGCTACATAAATTGGTGTTCAAGCGAAAAGCTAAGGTGCCAGTGATCAGCCGCATACAAACTAGAGATGAACGGAGTCACATTATGAGACTCCATCTCCGCTCCTGTTTCTTGTTTAAAGACTTCTGCTCCGACTCCTCTAGAACTCCGAAACATTCCAAGTAACTCTTATGAAACATATATCTTCAGATACATGGATTCTAAATATACGCACACTTTAAAATATTTTTGAATCTTCTGAAATAGACCATGTAGTTGCTAATTAAGTTTCAGCTTAGAACATTTTAATCAAATTTGAAAAAACTCAGAACAACGTAACACCAATTTGTTCTTTTGACACAAAACAAATTCCTGCTTTTAAAATTAGCACGTTACAAGGTTCTCGTTTGTTATATCTAACCCACACAGACAACTGAAGAAGGGTAAAATGTGCAAACATGAAAAGCTATTAAGGTAACAAAAAACATTACACCCGCACAATTTAGCATGTAAATGATTTTCATAAAAGTAAACCAAGTAAATTAAGTTATCGTAGTGTTTTCCAAAAATACCACTGCAAACAGTTTGATGCAACACCGTAAATGTTGTTCCACAAGTTTTCACACAATTGCAACATTGTCAAAAACTGACACCAACAAAGGAGACAGTTTTTGACAGTTATTCTAAAGTTTTAAAAAGCGCCTATTGACTCTCAATAATCTTCTTGTGTAGCTTTTGTGACTAGTAGCAAGAGGATAAAAAAGAAATCGATCTGAAAAGTACTTCACATCCTGGCTTACCCAATTGCTCATGTTTAATCAAAAAGCACCATGCAATGAAGTACACCAACTAGCAGCAAAAACATTGGCAATACTTACACTGGGTGTAATCGGAGTATTAAAAACTACGACATTCAACTGCACTACAATAACAAACTAGAAAACTACTCAGATTGCAACTACCGTACTTCCTTGGCAAACTTCTTTAAGTACTACAGCAAGTTTTATTACTAAGTTAATTGCAGTGTGAGGTGCGATAACCAAGCAAAGACACTAAGCTCAACAATCCGAAAAAAAGCTGTTGAAACACTGGTTTTAACTTGCAGTCATAAATCGGATATTAGACAATTGCCGTAACTGATCTTAATTTTTAATCATTGCAAAATGCCGATTTGAAATATTCAAGGTTAGCAGCTGGCCACGTGTTTTATGAACATTGATTCCCACTTTAACCACGTGCTTAAACAAACCTCTGAACCATGACTGCACAAACCATTAACGTAAACAGAAAAGAAACCCCCAACAAAAGATTACAACAAGATGAATGATATTACTCGTAAGTTAGTACCCCTTGCGCGAAACGAATGCAATGCAGCTGCAAAACAATTTAATACTATCTGTAGGTCACAACTACCAAGGGCACTACCAGCATTGTTCAGGATAGCTCCAAAATGGGAGCAGAGGTTGTCTGTGGCAAGTGTTGCTTGCAGATTTGTAGTCTAGTCACTAGACTTTGTTCTTTGTTGTCTTTGATCTTTCCTATGTATTTGAAATAAACAAAATTCCTGGAATCCTGATACTTGCCCACGTATTGGTGTAACGGCTTTCAACAGGTTGAAAAACGATACCAACCACTTTGATTTAAATGTAACGACACCACCCTCGAAATAAGTGTACTATAAATGCTCAATATTATATACAGGAACGCCGGAACGTCGTTGGGGCAAAAAAAGTTGAGGGCAATGGAAACTTACGAAAAACGTAAAAAAATCGTTACCAATGCTTCCTACTGCTCAACAACAATGTTGATCCCAAAAATAATAAAAGAAACTATAGAAAAATGTGTTTTAATGCGATCTTGATCAACCATAAAAATACCTATGATGCTGTTATGAAAAAGACACCTACGCCCCCGTTGTGCCCCTTTTGGAAGGTCAGGGGGCAGTGACTCCGCTTTCCGGCGCCCCTGCTTACCGCTATCAGCAGTCACTGTCTCGCTGCATTACCTGCCAAGATATCTGCGTTCAACGGTCACACGCGGCAAAACGCCTAATATCGTAAATTGAAGTGAACATTAGAAGATTTGTTGCCATGTTATTGTTACACAATGAAGACCAATAGTAAAAGAATCCGTTCACAAGTTTGGCAACCTGCGTCTGTAGGCAAAGGAGTGGACATGAGTGAACTGCAAGCTCACCACTGCATTCAGGGGCGGATCCGGCCAGTAAGGTTAGGGGGGTGCGATTTCAGTAATGTTTGGTAGTCAAGTCTCATTACGGGTTCACTGCTGAAAGAGATATGAAGTATACTTCACAACGCTGCTGTGACAAAACAAAAATGGCATTATATCCGTGAATAGTATTTTCCGAATTGTACAAATCATGGCGAATAAAGTTACTTTCGTAGGTTTTAGGGGGAGCGATCGCCCCCAATCGCCTCCCCTGGATCTGTCCTTGACTGCCTGACACTAGAACAGTGAACCTGGATTTTCTGCAGTGCGAGTCTCAAACCGACAAATTAACTGTCATTGCAAGTAAAAATACTAATTAATTGGAATTGAGTTGCTGACATCAAGTTTTCTAGAAAATTTTGGTTCTTATTCCTGGTTTCCATGGAGGGGCAAATGTCCATTTTAACCAACCTGCAGACGCCCACTATTTTGACGTACCACGAGTTCAAAACTGTTTGCTTGAGTTCAGTGTAAAAGCGCACCCATATCAGTCATTCTTTTCGCATTTACATGTTGAGTAACAATGCTGACCTCAAAACTAACAACAGAAATTGCAGAAAACCATTCTGAATTTTATGTGTGCGCGAATAGCTGCAATAAGTTTGTTTCAAGTCGATCTTGATAAATTGTAAAATTCCTTATGATGCTGTTATGTAAGGGCATCTGTGCCGCCGCTACCCCCCTTTCAAAGGGCAGGGGGGCAGTGCCCCGTCATGCACCCCCGTTCCGGCGTCCCTGATTATATACCAGCAGTTTCCATTCGATTATTGCGCTCATTATTATTGGAGAAATTAACTTCTAATTGACCGAACTCGTGGAAAAAGTACACACACATCCTACAATCCATCGATTGCACGTTACAGTAAAAAGGATACTGACATTCTTGTCTTTATCTGGTGAATTCTCCATGCCTGGCAAGGCAGCAGCGACTCGCCGGAACAGCTGCAAACAGGATGAGCATTCGCTAATCAGACTGTTCTCAGTAATTATGGAATGGGCTTGTCTTTTTTACTTCAATAAACATGATTCATTTTTAAACTTAAATTGAAAACGCTTGTTATAGGATCAGTTACATACTTTTGAAGTAACTGCAAGTTCACCTTGCAATGCAGAGCATCAGGATCTCTACCATTACAAAGCGCGTTTTGCAATACGCACATAAAATTGCCACTGCATAGTTCATGCACACCTGTTTGACGTTATAACCGGTCTTGGCGCTAGTTTCAATGAACATTACATTAAGCTCCTTGGCTTTTCTCTCCCCTTCTTCAATGGAGACTTGCCTGCAAACAACACGAGATTATGATTCCCAAACGCAGTCGCCGAAGCACGTCGTGTAGTTCTTAGAAAACACTGCTTGAACGTGTAATGATTGTCTCGCCTGGTCAGCGTGAGCGTGATCAAAATGACGACTGTCTTGCAGCGTTCGCGTTCCGCCATTTTTAGCATTGGTCTCTGGGACACGGCTCATGTCACTTCTGTAGTCCCAAGTGCTCGGCATGAGTTTATTTTTATTATGGCTGTAGGTTGCATGGTGATTCTGGATTTCCTGCAACTATATCTTACGCAAAGTCTTTGGACGATTCACTTTGTTTGTCTTACACAAAAATGTGATTACTACAGTCACAGATCGTACACCGTCAAAGACAAATGACTTTGAAACACACAGCTACATAAACGAAACATAGTTATAAGAAAAAATACTAGGCAACTAAAAAACCGCGTTTTCGTTGAACCAACGCCAATATACCCAATGGCGAGGGGCGTACCGAGGTTAGATGGTGCCCAGGACAAGAAACAAGTTCGACACCCCCATGTTCGAACCTAAATCTTTTGCGAGTAGATGCATTATATTGAAGGAAGTATTTGCGACATTTGTTTTTTTCAGCGCCGTCCAGTGATTCGGCGCCTGGGGCATTGTTCCCCATAGTCCCTCCTGGGTACGCCCCTGATGACAACTTCTCATTCAAGACCGAGGTTGATGGAAATATCACCGACTATCTACCGTAAATGGAAGGATGTACCCTCAGCGGAACTCAACGAGTTGATGAAGTCGTGTAGCGACCTTCTACACGGTTAGAGACTTCGCCTCAAGTTTAACCACCCTATAACTGACTTCGTTGTTGTAAATTCAACAAGACACCCAACGTTGCTGCAGTGAATACGAAGTGGACAGGAACATTCATCACCTAACGCCATATTTTCGACTCACTGCATCGAAGCCGAGACATTCTAATGATGGTCACCAGGCATTCATAATCCGGGAAATAAAAAGCTAGTTTCGAAGCGATATTTCGTCCCAGTGTGTCTCCGCAGCGTGCTCAAGTGCTTCTGGTGTCAGAGAGCGAAAATATTGGAAAGCGGTCCTGTACAGCCTATTCTCAGACATTCAGTTAGTTTAGACCTCACCACGTTACGAACCGTTTGTCAGACAAATCTGTTTTGTTTCCAACAAGCATGATGATTACGTCACTGCCTCTTTCAGTTCTGACATCATCGATCCATTTGGAGGTTTGTTGAAAAGAATTGACGTCTGCAGAACAAGTCAATCATTCACATGTAATATCATGGTATGAATTTTTGAAAAGCCGGTGTTCGTAGGTTTGATTTCCATGGATGTCAGCTTGTTTATTTTTACTTGGGGTCTCCCAGTCTTCAAAAGAAAAATCAGAACTTTCTTAGCTCGGCTTCTATAAATGTCACGGTTGACATCTTAACATTTTCGTGAAAGCACGGAGAAATTCTGCTTTCTTCCAATAGTAGCTGGTGCATGCACTGTGCTAGATATCATTATCTCAATAACTTAACTGAATGAAAATTTAAAGGCATTCATCCACAATTTCACAAATACCAAAACTTGCTGGAAACATGGCACATGAAATACTGATGAGTTGGCATAAAATCAGGTAATTTTGGTTTTTACTGAAAGCTACCACTGGCATAGCTTGGATTTCAACAAATAAACACAGCAAAGAACATATTTAATCTCTAAACAAAGTTATTTGCATTTTGTCAAAACCTTGATTTAAACGACAACAGGAAAATACCTACTTGTAATATCATAAACAACCACAGCCACTGTAGAATCTCTGATGTAACTAGGAATTAAACTTCGAAACCTTTCTTGACCAGCCGTATCCCATAGTTGCAATCGAACCTGTCAACCACATTAGTACTGCTATTTTAAGTGATGATTAGGAGAAATTTTTATTCAAAATATGGACTTTATTGACTGAACAAAGAAATGACTAATTAGCTTATGACTTTTTTATTAAAATGAACACAGAACCAACAAAAAGACAAAAATCCTCAATGCAGAATATCATACCCACCTCTATACAGGCAACTGACTCCACAATCCACAGGAACATTTCAGGTGCAAGAAGTACCCCCCCTATTTAAGGTCTTTGCTCCTATACACCTAGTTGGGAATCCATGGTGTCATAATATTGTACAAAAGTAGTCAAACGAGAGTTCCTGCTCCATACTATAACAATTTTGGCTCTCTCACAAGTTGGATCACATGCATACACTACTTTTCACTTCACTAACACGCCAGGTGCTATTAATGCTAAAAATGGATTGACACAACTTTACTGGCAAAACACTGACAAATATTGAGGCATACGTGAATTAATGATTATTTCCTCTTTGCTGCTAATGGAAATATTGACACACAGAGTGGGTATACTCAGCCTCACCTATGTTGTTACCTTTATTTGTGATATTGCATAACCACTATCAAAGTCAACTGTTCTACTATTGTCTATGTCCACACTGCTATAGAACATGTAACAGCACAATTATGTCTTCATGGGCTGCAGGTGGAATATAGGTACTTCAAACATTGAATAAGGCATTCTTTCACATGTAACTGGTTCATACAATGCAAGGCTTAGTGTAATTTCATCAGTAAGCATTGAATCATTGCTGACATCATGATGGTAACGAGAGTATAACAACTGAGACACTCATAATTTTGTCTGGCTTGTTTGATTACTGCGCCACCACTGCTTAGTTGTGACACAACGGACTTAGTTGTGACACAACGGAATAATCTACAATAGGGGTGTGCAATCACGCACCATTGCCAGGCCATATGCACATAATCGGATTTGTCCATGGGCCGCAACTGCATGTGTCAAGCTCAGCAGGTTAGACAACTTGCAGGCCACCCATGGAAGATTGGCCATACCCTTTAAAAACCGTTAATGATTGCTTTAAAATCTGTCCCTTTCCCTGAGCCACAAGACTTCAGCTCCCAGGCTACGAGTTGCACACCCCTGACATACAACATTGGCAAAAATTACAGTGTTAATTATGAAAAATTAATTACCCATAAAAATAAAAAATCGACATAATGCTGAAAAGTGCCTTAGCATTGACCTATCAAATAACGCTTCTGAAACCTACTGCAGTACCCAGCACTCCTAGCAAATATCACACGTCACAAACTTACGAGCAAACACTTGTCTGTATTGACTAACCTCGTGCAGAAGTTGATCTTTTCATACTACATTATGACTTACACCCACCTACTTTTAACCAAATCTTCCTGTGAGCAACTCACACGTAATCCTTGGAAGTAGAAGTTAGTGGAGTAATTAGGTAATTACAGTGCTGAATTTAGATGGTGGGGGCCTAGGCCCCAGCACTGTTAGAGGCCCCATATGCGGATACAGAATCTCTAGGTAGAGGATGATCGATGAAGTCACTAGTATTTCCACGGATAATTAATATTTTGTGATGTCATATTTGTTAACTCAAGTGTAACAAAAATTTATGATGCAACATGATATTTGACAATGGATTAGCGATCTGTGAAACTGTTGCAAAACTGTTCACCAGAAGCATTGGATCTTCCTTTTTTTGAAATTTTGCTTGTGAAAAGTTTTGAAAATTTTTCTGGAAAAAGTTTCTAGGCGGTCCAATGTGTGTGTACATTGTCTCTAGATGCCAGTCCTCGCTCAGAAATAAATTTCACGACTGAAACCAAATGTTGCAGACAGAAGCAATTTTCAATATTGTTGGCATTGATTGACCTGACAGGCTAGATCTGTATCAATTCTTCATGGTGAATAATTACATCAGTGGTTCTCAAACTATTTTACACATTGACCCCCAATTGAAGTATACAATTTTCTGTGGACCCTATGGACTAGCCCAACAGTTACTAATATAAGGAAAGTATGTGTCAAAATAAATTTGAGTACTTATTAAGTGACAAACAGAACAGTTTTCATAATGTTATCACAATGGATGGTTTAATAAAAAAATATTTGAATCGAATGTACTTCTAAGCTGCTGTAGCTGATACTTGATCAGTCCTCTTAATTTTACTTGATTTGTTGAAAAACGCAGTTTGCATTCCATGCCCGATTAACAACAATTTTGAATTTGAGACTTCATTGCTCCAGTAGACCCCAGAAGTTAATCATTGACCCCTGGCCATTCAGTGATCCCCATTCGACCCCATGACTATTCATCAACCCTTTGGATGTTTCAATTGACCCCTGGGGATAGATATCGACCACTTTGAAAACCACTGAATTACATCTACGACAAAATGTAAGCGTGGCATCTATATGTTTGGCTGATTGCTCATGGCTCCTGAGGCACTCAAGAGCGTGCTTCCAGTCGCAGATTCCTTTTTTTTGAAAAATGAATAAAATTGGATTTTTTAAAGTTAAATGAGATTTTTTTATTTTTACAATTATTTAATTTAAAGTGTAGAGGGTGGCCACCCAATGCTTGTACTTTGTTTCTTCTAGTACAGCAACTAGAATTCAGCCAAACTTTCATTCAAACTTATTTTGCACTTAATGCATCGCGCGTAAAACATATACTGTAATAAAAACAAAACTCTTGTCCCCCTAATACTTTATTTTGCCCTCAAAACTTGGCTACAGCCCTGCTTTATGCCAGCCGCTTTCAAACTCGTGGCATTCTAACCGTTCTGACTTCTGAGTCTGCAAATGTTAGTGATTTCAGTCCACATATCATTTTTGCAGTAAGTTGACATTAGAATCTGTGACCTCACAGTTGCTATGATCGATACGTAAAACTTTAATTGCTTTTATAATTGTATTGTCATAAGAAGTCTCTGCCTTCTTTAATAGTAAGTGAAACCAATTAGAATAGCAATTAAATGTGTCATACAAATCATGGAAAACTTCAAAACTGCATGTGATTTTTTACTTGATTTTATCACTGATTTAAATGAAATATTTTAATCGATCAACCCTGACCGGAAATAGCTGGACTTTCAAACTTTTTTGCGCTTATGCAATATCCCTTAATGCAAATAAGTTCATAACACCAGTACCAGTGTACGAAATGAAATATTTATTGAAATGCCAATACCAAAACTGCCAGTTTAGTAATTTCATTGACACTCATGGCACACATGCATAAAATGTTAAAAACATAATAATAATATACCCGTTTCATCAAAAAAAAATATGTTCTAGAACCATATTTACAGTCAAGAGCCTTCATATTTGATCGAATTTAAATGCAACTTTCACTTTATGCCAGTCTTCACTTTCAAACTTGTGGCATTCTAACAGTTATGACTTCTGAATCTGCAAGGGTTAGTAATTTCAGTCCACATGTCATTTTTGCAGTTAAATGACATAGAATCAGTGACCTCAATATTGCTATGAGAGACCGTTCTCCATTGATGTGATCTCAGGTCACTATATTTTGAGAGACCATTGGAAGAATTTGAGAGACCGTTTTGGTCCCTCAAAACACCTTAAAA
>JGI24021J15306_10005221_pt1 | contig 15368 bp, 9 predicted proteins | sample Ectturendosymbi1_FD_15306 | JGI IMG/M metagenome (IMG submission 15306)
TGTGATGACAGAATAGATGAAAAATCCAAGTCCATCCACAAAAGTAGAAATCAGTCAACACCTGCGGGAGACAAACTGCGGCCCGTCGAAAGTTTTTATACTACCCTCCAAAGGTTAAGTCATGCACCCTTCTAGGTTTATTTAGAGAAATAATATTGGTGCGGCTTGGTATTTTGTACCTACAATATAGACGTCATTTCACCGTCATGCTGGATAAAATTCCCGGTAAACAAGGCTGAAGCGACTACATTGCAGATGTTGTTTTACAGTCGTTTCTACGTCCTTCCGTTTTGATTTCGGTGGACAATATACAGTACCAGGCCCAAAACCAGGGAGAACCCTAAAATTTTCAAAACCATGTTTAATTGTTAGGTAAAACAGGTTGTAATCATCCCCCCGAAAANATCAGGTGGTTGCGACCCTCCACAGTATACAAATGACAAACGTTTGTTTCAAACTAGGNGCAACATTTTACCTAAAATGAGTTGTTCGAAGCTTTCGTAAAATCGAAAAATTCGAGTCGAATGTCNCGTTTTTGTCAGTGGACTGAAACGTATTTCCCTAAAGACNTTAAAGCCTACGTATGATCTGATAATCTATCATGTAAGAGTTTCTGTGTTCAAGGAACACGATTTAAAACGGCATTTTTAAACCAAAAACTAAGGGCACAATTTATTAGAGCAAAAACTGCAAATAAACGCAACTGATCTGGAACAAAGTTCAAAGTCACAACAACCTGTATGTGAAAAGACTTGATCTTAACAAAGGAATGCGCCAGAAGCAATTTTACAAAGAAACGTTATAAAGAGACCTTCTACCCTGGCTATTTAAAAAAGGTGAAGTTTTCTTCTCGATAATTCTAACGTTTTTTGAAATTATACATTTCTGAAAGTGGCACTCGCACGAAAATAGTTGGTCTACAGACCAAGTTAATTTGATCATTTACAGACGAGATTAAAAATGTGTTTTTATACAGGCACTAGAAGACGAGGATGATGATGAGTATTACAACGACGATGATTTTCAAACTGAAGTACCAGATGGTTTCGATAACGATCTTCAACCATTACATGAACAAGGAGTACCCTGAAAAAGCTAAGAAAGAAGAACAAAAAATAAAGTTATATCGCTGTTTGTCAAGTTCCTCTCATGAAAAAATGAAACGATCTGGCCAACAAAAAATGTATCGAATATCTCAAAACTTCTAAAAGAAGTCTGCTTTTATCCGCAAGGATCCGACTGATTCATACGAATTTTATGCAAGAAGTGCTGCTTAAAATCCTTTGCTTCGTGTTAAACGCGAGTCGGCAAAATTACAGCGAAGCTAAAAATCTGTCAAGTCGGTAACCGTGATTTCATGCGATGATCTTGTCAACCATTGGTTGATGCTAGCGCAACTCGAGGAAAGACAGTTACGAATCGTTCAACAATATTACTTGCTGGTTCCTTTGAGATGAGAAGCTTCTGATGATGACTTAGACGTGTTTTTGGAATTCATTACCTCTGTTATGCTAAAGAAACTCTTGGCTTATTAATGACCCAGTTGTAATAGTTAAAGATCAAGCGCAACAGCAGAAGCAAGTCCGAGCAGATGGCAAAAAATCAGTTCTTATCAAACAAAACCCTTCTTCCCCTGCAAAGTTTTGAACTGCTTCATGTCTAAAAATCGAACAAATCTGTATTGTTTGAAGTTGATCCAAATTTTTCTTTAGTGATAAAATCATGTTTCATAATTTAAGCACGTCCTGTAGCATAATTTTAAAGAAATCTCAGTCTTGTTTGAGAATGCTTTACTACTAAACCCTACTATGGTGTTGCTATTTACATCAGTTGGTTTTCACTTGTCATCGGTGGTGAAGTAGTGACGCAACGCGTGGTTGTTTGCGCCAGGCGCTTCTGAAAGAGCAACTCATTTGAAATACTGTCGGAACAATCAGCTCACTGTATTAACCGGTACTAGCTGGGAAAAAAATGTCTAAATTCCGCTAGAACAGATGTCATCACCAAAGTCCAAAAAAAAGGAAAAAAAAAGCTTCTCAATTTCTTTCGTGCAGTGCTAAATTTTCATAAATTTTCGTAAGCTCATCTCTGAAAAGTTTAGAAAAACTTGTGCATTTATGTTTACTAAGCGCTCAACGTAAATGGGCGTTGAGCGTCACGCGTTTAAACCGAAGAAATTCTCTCTGCATGAGCATTGGTTGCCCAATGGAAGCTACAGGCGATAATTTCGGCTTTAATCCGTTGTTTGGTAAAACGCGATTGTTGCCATGTACTGGCTCCGGAGCGTCGAAGCGCCGGCGCTACTTGAGCGAGCGCAGGAAAGTTCTGTCGCAAGACGACCAGTACCTCATATTGGTTGCCACATAACCAAAAGGAGACTGATCTCAAGGATCAATTCTTTATTTATAGTTGTCGCCGACCATGTACAAACAAATCGCTGTAACTTACACTCTGGCTGTTGCGCCGAACGCCGAGCAGCGACGGCACGCCCAAGTGACTGGATTCCACTGGTTATACTGCAAGCACATTACGTTTGCATTTATTTATAGCGAAATGAGATTACCAGCACTTTAACACGAGGGACGCGCTGTCCTCAGCAGCTATGGACAAGCACCAGCGGGCAGTGCGTACGTGAGCAGAGTTCCGACACATTGAACAAACTCGTCGCTCCGCCGTTTACTTCAAATAAACAAACCCTGACAAGCGAACAATAGTAAAAAGTTATCCGTCGTGTTTACTCGACTTTCGTGCCCGAACGCTCATGCAACGCACGCATAAAAGGATTGCTGTTTGATTTCCGTGCGTCCCGATACCGTCCGGACGGCGAGGGTCGATCTTGGCAACGACCGAGGAATTTATTGTTTTCCAGTATTAGCGACATTACAGCACGCACCACAGTTACGTTTTGGGCACACAATGTTCGTTTTCACCTATTCGCATGCGTGTTTTTTCACTATGTTTACAAACTTTGCCGGACTCTGTGTATTTTGCTAAAGCAGACGTACGACAGAGGCAGAGGTACAGAAAAATGTCAAAGTTAATCTGAAAGTGACGGCAGCAGGCATTCGCCTTTACCCACAATATCGTCACCAAATATCGTCCCTCCCCCAGTGACAAGCAACGTGTTCGTTACGACAAATTTTGTAATCTCATAGCCGAACGCTGATGAACCGATGGAAAAGATTGTCAAATTGCTACTCATTTTTTGTACAAAGCGGATGCGACTTCAGTGCCGAGGGTGGCGCAAAATGGAAACGCTGTTAGGAAGATCTTATCGATTGCTACGCGTGATGTGACTCATCGCTGGTTTTATCTCCCGATTAATTCAACGCGTTTGGTGCAAACCGTAGAACCACACTCCAATGCCCTGCTTTCCATTTTGAGGATATCTGATGTGTGAAGACAGAAATAAGCAAGATTTACAGCAGTTAACATTGCACTGAACTAACGTTTGATGCTCAGTTCTTTCTTATTCGGACCTGCAATGTTCCGTCCAGGTGCGCGGCTTGGTTTATGAGGTGGCGTCTTTTTTAGGTATTACAATAATACAACTCAATTGTGGAAGACCTCGACGTACTTCAAGATTTCATGTCATTTTGAAGATCACCAAAAGGAAAGAGTTACAGTTGTACATGTGCAACATCAATTTTAAGCCAAATTTCTAATGCCGTTAAAATTTTCAGATAGAAACATTGCAGCTTGCAAATGTTATAATGCCGCTTTTTTGGAAGTGCCTGATGAGGTAGATCGCTTTGATTGCACGAGTAAGGAATAAAGAAATCGGTTATTTCACTTGATGTTCGACAGACCACACTGTCTACTGGCTGTTCAAAAGCCTTGTGTAGTGACTGTCATGCTGAGGTATAGCATGTAAAGTTACTAAAGGTGTTTCAAAATGAGCGCTTGGTATATGAAACCGTTCGTATACAGTAATACTTGATTAGTTGTTTTCTCTTTGTCACAATTCGCACAAACCGCAAAGCATGAAAACTTTCAGCAACTTTTCTGTTAAATATTTCAAAAGCAATATAATAAAAATATATATTTTAAGGAAAAAATGTCCCTAAGAGTCTTGTTGCACCATTTCATTCAACAAAAGCGAGTCTTTCTCTGACGTGTTTCAAACAAAGTAATGTTTTGGTGATTCTCATTAGTTACTGCTGCATCTCCTAAGATGCATTTTTACGCATCTTAAGAATGACTGTTTTACTTTAAACACAATGATTTTACCGTTTACCTAAGAATGTCAAATATGAATTAACCACTTCCATTAAATAAACCACAATTGATCTTCAGTGTTTACGCGAGAACATTGAGCTAAGTCTTGTCGACGACATAGACTGTAATCACTGTAAGGCGTGGAAAGCTTTGAAACATGCGTACAACAGTTCCATTAAATTCCGCAACTTAAACATTATTTCCTTCCACCAATTTGTTCAGCTTTGATTTCGCATTTCCTACATCACCAATATTCAAGGCTATGAATTGCTGTGGCTCTGCAACCGAAAAAAGAAAGCATTGCGGATGTCGGAAACCTAGGTCAAATGTGCTACAAGTTCATCAGATTTTGTGATGGTGCGTGTTTGCAAACGTATTCAAAACGTTTGAGATTATTTTTTCACTTGGCTGGTTTATGTACGGTTTGCTTAAAACAATAGGCCAGTGAGAGGTTAAAGATTTCCTTGGCGATATTTATAAATGATAACAATTCATTTAAAAACAAAAAATGCCCGTTTAGAAACGAACCTAATCATTTCCCGCGATTGGTGGTTTTGACAATATTACTTAAAATACACAACAACATTTTTTTCCTATAAAGATCATTTGCTTTGTCCATTAGTCCAGTATGGTCATTAGAAATCTCAAAACATGCGGAAAACAGCGATAATTTGATTAATGCTAGCACTTGAACGGAGCAAGAGCTCGTGGTGTCTGATGTTTATCGAGTATGAAGTTTGGTGTTAGTTTTGAACGGAGAAACAGACATACGGTATCTGCTTACCTAAACATCTAGTGGAAATGTTCTTACCGCTGAATTAATTCAAAACGTGCTTGCTTTATAGCTGCTTCAGCAAAGCGTCTGAAAAATTGGATTATACGAAGAAAAAGATGCATTTGACTCATAATTTGTCTGTACATTAGATCTGCACGTGCCAAGATATGTGAACAGGAAAGAAACTTTCAAATAAAATGCAGCAGCAAATTTTCATCTGAGAAACTAGTTACGGAATCGATGGCTGCAAATTACGTCGACACAATTAAAAGTAGTTTTTCTTTCCGATCTCGCATAAGGTTGAACTGACGTCGTCAAATTTTTCTTTGCGCCCTTAGTTTTCCTCAAAGTAGAAAACCCAGTTTTTTTTATCTTTACTTTGAAATGCAAAAGTTGCACATCAATTTCCAGAGTGATGAACCTCTTTCAAGTAAGGAACTTGAGGTTTAAGCAACACAGAAACTCCAGTCTAGTCGCAAAATATTGCAACATTTTTTCGATTTGAAATCTAGAAAGTGAGAATGGTAAGTTCTCCACTTTTTATCAGTATCCCAAATATTTCAAACACTGCTAAAGAAAACTGTTCGAGGAAGCAATGCTGAATATCAAAGACGTTTGCAGAAACGTTTTGGGAGGACACGCAAAGCAAAGTAAACCGGTCACTGTCAAATTCCCGATTTGTCAAACAGTCTAAGCCTCATGCCTCACCCTCTCATCAGAATTTATGCTGCTCTGTCATGGGAAGTGCGTTTTTATCAAACGTCTCAAATCGGCGTTCAATGACTGTTTTATGCCATGTGTTGTGATGAGATGGAACCAAGTTAAAAATACGTTAGCAAGTCTTTGCTATCAATGCGCGGATCACGCGACCAGCTATTATGTTTCGTTCGGAAAGAGGAAAAGGTCGGCTTCGATCAAATGGCACTTCAAAATCTAAAATGTTCAAATACCAATTTTTGAGACCAGAGTTGAACAGCAGGTTGCCATTACGATAAGCTCCGATGTGGAAAACCAACATTTGTTCGATGAATATTATCGCGACCTTGGATGACATGTGGGTTCCTTTGCTGTTTATCAGTTCCAGCAATTCGCGTTACTTTCGAAATAGGAAGCAGGTGTACTGTTGTTGGCAGTTTAAGCAAACGAAGCAAGAATATCGGTGATTGAAATGAAGTAAAGTTGTTTCAGCATTTCGGAAATCGATATTAGATTTACATCAGCAACCAGCGGGCTTGACGCCAAACTGCAACCGATGATAAGGCCGCAGTTTTGGAGTTCTGCGGCTTTTGGGAAAGTGGAATTACCTTTTAGCCGTCATTATTCTGAGATCCACTCTAGCTTCGTGTGGTAACACCTGGCAGGGCTCCAGCTATGGATGAAATAGTCTCTTTTAAGGACAGACATGAGCTGGACACACCTGTTCGTGGGTCTCCCTAGGGGACGTGCAATGTAGTCTGCTGATGACTGGGAAACTGAGAGACCCTAACCCCATGCCCCGGCTCGCTTTGGAGTTTTCAAAGAGATCATCCTCTCTCGTAGTGGTTCTGCTATACATGTCAAGCTCAACGTATTCAAAACACTAAAATGGATCGTACAAGGTTACCGTGCTTCAGCAAAATCACGACAAAAGATTTCCGAAGATCACGGGATTTGAATACAAAACTGTTTCACGCGGAAAGGAGGATCAGACAATTTTGCCACGCACAGCAGACACTTTCTGTTGTGCTGAAAAACCTTCCTATGCACCTGATCACATTTCACTTGTTTGCAATCACAGCAACGCACCCAAGATCTTTAATCTCGATGATCACGTTAATCGCAAAACTTCGCGTCAAGTATCTACAGCTCTACACACCTTGCACGAGCCATATTGTTTTGCAGCGATAAGTCCCCGGGAAAAAAATATTTTGCTCAAAATTCAAACCCCGCGGGCTTCTACGGTCTTTTGGACTTCACTAGTCCACCTCACCAATAGAGCCAGTGCCATGAATCACCTCCTGCTCGTAGTTGTGTGACTGATGACCACGCGACACGATATGCGTTACAATAATACTGAGCTCTTGCGCCGATACAGATTGCTAAGCCGTGATCACGTGGGAGACAAGGCACCAAGCGCGACGTTATCCTACGGTCATCAGCAAACGTCCAGCGATTGATCGCCGCCGCTCTGTAACGTCTCCGCAGCTTCAGGAACTGTTTCGAACCGCGGCGTCCAAACAGCGGCGCTGTTATGCAAGCAACATTGCTAACGGGTCACCACGTCCCGATGTACGTCACAAAACCAATGCGACTGGGTCAATAGAGCATTCGCCGAAGATTCACGGTCAAGATATTGGCACGTGCAGCCCTGAGGTCAAGTTTACAGAACGATAAATTGCCGGCAGTGTCACGTTTCGTGACGCAACGTGCAGAAGAATCTTTCCGGCGTCGAATGCGAACTTGCACAATGAAACATTCCCCAGCACTGCTTTTGCGGCTTGACCATTTTTTGCTCACCCTTAGCACCTTTTAACATACATAATGTTATTTTTGTTTTATCTGATTGCCACAAAACGGAAGTTAATATCGAATTGGTGAAATACCACTTTTAGAAAAGTAAAACTTCAAAAAGTAAATCTCTGGACTATCAGTAGGATCTTACTACTATCGACTGATGCTCACAATATACCGTTTTTTAAGGTAAAATAAACCAAGAATACTCTAGAACAAAGTTTTTTTTTATTATCAATTGTTTTCATTACCAAACCGATTATTTACTACTTTTAATCAGATAATTTTGTGACATTTCCAACTTAACACATTCAGTTATTCACAGGGTTTTTTTACCACGCATTCGGAAGACGCTCTTCGTCTGATCTTTCTCCTTTTAAGTTCTATATTCGTGATTGTTTTTATTCAAATTTTTCAGGTTATGATCAGGTAACGTTCTGAAATTTTTACAAAACAAGAAAGACACTCACTCACAAACCACTGACCGACCATTTGTAGAATCAAAAACTAGAGTAAGCAAAAAATCATCTAGGATAAAAAAGATACTTCTTTAATGATTTAGCTGCGAATACACAAATACTTCGCCTGGTTCGCCGTGTCTGACAGCATGACGGATTAATTACGAGGTTAAGCAATTCCATACAGATTAGTCGCACAAACCTGTTGACTTTTTAACAGTCTCAAACGTACCCACAAGTGTAGAAAAGGGCCAGTTTTTAAACGCCAAGTGGCGTTGAAAAAATAAAGACATAACTTGACTGAAGTACTTCTAAGCATGGAAGCTGGTAAGAAATAAGAACATATTCACGTGAAAAATTCATGTTAAACAAGTTATGTGTTTACATTTATACGTCCGCTTCTGCTCTGCAGCTTGAAGATGATCCACGTTTCTGCTTTACATTTTTTGATTAACCATGGATTTTGTGATGTAGTGTTCGAGTTTGAAAACGACCTTTTATCCCAACACTGCTTGTAGTGCCAACCAGATAATCTTAACTCCCTAAAAGGCCAGAGTGAAATGGCTTGGTCACTACTGTTGTCTCACGTTGAGGCAAAGGGCATTTCGTGAATAAAAGCCAAAAGTTGATAATTTTTCATCAGATAAAGTAAACAGTGACATATCATAATTATGCAAACTTTTGTTTGCGTTCTCGCCAGACTTATTGTCTCCAGGGCTGTGTAACAAAAATTTTACTTAGATTTCTGTAGTCCTAAAGCAGTTTGATTTAATTGGCACTTAGCTAAGTACAAACGACCTTAATATCGATGAGTCCCGAAGAGACCCAGTGTGGGAATGTTTGTGCAAGCCATTTGTCGCCGTTCGATGACAAGATATGTAGCGGAAACTGAGGTCTGGATGATGAGAGATTTCGGATGTGGTGGAGGTACATTTTCACGATCACAGTCTTGAACACCGAGCCGACATCAAATTAAAATCGAAACATCTTTCCAGTTGACATCGCCAACCTTCGGGGCATTTTTTCAAACAGAAATGACTTCATACTTTGAATGCGAAGGCATTGGAAGCAATTTCGTGAAATTATATTTTATCTTAACTACAGGGATCACCTCGTGAGCTGTGAATTGCTTACTTGGTTACTGTAAAAAAAGACATTGTTGCAACTGCGGGTAAGTCGTATTTTTGGAATAGTAACAAGCAGCATTTTTCTCACTGTTGATTTTTTTGAGGTACATGGAGTCAACATGTTTATACAGAAATTCCGTTGAACACGCAAGTTCTTTATTTTGCTTTAAAAATTATTCCACCATTTTTTGGCAGAGTTATCAGCATTGATAGCAGTATGTCGTTCAGATAATTATCTGTACAAAATTGCATTATTACATCATACTTGTGATTGGTAAAGGATATTGTTACACCTCAACGGGCAGAACTTCTATCAGTTTCTCATTCGCAAGCGAAAGTAGAAAAAATAAACCTACTGAGCTTTTAAAAAACAGAACATACATTTACTTAGAACGGCACCAGCAAAACCAAATTTGTTTTCTTTTACTAGTTTGTTTCAACTGAATACTTAAGATCTTTCAATTAAAATATATTTCAACTTTGTAAGTTTATTTTTGTTGAATGTGGCTGGTCCTTTGTGTCAAAGTTTTCCTGATTCAGGGGGTAAGCTTTCAACCGATTCGCAACAAAAAGTGTGCAGCGTTTCGCAAATAGCGAAGGAATTATTTAGTTACCCTTTTGCAACAAAAGTTAGAAAAACCGACAGTTCATGTAGTCACGAGAGAACTCCCATTTGTGTTTTGCGCTTGTTTGAAAGGTACTTGTTGCGCTAGCGTATGAAATGAACTGAGTAGCGAGAAATCTTAGCTTTTTATGAATTGTTTGGCAAAGGGGTCTGTGCAAGTCACGTTGGTAAACACGCAAACAATTGAACTGCCGAAATAAGACTCTAGTTTAAATTGAAAAGTGGCGCATGGTCAACAAAGCTCTTCAAGGACTGTTATTTGGCACTGTGCACTGGGGCAACACCGCGGGTTCCATTTTGCTCCACAACCATTCACGATTCAGGACTGACAAAATCGTACCAGTTTTAATTGACATACACTTGAATGTTTGTGAATTAAGTTTAAGGATTTCAATCACACAGCGCTATGGCAAAGCGAATTGACTTACTCCTTGCATAAAGTACATTTACTGAAAGGTAATAATTTAAGTTTTTAATAGTTTTTTTTGTGAGGCCTTCACAAAGCCCAATCTGAATAAAGTAAAATTGTTATATCATGATGGTTGTATGCAGTCCCGTCGCCACGGGGGTGCTTTGATGGGCTTACCCCCCGCAAACAAAGCTCCAAGACCCCCAATTTGAAATCCGAAACACTATAAATTAGTGGAATTTTTGTAAAATTTGAATGTCAAGCCCCCCCTGCACGAACGTAAAGCCCCCCTACTAACCACTTTGTGGCGACGGTTCTGGTTGTATGGGAGGAATTAATTGGCAAAGACTTCAAATTTTTTGAAGGATTGTTTTGCTCTAGTTTTTGACTTCCCAAGGTTTGGCTGTTCTTCCCTCAGTCAAGTATCCATCAACACAAATTTGAACATGCTGTTAACCTGAAATTAACAGATTAGCAAACACTTACTGCTTCGGATAGTCCCCTGTCACGACATTTATTGAAAGAGATTGTCTGTGTATAGATTTGGGCAAAAATGTATAGTTTTTTTATTTGGGTCATTGCCTTGGGAAACTTACTTCCACCACATGTGCGTTATAAGATCACGTTGAGCCATCATTTAGTTGACCGCCCTGCGGTCAGTCTCTGAAACAAAAGAAAGAGATCTTCAGCATTGTCCGAATTTAAGTAAAAAGTTGCAGCTCAAATACTTTCTTTTGTATGAATTGATTTCTTTCTGCAATTTGAACAGGAGCACCTTTGCTAAGTTAGTCTTTCGGCTGCAAATCCTCCACGTGTCTGGAGCCATTGATTAGTTTCACAAAACGTCAGTTTGGGATATGATTTGACGGCAAGTAACTGCAACCATACGTAATATCAAGCACTTTAGGAAACCAAGAAGCACTACACTTAATCTCCCTCTTGCTTCATTCATGCACAGCATACGAAAAAGCTGCCGTGTAACGCTCAAATCCAATTTGCTTAACTCCATAATTCATTCTTCTGCATCACCTGCAGTTGCGAATGTTGGTATGCAATGTTTGGATTTCAGGAGGAAAACGATGCGCTTTTTGCTTTGCCACAGAAAGGAAAGCGGCATGGTTGTCTTGAAGAGCACTGTCAGTTTGTAAGCTCTGAGTCGGCGAACCATCATCTATAACTCATACAACTACTTTCAAAATACTTTTTAATACTTCGAAGTCAGTGTCTTCATCCTTAAGCTTTACGGAGCTGTTAAGCGGCAAGAACCACTGTGACAAAATCATTACACAAAATTATTTCTGCTTTATGTCGCTGGAAAACTGTGTGAAAGGCAAAAGTCGAGAAGGATTGAAAAGTTAAGTGAACTGGCTTATGTTTTCGTCCCAGACGAAGCGATAAAACGAAATGAGGACGTCGGAAAACGAGACAAACGACATGGTCCTGTTGATGATGAAAGCGAGCAGATCGAACATCGTATATTTCACCCAAAGTAAAAAAAACTAAAACGTTTGCTGTAGCAGACACGTTCAGGCGTTGCCTTTGACGCGTGTTTAAATTTAAACTCATTTTTGTCACGCTTGGAGGCCTAGACAAAACATCAATGACTTTTGTTTAACCGCCAAATCTCACTTCCACACAGGAATGATTAGTCAACCAAAAAACGTCTTGCGAGAAAGTCCAGCGATAACGTCAACCCCCCCCACGCGTAAACAAAACTGGATCACTCCATCCGCGGAGACGTTAGACGTGCTATGATAAAACGGATTCGCCAACGTCCGAAAGATGACATTCTCGAAAACTCACTGTGCTGTTTCCCAAAATACATCAATGTTTAGGTCGACAAAAGGTGAGAAGGAACTTCTCATTTTCTGTCTGCCTCCCGGTGCTACGACCTCGTGTCAAGTTCTCAGCGACTGAGGACTGCCGTGTAACATGCTTCAGGCTTAAATCTCCATAGGACGCTGCTGAAAGGCAACAGCCACAAGCGAATGACCGAAAACCTTGATCCAGGTCATGTACACCTCGACCAAGATTAGAGCATTGTTTGGTTACATTTACGCCCATCCGCTTAAGAACTTGCAAAGCGTAGGCGGCTGCCTGCAATATGCCTTCTATGGCTTGATATATTTACGATGGATACGTGGTTACAGTTTAGTCTAATTTAAAGTTTTGCTGTTACAACCTAAAACGGTGCGTCACCTTTGATAAAATTGGTTTCGCCAAAACCACAAGCAAAGCTGATTAATGACCTTTCGAAACGAGCTCCGGAAAAAAGTGTCATTGGTCAGTGCCGGTGTTCTTCAACATTGACTCTACGTCAATGTCAACCGGAGCGTCGCATTTTCTTCTTGCTAAGCTTTTATGTGGCAGTGTCTTTTACTGAGGAACTGTAAAAGTGCTTCTGACCATTTTATTTATTCGAGTATTGTGCCAGTTCGTTGATTTCGTATGCATGCACGTCAACAGTCGTAAAAAGTCAAAAATATATAATATTTATTCCATATGATAGCATTGATACACCGTCGTGGCACAGCTATGAAAGTAGATGTTCTCATTTACTCCTCAATCTGCAGTTTCGAACAGTTGCACAACAAACACAAAATCTCGGAAGCACCCTTACATGCTATAATGTGCCTGAGTGCAACGAACTACACAAGACCAAATGCAGTTATCAGCAGCAACGTGACCCATTAACATAATCTACCGTATCTAGAAGGTTACACTTTAGTCCCTCACATTCTCTAGGTCTTGTTGATTTCAGAGAAATGATTGACTTGGGGAGAATGCATATAATGATAAAAACAGTTGTTATTAGCCTATTTCTAAGATAACAACTAAAAATTAACGTTGTGCTTTCCTTTGCTTATTCGTGGTGCTTGTATTATTGACGCATCGCAGTCAAACTGGATGAGACCCTTTAATTGTGAAAACTTTCGACATTGTGAACGCGTTATCGATTGTCGTGTGACAACTTTAGCTTCTCAAAGTTAGGGTCTTCAATAATTTGAAAGTACGCATGCAGTGCACCAATAAACATTGGTGGTTTTTTTAAAAGTATTACAAAAAATTTTGAAGTGTTTTTCTGAAAATCAATCAAGCCGCGACGTTGTATTGGCAAAAGAGGCCATTCTGCTTTAAAAAAGCTATTTGCCAGCTAGTAACGAAGCAGTTCTCAACAGAAAACAATAACGCCCACAACGCAACAAAATAAGCTGTTCAAACACACGCAGTGACGTCTCATCGTAATCGGAAAAAGAAAAAACTGTCAAAAATGTAATAGATGACTTTGAAGTAAGTACTCTCCACAGTGGGGTAAGCAAGGAATCAATCGGCAAATTTCCTATTTTAAAAATATTCCATTTGAATACCATTTCAGGAATGAGGATGTGTAATTTTACGTGAAATCGATTTTCTAAAAATTTGACGATCGATTCCTTGCTTAACTCTATTGTGGAGAGTACTTACTTGAATATAGATATGTGCAAGTTTAAATCGTCGCAAAAGAGGAAGGTATAGAGCACAGTCGGCTGATTCCTGGGAAACTTACAGAAAATTTTAGAGCTTTTTAACTGTAGTTGACTTTGAATTTCATTACCGCATAGTGTTATTTGCTATATAGCTGCTATTGTTTACTATTTTTCTACAGACAACGCACTATTGGAATATCCACTATTAGTAGCAATGCTCTAGCATATCTCCACGAACGATTTTAATATCAGTATAGAATGATGTTGCTATTGTGGCTAAATGTAAAACTTTAGGCTGGAAACGCAATGGTTAACTTCTCCCAGTGCCAACGAGTAACACAGTTACAAGAAATTTTCTAAACCGATAGACTCGACAGTCTTGCATATTACAAGGTATGACGAAGAGTGGCTAATCCAACCCTGGCATTTGGGAGTTGCGTTAGAAATGGGATTGGTTATAAGGTTTACAGTACATTGTGTAAAAAGAGTGAGAAAATAAAGAATGCAGGCGTCATTTCAAGAAGCTGTATGGTAGTTTGGGAAAGCCCGTTATTCCAAATTGCTTTTCCCAGGATTCCTGAAATCAAGACAAAGGATGCATTGCCTGCATTTGTACGAAGAAAAAAAGAAAGCGGTATCATTGTTGTGATTACTACTTCCGGTGTCATCTTTATTTCGATCGTATACCTGCCACGAAAAATTTAATGATTGATTAACCATTTTTCAATAATCATCAAATAACCTTATAGCGTACTTAGTGTGTTTCAAACTTAATCGTTTGTTAAAGGAACCTTACTTTGACTTACTTCGAATAATGAACTTTTAATTTGCAAAAGGAAGCCAAATACAATTTAAAGCGGACTGATGTATTCAACTAGTGTTTGTTCGAATTCGCTTAGTTGCCTTCGTGAGACATGTTTTCATTTTCTTCAGAATAAACCAATCTACTATGCGGTGCGATTCATACGTGGTTGAAAAAAAACAAATTGTGCAATACGTGAACATCACGAAATTAAACTCCAAAACATTTCCATTATGTGAGCTCGAAAGAAAAGCTTGCACATGCTACCGATTTTGTCTAAACTTGATCTGTGTAATCGATTAGCTCTGCAGCAAACTCATGTCACCTTTCTCCAGGGGTAGAGGAACCAGGGGGGCCGCATGGACCTAGCTCTCCCAGCTTTTAAATTTCGAATTTTTTAAAATTAGGTTTAAGCAACACAACTGGTATCACCGTAGGCCCTAGGGTAATCAGCTGAGTTGCTGAAAAAGATTTTGGCAAAGCCATTTGTAACAAACCATCATTCACGGCAATATTTCGAAGATGCAAATTTACGAACTTGTGAGCTGCAAGTGCAGATGCTCACAAGACGTTAGTGAAGCCTGAAGCAGGTAAACCTTTTCTCTAAATTTCAACAATATTTTGCTCTGTACAGAAACTGAAAAAGTTTGCAATAATATTTGGTAGTTCAAACGTGGATTTCAGTTAAAGATTTAGATCATCGGCCAATATAATTTTAACCAGAAGCACTGGCACCAACTGATATACAGGGTGACACAAAAAAAAGGTCATCACCTAAACTTGAATAACTTTTGAAATAATTAATCAATTCTTTTGATTTTTCAGGTTTACCAAGTAGAATTAATGTTCTAAGAGTCTACCAAATTTGACCTTCGAGATGCCATACACTACTGAGAAAAAGATATTTATAGTTGAGGCATATTTTCGGCAGAAGTCTATCCACGCAGCTCAATTGCAATTCAAAGAACGGTTCGGATGTCATGAATTTCCTGTCCAC
>JGI24021J15306_10005222_pt1 | contig 15368 bp, 5 predicted proteins | sample Ectturendosymbi1_FD_15306 | JGI IMG/M metagenome (IMG submission 15306)
GAACGCAACAAAATCCTAACAATGTAATACATAGCAGAAATACTTCATGATTTGACACTTTCCACTGTAGTAGCGATACGGAATTAAATCAATCCACGTAATACATTTGTAGTATATACACACTTCATCCAACACGTATAGCAACCGTTTATGTGCAAACCTACCTCTTTCCTTTGCAATCTTTGCTTCGGTCACGTTTTGAAAGCAACACACAACACACTGTTTGAGGAAAAACTTTGAAACTTTACAACTGCTATGAATGTTTACAGTACGTTCGCGAGTTCAAACCGTGTTAGATCGTAAGAGGGTGCACCTGCTAATGCTGGTGGTTCAAGATTCTCATGCCGGTTAACTTCAACTACCCATTTGTGGTTTCCTTTCTTTGGCAAAAATGGAATTTAGTTTGGATTGCAAAAATTTAACTCTCTTAAAGTTGTTCCCAAACTTTGTTAGTCGGTAAGAGACAAGCAGTCTGAAAGAGAACTAGCTCGTTGACACGTTCGTCCGTTATGGCGACCCATGAAGTAATACACATAGTTTTATACTCATTGTATTTACACATGATGAACAACGTTGCGCAATGGACAGCGTCAGACCGAAAAGTACAATAGCAACATGCCCACCGGGTTTTCATCACAAGACTGGTACGAAATTAACAACGCCATTTGCAAGTCCAGAACAACCACAAATCGGATCAGTCACAACGACAAATATGGCGTGCAACAAGTCGCTAACGTCGCGTAATCGACTTGCGTTTGCTTGCGTCAATTTGCAGCTAGAAGGTAATGGTGGCGTGGTAAGCCTGTACGTTATGTGCGAGGCGCTTATAATATGTTGCACGGAACAAGCATGGGTGACGTAAAAATCGATTAATGTGCAGGCGACAACAATATACTGTAACACCCATTATGCTGTAACAAGCGTTATGCTGTAGAAGACAATGAGTAACACTTTTGGTGCCAAGCTTCGATTAAGCGCCTGACGTCCAATGGCGTCCCCAAAACCAGTTGCGTCAATCAACCTCCTGCCAAGGATAAAAAATTGTTCCCAAACTTTGTCAAAATAGCACCCATGTACATGTGGCACGAAAAAGCAACAATAAAGTGATCTCGTCTGGTGATTTATATTACTGCTTGCTGCCACACTGCAAAGATTTGGTCGCTTGCCGCTAGGGCTTTCCGATTGCAAAAGCACTCAGCTTTTCATTTAATGTTCGAACAATGAGTTACAAATAACTTCATGTTTACAAAGCTTGTTTCTACTTTTACAAATTATTACTCCTATGGCAACCATGGGCGTCGGAAGGGGGAGGCAGGGAGGGGCCTTGGACCCCCATGGATTTTAAAATTATTAGCGAAAAGGGTTGTTTTTTTAATTTCGTTGGGCAAAAACCAAATTTCACCACTTTTGCCCCCCCTGAAAAAAAGTTTGGGAAATCCCCCTACTGGCCCCCCCTGGAAAAAATTCTTCCGACGCCCATGACGGCAATGATAGGACTTTAAAGCCGTAAACATTATTTGTCTTTCGCCCACGTTATTCTGCACAGTTCAGTTTCGTATGAAAATGCTTAGAAAATATGCTACAAAATGCAATCATTCAAAATTTTCTATGTTTCGCAAAACTCTATTTTAGTGCATCATGTGATGAAACGGTAACTAACGCATAATTACGTGAGAGCTGATTTCAAGACCGAGAAGAACAAGACAAAATGCAAGACCTACAGCAGTGTCAAAATTATTTTGGCGAGGTAAGGCCAAAAACTGATAGCATCAAGTTTCAATCAACTGCGGGCGCAAAGGATGACATATCCATAACGCTAACTTTGATCAAACTGAAACACCATAAAGAATTGGTTATTTTTAAAATTTTCCAACCATTATAAAGGAATATCAAACACGTACGAGTGCTTGCGTGGACAGTGATAACGTGGTCTAGTCTCTCGAATGTTGATTTCAGGGANATGGTGACATATCCAAAAACGCTAACGTGGAAATTTGGCCAGATTACAGTTGTAACAAAAGAATTGATTAATATTAACTCATGTGCTCTCACTCGCGTGTTATCAGCGACGTCGGAAAAGAAATCAAATCGAAGCCATAAGATAAAGTGCAGTCACTTTTCGTCAAAAAAGAAATTGTCCTACGAATACGGGTCATTTTGTAGTTACAATGTCTCTGTTCCAAGCATGTTACAACATTTACGCAAAGGCACGTAGTCAGGGCCGTAGCAAGGCTTTGAGGTTTGGGGGACAAAGTACATTTTGAGGAGGGCAAGATTTTTATCTTTGTTGTATGTTTGAAACAAATTTTTATGAGCACAAGAAACTTGGGGGCAAATAAATTTGGGGGACACTGCTCCCGAATCCACCCGTTGATATACTGACCTGCACCTAATTATGTGGCATGTTGAAACTACGGAGTGTTGATTTTTTCAAGCATTGAACGTACTGTACGAATACCACATAAAAATTTATTTGAGTCTTACATGAAAAGCTGTGATAACTTTTTGTTATGTTGCTGATCATTTCAGAAAGGTTTCAACACAAATTATTTTTGTGGACCTGAAATCACTTGAAATTCAATTCGTTTGGCAAAAGGCGTATACTAACAAACAAAAATTATTTGATTCTTTTGGTTTAATTTTGTGTTAATCTATCCATACGGAAAGGTTTGATCAACCATAGAAACAAATAAGTTATATCATAATCGGTCAATAGACAGAGAACCGTGGAACGTGTCTAGTTACTCATAAATCATCGTGAAAGAGATGTAGAAGCGACTAAAAATTGCTACGACTAAGCACGAATGTCTTTTCTATTGCCAAGCTGGCAAAACATTTTCAGTGAAAAATGCTGTCAACTCATTACAAGAAAAAGGGTAGAACTGCAAGTACGTGTTTTAACTTTTCATTGAAAAAGAGTTTATCTTCCTGGCTGAAATAGAAACCTCCCCAAAAGGTGGAAGTTTTTTCTCGTCATTGACAGCATGGAGGACATTTTCGACATTGGACCTTAAATCGTGGACAACCGGAGCGTTTAACAAGTTTCTGTGAAATTGTTCAGCTAATTCGCAATCGAGCCTCTTTTTTACAAAAGTGTTCTGCTGAGTAAGGTTTCTAATTCTTGATTCCAGTTGTCCGATTGTCGCTTCTCGTTTTTCGATTAGTTTTAACGAAGTTTCGTAGCTTTGATTGATGGCCAAGTGTTTTGATAAAAGTATTTTGTTTTCGTGGACAAGTTTTTCTATTCTTTGTTGCAAGTCGTCCAGCAATATTGGCGGTGCCTTATTTTCTCCTTCAAGTCGCTCATTTTCTACGTTGAGTTGTTTTATTTCCTCCGAAAGTTCCTTTATCTGTGACGTTGACTGAAGGCACCTGTAGTGTAATTTTTCTTCTTCGCGTTTGGTCTTTCGCAACACGTTTGCCAACCGCTTGTTTTCCTTTATCAAATTACACGCTTTTCTTTCCAAGAAATGATTCTCTTTTTCCATCTTTGCAATAACTGTGGATGCTTCGAGTAGATTACCTTGCACACCAGACAATCTGGAAATCAATTCCAGCATCATTTTGTTCATCATGAATTCAGACAAGAGACCAAGCGGCTGTGTAAAAATGTTTGTCAAATACTGTAAAATATAGGTTTGAAATACAGGTAAAACATTCGGGTCTAACACCATTACATGAACCTTTAAATTCATTTCAAACTTAGAATACAATGGTAAAATTGCGAAATACAGTCCATTCCCGGAAGGGGCGAAGTTGCAAAACACCCCATCTCCTGGTAAAAAGCAAATCAAATGCTGTCCAGTTAATTCGGAGTTTTACTGAGCAGAATAAAACTGAGGAAAAATAAACACCGACATTTCAAATCTTTTTCCGCATTAGGCGTGAGTTTAACATCAAAAGAAGAAATCGGAAGTACGCAAACGTACTGGTAGTATTATATCTTTCATATACACCGCGCAAAATTCAAATCTTTTTGACTTCAACGTTGAAATTGCTGCTGGTACAACAAAATGACTTGATCTACTTTTGTTAAGTTACACTTCACAATTTACCTCATTAGCTAAGTTGCTCAACAATTCTGTAGAAAGTTTCGTGATGTCGTAGGTTTCAAATATTTTTTGAAATGTGTGCTTCCTCCTGTTCAAGTCGAACTTTGCCCATATAGTGGCAGCAGACAAAAAGTGTTCCTCAGATTTTCGCTAAAATTGGCAGTAATTCATGTTAGCTAAGATGATCAACATCAAATAATTTTTTGAAGCAATGCAATGATAATAAAGTGAATATTTTTCACAGTTGTTCAGCATANCATTACTGGTTATAGATCGCTCTAAATATACCTCAAACCATTGTTCAAGCACATAACGTGTTGCAAAGTTGTAAATGCTGAAACAAACAAAGAAAAAAAAGATAAACGATACAACCTTTTCATCAACACTAAAAAAGCCTTCAAAAAACTATGCATGTTTTATTTTCGAGACGTTTCGGATTATTCTTAATCCATCTTCAGTCAGAAAATTTGTGAAAATGATACACTTTTGTATAAACGCGACGTAGGGGAATTTTGAAAGGTGTTGAGTTTATGAAGCAAAATCTGTTTTTTTCAAATAAAAGGTAATGAACTAGGAAAATACGTTCGGTAACATTTCAAAACTTTTATGCAATGTTGGTAGTAAACGATTCCGACATGACTTGCATTTGTTTCAAAACGACGATGTACTTTTGCAATGTGAATATTGCAACTGCCACACAGGAGGGAGTATTCCGATAATAGAGGGAAGCAAGCCAACCGTGCAAAATAAACGTAACCGTTTGATTAAACTAACGATGAGATCGATTGCTAAAATAGGCAAATTAACCTCTTGATGTTGAATGCAAGTGATTGACCGGCATTTGAGTGCCAGGTGGAGTTTTTGCCAAGGAACTGTTAAGTGTGAGATATTAAATTTGAAAGAAGGTTCTGCAGAAAAGTAAAGCCTGGTGTCTGCTTCTCGAGCTAGTAGTCGTGGCTGGCGATTAATTCATCGTCACATGGCGTTGCGCAGCAACACTCTTCTCAAGAAATCAAAGCAAAACTTCCAGGCACCAACAAAAAAAACAACAATTCAATCACTAGCTTTCAGTTATTGTTTTCAGACAAATATCATACAAATAAAAGTTTACACTGTTGCTTGGTGTTTCGGAAAGGTTTCAAATCACAAGAATAATTAAAAAAAATCATTCCCCATGCACGCCAATAAAATGAATAATTAATCAATGTGAAGCAGAGTTTGATGCGCCCACATACTGTCACCGGATTTTTCTAGATAAATCGAAAAAGTCTCTTTTCCTAAAATGCTCAAATAAGAGATGCGTCCATCTGGTACAATAGGAACGTTGTGCAAATCCTTGGATCACGTTCATCTAAACCAGGGTCGCCAACCTTTCTCTAGTGGTGGGCCGAAAACGATCTATGCAAGGTATGGCGGGCCGTACTAATTTTCCACCAAAAATTCGGTTCCTTTTGTTATTTACGATTTTGTTGAAACTTAGGAATTTTTGGAGTTTTAATCACATTAGCTCATGATTTTCACAGTTCATAACGAAAGCCCAAAATACGACAAACAGTACATTTATAGCACGGTGCAATTTCTCATAATTATGCAATGAAAGAAGTTGTAAGGAGGGAAAATTCATAAAATATAATACCACTAGGCGAGCCATACAGTTACTACAATTGGTAAAGGGGTTGGGGGCAGGATGATTTTGCTTGGCTGGGCGTATCCGGCACGCGGGTCGCAGGTTGCCGACATCTGATCTAAACTATCTCATACGTATTCCATGAGTCGTATAAACGTTTAGGTGCAATTTCTTACCATCTCTTTGCTACTCTCCACAATCAGTAAAAATTCATCACTTTCCAGCTGCTCCATTTCTCTGGTTTGGGCAACGCTCATCAAGTTTTCTCCAAATATGGACAAACATTTTTGGGCGAGATCTTTTACATCGTATGTGGAAGCATACAACCATGAGCTGAGACAATTTTCAACATCGGTGTTTTCCAGTAAGTACTCAGTTCCGATCTCAATTATCTCTGTTGAAACATGCGGAATAGCATTGTTACTTCTTCAACTAAAAAAGAGTTGCAGGTGATAATGACATCCTTAAAATGATGCCATAGTGAAGCGGATGACCTAAATGATTATCGTTCAAAAAATAAGAAAAACGTAGGCATGCTAAGACTTTAAGGTTTCACTTGCACCATGCAGTCATGTTGGACAGAATCCAATGCAAGTTTTAGCGATATGGAAAAAAGAATTACATCATCAGATTTTAGCGAATGTTTACAAAATACAATTTGAAATGCTGTACATAGTTACATTGCCAGAAAACTGTGGTCTTTGGCTAAATTCCAAAACCAAAATTTGAATCTCTTTATATAAATTTTTCTTCACCTATTTCTGTGAACCGATGTTTTGATAAAGGGGTCCTACCAACATTTCGAATGTCCGATTGAAAATGGTTTGTTTCATCCGCTATGCGCACTTTTCCACCTGATGAGCGCATGCGAACACTGTAATAACTGGACGATATATTTATGTTATTCGATTTATTGTAGTTATTTAATGCTGAATTTGTATCTTTAATAAAATTAAACGGGATATTTCATAATTCAACCTAGACATCCAGGTGGAAAGTTAAATTCAAGCCCATCCTGGTGGTTTTAAATTTAACTGAACAGATTTTGAACCCAGCCGCCCACTTTCTATAGGAAAACAAAACGCCCACAGGAGCAACAACTAAGCAAAACAAACTATCAAATGTGCAGTGACTTTACAAACAACAATAGCAGTGCAACAGGCTACAGGATGCGTAAGTGATATAGCGTGTTTATAAGAATATATTGACAGCGGTGTGCGGTTATACATTATAGTTTGTGAGTTATTTCAGGTAAAATGTTGCAACATAAACGCTTATACTCTGATACGTTACAGTTTTTCAATATTCCTTTGGTCGCTAAAGCCGAACCATGCAAACACCTGGTAACCGTTATCGTTTTTCTATATGTCTTTGTTTCTGTCAAATTCAACCCTGCTGCATTTTAGTACAGGAGGGAATTCGTTATGCAACTATATCAGTTACATCAAGTTCCATTATCTCAACTCTTTTTTTGATAAATAAACGACGTTTCACAAAATGGTCTCTACGTTTGACTGACGGTCCGTGACCATTGCACAGGATGTCCGTGAGGATATGACAAGAAAATAAAAAACTTTCGAACATACGCATTGCATGAATCGCGCAGCATGTGTACTGTTACAATAAATTTTTGCAATAATTNCAANCTGAAATTAAAGTGACAGTATTTTGTCCTTGTTCTGTCTGTCCGCGCTCAATGGCTGGAAAGTTATTTCGACACAAGGTTATGGTTCGGGAAAAACAAATTCACAAATGCGGGTCTTTGACAGAAACCATTTAGGAAACCCGGTGTAATGTGCGCTAATGTTTAAGTTGCTTAAAACACACTTTTTGAACTTCTAGTCAAGTTGTATAATGCTGAGAATCGAAAAAGCTTCTCAGGTTTCTTTTTAGGATATTTTTAAAACTTGAATTAGATTTTTATAGTTAATCGGCCTGAATCGTATCATTTGAGATACTGGAAACATGCAAGCAATGTCTTTGTTGTCACAACACTCACACCCAGAACGTAGAATTGAGCCCAAGTAAAAATTCAGATGTTTTTACAAGCTGCAAATGGTCCATGTCCAGGCAATTTCGGCTGATCATATAGTGTGGCTAAGTAAAACAACACGTATTGTTTTTTTAAGAAGACCTCATTTCTACTAAAGAAACACAAATCGGGACATAGCTACGGGGCGTTTAAGAATGCTTTTTTTCTAACCTGTGGGATTGACAATACAAATTTCTTTTCATTACGTTAAGATAATAACCACAATCACAACATTCAGAATATAACCAAACCTCAAAATGTTATTCAAAATTATTCTTCGGACTCCGGTCGAACGCTGCTGTGATGTACTCTGGTGCAAACTGAGTTTCATTTTGCTAAATCATGAGCCTTAAATGCTGATGAATTCTAGTAATATTTATTCCCCGTACAGAGAATATTCTAACTTCATCCACATATGTTTGGAAAAAAAGTACGACTTACTTTCAATGCGGAGGTAGTCCGCTGCCACTAATATCTCAACAGCGTTTTGACGGTCAATGTCAAGTTTTCCTGTGTAAATAAAATCAACAATGCACTCCATGACATCTGCTCCAGTGTTTTCGAGAGTCACCGCGTTGTTGTACTTTTCTTGCATCTGAAGATTTAAAACGTTGTTTCTTGAGAGACCTTCGTTCTTGTTTCCATGCGAACGCAATCATACCATGTCATATTTTGTTTTTCGTGGCAACGTAGCCTATAGCCTGGCTTTGGACACCATTTACTACTTACTCAGACTTTTGTTGCTATAAGATATTTTGTGGGGAATAATGACAAACATAAGTGAAACTATGTCATTCTTACCTCTACAGTGAAAACTTTGTCGAAATAGTCAGAGTAGATTGCAAATATGCATTTGTGGATTTTGAACTTGCGGCCACCTGCTTCGATAACAGCATCGGAGTGAGTTTGATTTCTATAAAAAGTGACGTAAGTTTACATGGAAGAGCAATTGCGCAACCAAGCGCTTAACATTACAGTAAATGATCAAAAAGCTTCTTGAAGTAGTGGTGACACTAAAGTTGGAGATTGATTGAAATTAACTAACGAAATTAAGGTCTTGTAACGCGCTACAACGGCAGTCCATTAGTTTGAATGAAAACATTCAGTTTTGAATATGTCATACAGTGCAGTTGACAAAAACAAGAGTATCCGAAACAGATAATGACGAAATTAAACAAGAGACGAGAGAATGCCTGGGTAAGGGGAAGAAAAGAAAACAGGTTTCACTCACCTTTTCAATTTATCCATTGTAACCAATGAATGCTGTGAAAAGGGATCTTTCTCTGAAATAAATGCAGAATGCACAGCACACGACGAGCATAATGGAAAAATAACAAAAAAAAACGTAAATCGCTACGAAGGCGTATTTTTCACTAATGAATATCAAATCCTCTTCAGAAAGAAATGAAAATTTGGTTGTTTTTTTCTTTGTTGAAATCCCTAAACTTAAATTGAACTGACGGCTAAATAAGGTACGTTCCGTTTGCGCAGAGCAATGAGAAAATAATGCATTGAATTGTTGTTAAACTTCACTTGTTTTGTGTCACATATCTGTTTGCTGCATACGCAAAAATACTATTTCTAGTTCAAGCTGTACCTGAGGTTTCCATTTTTCCAGCGTGTGTTTTGTAACGTGAAGAAAAACAATTAGAGAAATAAGGAATGCTGTGATTCTTGCTCACCAGAAATCTTGACCTGATACAGTAAGCTAAACGCAACGGAAAAGCTGAAGCAGTTTGGATACACTAGATGTATCGCGAAAACACCAATAGATATTCACCAACACTGAAAATGAACATAGTTTGATCAAAACAATTCTGTTGACGTAAAGGCAGTTGTTTGTATTGCTAAAGGTAAAAACTTCGTCTAAAGTGAGAAGCATTCACTTCAAAATTAAAATAACTTGAGACAATATAATTGAAATAATTTGAATGTTCAGTTCCTACACTTTTACACAACGTCATCTATGTTACGCATGCCCTCTGTCTGGCCGGGACCCTGGCAAACGTAGCTGTGGCAAACGTCATACTATACATGGACCTTCCAGTTACTAATTATTTACGTAGATTAATTCAGTTAGTTGCTTATGCTTCCAATGTGAACGTTTTGCCCAGTGTTACAAGATGGACGAAACACGATATATTTAATCCAAAATATCTTTTCTGGTCAATCTGAAATACGAATATTTGAATAAAACTTAATCCCACAACAAATGCAACAAGAAAAGTAACGTACAAAATCCAAACTGACGCAGAAGCAGAAAGAGTGTTGAAAGCAAGTAGAGAAATTTAAAAATATTGCAAGTGAGAAATGAAGGCAATAAATTCAGGAATTCAGCTTTCAAAGAAGTAAAAAGAACCCATTTCCAAATTTGGAAAATGTCATAATCAGAATGAAAGAAAAAATGTTATAATTGTAAGTCAGTCATTGAAGGGAAATATGTAGTTTTGGTAAGTTTAATGCTCTGCAAAAAATTCACGGAATAAGTTGTTTTTATCTGTCTGCATCATCCTCAGGTTTATCTGATGTTGATCAGCAAAGAAAAATCAAAAGATATGCTGATGTGAAAAATCAGATAAAAACTCAGTGCAATACACAGTGAAAAGCTCTAGAGTGCCCAAATAAAGACTCACGAAGCTTCTTTGGAATTGTGTGTTGATGGGTGAACGCAGCAGCGAGTATATCTGATCCCAAATTTTCAATCGTTCAGATACGTTTGAAAACTTTTGATGAATTCATAGTGTACAGATTATTATATATTATTACTCGTCTCATCTTAAGTGAGGCAAAATCAAAGCGAGAAAGATTGAAAGTAGGTATTTGTTGTTATCTTTGACAATGATGTTCATCTTGGCCATAAGTTTTCACATTTATTCATGAGACTTCACAGTTTCCTCAGACTCAGTTTCAGAAAAATACTGCTTTTGATTTCAATTTACAGGCCTAGAAAACCCAACAACCAAAAAATTGGATAATTCTCAAAAATTTTTTTTTTTAATTATTATTTAGAAACACTTTCCGGCAGATGAAGGTTGATTATCGGGGTGCAAGGTGCAACAAACACATCCTTGATTTCAAAATGTTTTTACGTAAATTATTGTACAATACAGGTTAGAATTTTCAAGAACTTTTCATCAACGATTTATGAAGCTCTCTGCGAACCACTAAAAATTCCTGGTGGGCCGCCGTTGGTCCATCTGGACAACGTGGAGAATCACTGTTCTAAACTGAAGCAACCATTTGCTTGCGCTATCGAAAAGCCAGTATAACGTAGCCAAACGGTTGTACCTTTGAAAATGTCGGCAACATTTTCAATTGATATCGACGGGATAACATCTTTACTTTATAACAGTTATATTGAACAAGCTCGAAATTCATTACAGTGGTGATTCTGAATGGTTTCAGCGTCTCGATAGCTGCAGCATGCGGTTACTAAACAAACACTATCTCTAAACCTGAAATCCCTTTCGTTTCGCGTATGGTGAATTCCCTTTCTGCAAACGTGATTCTTGACTCTGCAACCTGCAGTAAAAAGCCTGTTCGGGTAGGTATTTATAAACCTGCATCATCAACAAGCGATTTCCGAATTTGAGAACACCAAAAGGAAATCGATGTGATGTAGTAAAGCTTGTCAAGTTAAGTTTCTTCTACCATCCAAAGGAGCAGCTGTGTTTGAGTTTCAGAGCACACAGTTTACAGCGTACCATACACTGCGCGATTCACATGCACTTGGATTGAGTCGCAAATTAACTTATTAATTTCTATAAAAACTTGGTGTAGATGCGATTCTGTAATACAAAACTGCCTAGCCAAGTTACAGTACATTGATAAAACAAACAAATCAACACTCTATTCTCCAAAACATATGATAACTATGACCTTATGACTGACAATTTTTATAGCACTTTCAACTTTTAGTCCCTGCTTCCAAAATCTTGTTTTGCCAAACGCCATTACCACTAGGATCGTACACCGGTTTCGTTGCAAAAACGCAACTTCATGTATACTCTGCTTCATTTTAATTTTTACAAACCATAGGTAGCATACTGTATACCTTGTATTGGCTCTTCTTCCTCAAGAATTGTTTACTAAAGCTACTGAAACGCTTTATATCGCAAACTACGTTTTTGGTTTTATGTGCGATTTGATGTCCGTTTCATGTCTAAACTCTTGCTGACGTTGATGCATGTAGAGTATTTCGAACCAATTCACTGGCTTATCTATAGAACAACTAATATCTACGAATGTCCAACAACGGTCAAGTAATCCAAAGTTGTCATTCATTGCTAGAAAAACCTCAGCAAACTTCAAAAACTTAGTTCAAGAACAAAGCTTAGAAGAGCTTCAAAAAAATGCAGAGGCCATCTGACATATGCTTAATGAACACCTTGAAAAAGGTCTCACTATTAATGGCATACCGGTTGATTAGGGCAAGGAAGAGCAACAATGTTTGAAGTTTTTTTAATATTATTTGCGTAACTTCGCATCATTGCTTTAGGTTGAACAAAGCCTGTAATTCTGTTCCACAACCGCTTTAGACTCTCAGTAACTTTCTTTCACTGGCAGGAAAATACTATTAAAATCCTTTGCCAACGTTAAACCCCTACTGCAACATTTATGCTGAACTCTGCCATTTCTCTTCATTGCCTTTATAAGGGAGTTTGCCTGACGTTTGCGCGCAGGCTTGTCGACGGCAACGTCAATTGTTTAGAACGTCAGCTTTTCCTGTGTGACGCATTGTGACACGGCGTTACGCACAAAGCTGTGATGAATCGTTTTTGAGTTTGTTCAAAAGGTTTCCTTGGGCACATGCAAGAAACGAGAATTTATGAAATGTGACCTTGTTGTTACGCGGTACTATCCCTGATGTGAGTGGTAAGCAAGTTTTACACCTAAAAGCTAACATTCAAGTAAATCTTGAGTTCAAATAACGTGCATAGAACAACAGACTCATACAGTTAGTACGCGGTTTCTCTACTCATATAAACATTCTCTTAAAAGCTTGTTTGCCTCAGAGGAGAATGAAAGACTTACCCTTTTTGCAATCTTTTGCAATTTAACNGCGCATTGAACACTTTTAGAAAAATACATAACAATGAGCAACACGCCTGTGTAAAATCTGANAGCTTGTGATAAATTTGTGCATTTGAAAAAGGTTTTCAGATTCAAATCACGAAATCCTGTTACGTTAGTACATTATCAATTCCTGAGAAATTCAAATGTTTTCGTGGAAAACAGGAAGATATTAGCTGATTTTTAAATTTCCTCAGTGATTCTCCTTATCTTTTATTTAGACTATCGGCATTTGTGTTGATATACAAAGCGGGAGGAAGGACCCCTCGTACCCCTTGACTGGGGAGACTTTGGTGAAAACCTGGCCCCCAAATCTGACTGAAGACCTTTGTTATGGGATACAGGCACACCAGAACTGAACTCACCAAGAACTGATTTCACATATTTCACTTTGAACATTCAAAATTATCTAATATGTCAAAGAGATTGATCTTCCCACGACCCATAACTTCCGGCTGTCTAATCCAACGATTGCAAAATTCTTTGTGGTTAGCTTGGTTGTCAGCATTTGCTTTGGTAAGCAAGCAGTTGTGCAGGTAACATTGCTGCATCCACATTGATTGTAAGCATTTTTATTACAGTCTTGTATGAAATTATTCACGAAAATTCAATTGCAGACCAGCAACGTAACTAGAGGTTTCAACCACGGTGGAAAACGTATTTGTAACCAGCGCCTGTGAGATGCAGGCTGCAAGGGAAACGTATTTGTAACCTGCGCCTGTACGGGTGCATCTTCCATCATTGTCCAATGAAAATTCAACATTTTACACCAATAAGAAATCCACTTCACTCTACGCCAGTGATCGGCCAACTGTGGGCCTCGGTCCAATTTTGGGCCGTTCAGCACTTTTCATTGAGCCGCGCAACACTTATGGTTGTGAAGGGCTGGAACGTATGAATTAAACTGCTGCTCCGGTTGGGTGGGATAAAACATAGGCTATTGTGGCAACTATATAATAGTAGTTGTTTGACGTTAGCAAGGTATTGTCGTTTTCATTATAGGGTTTATGACATTAACGCATCATTGTTGTGTTACAGATAGTTGTATATACAACACACGTTTCAAATTGGGCCTTCAAAAATAAGCATGGGCCTTTAACGCGAAATAATTGACATTGCAATTATGTTTCAAATGTTGCGAGACCTCTTTTTACCGTGCCAGTCGCTGTGAAACAACGCTGTTTACTGCGGTTTACTGGTTACACACCGAGTTAGCTGGGCGTTGAAAACGGTTCTACGAGTCGTAGTTTATGGATAGAGAGATTTGATGAACTATTTGAATATAGCGTCTACACTAATGTCATTTCGGTTTATCAGTGCAAGGAGAAGCAAGAGATTTAGACGTTTTCATTGTCATTTACAGTTTTTTTTTAGGGCGTTTTAGGGACCCGATTCAGGTCCCTAGAATTTCAAATCAGGTTCCTAGAATCACAGAAAATTATCATCGGCTCCCTACAATCAGAGAAAATTGGGTCACTAGAATCAGAGAAATCGGGTCCCTACAGATCCATATCGGGTACCTAACATTTTCCTTAAAAAAAACTGTTATTTATGTAATTTCGCACCATCGCTTTTCATTGAACAAAGCCTGTACTGCTCCATTACATTTTCAAGCTCGCAGTAACTTTCTTTCCCTGACAGAATTATTATATTAAAAACCTTTAACAACAAACATTAAACCTCGACTAATTCTTAACGCTGAGTTTTTCAATTTCTCTTCACTTCCATTGCAAGGTAGTTTGACGTTTGTCATGCAGGCCTGTCGCTAGCAACGTCAAGTGTCAGCTTTTCCTTTGTGACGCGTACTGACATGGCGCTACGCATAAAGGTAGGTTTACACTAGGCAGTTTCCGTACGAAAAACTGCACTGGAATATTGTTCATTCAAGGTCTGCATACACACAGCTACGGTTAATTGCGAGGTCGTGCGAATCGAAGCGGATCCGATCGCGCAAAGAGCGAAAATTTCGCACGGAAACGAGCTGTCGGACGAACGCAAGGCCTCCAGCGTCCAGTGATTTGTCCCTTGAGAGCTCAGACTGATCAGAACTGCAGTACAGTGGCAGTTGCAAACTAAATTTAATTTTTAATTTTATTTGTTTATGAGCAGACACGGAGTCCATAGTATGAACAGTGCACACACACTTTGCAGAACGCATGTTGATAAAAACAGACAAAACAGAACGTAGTACAAGGCATTGAAGCCGGCGGAATCACAGGATGACAGACACTGTTTGTAACTGCATTGAAGACAGAACCATAGGGTTATAGACACATTCTTAACACTATTGTTAGCTAACACATAACACTTATTACAGCACTACTGCGGAGTAGGGCGCTAATTCCTAAATTGGACTAGTCTAGGTAAAATGCGAAAGCATTGTGGCTTGACATGCCATCGATCAAACGGACACTGCAAAGTTCGATCACTGAATCAAAGAGTAAAATGCGATTATAGTGTTCAAAGAATAGTGACGAGTACAAACATTCTGACTGCATCAAAGCACGTAACCATAGGTTGTTAGATTTTCTGCATCTTTCGAGAAACAGGTACTTGTATTTACGTAGCAGAGCCTCAAAGGTAG
>JGI24021J15306_10005223_pt1 | contig 15367 bp, 15 predicted proteins | sample Ectturendosymbi1_FD_15306 | JGI IMG/M metagenome (IMG submission 15306)
AATGTAATCGATTACGATTACATTGAAAGTAATCACGATTACAATCGCGATTACATTTGTCTTGAAACATCTTCAGAACGAAAACAAAACCCATTTTCATGGTTTGATGTAAGTATCTTTTCAGACAACATACGATATTAATGAATGCAATAAACGAAATTACTAATCTGTAAGGATCAAACATCGGAAAAAATTACAATAAGTTTCTAATGAGATGTTCGTGCAGTCAACAAGCCATTGGCGGAACTAGAGGTTTGAGCTAGAGGGAAACTTAGCTTAAAGAGGCCAAGTGGCCTCTGTAGGTGACCTACAAGTCAACACTCAGAAAAAAACCTTGAGAAATAATGGTGAATCCGGGTGTGGATAGCTGTACCAAAACCCCAATTCAACGGAAAATCCCCGAAAAACGCAAAAAGACGACAATCTACTGAAACCAAATAAAATAATATTAAAACTGCAATATAAGTTATGTGGGGGCCTGGTTTCACCCGGAGTCAAATCGCCCCCCATCCCTCCTGTCAGTTACTCCACTGCAACAAACACTTTAAATATTATTTAACAAAAATGATCAATGTATAAAATATTTGTTACAGTTGATAAACATCAAGGCTTCAAATCTTTAACAGTCAAATGACATCTATCAGACTTGAACATTCGTTCGGCAACGCTGAAAATTCGTTTGTTAATAATTTCAAAGTTGGTGATTGTGTCTTCTAACTGCGGGTTGCGATCGTCTGCAAGCCAGCATAGCATTGTGCAACTTTTAATTTGAAATGAATGAGAAGTGACGCCGATATAGCTGCGCATCTGTCTATTGGACCAAATGTCAATGGTCAACAAAACCTCACTAGTTTCGCTGAGTTTTTTAACAGTATCTGGTGGATCACGCATGACGTGCTAGTTATCAGTGTTGTGGAAAAGTACTTTCGACTTGGATTAAAGTATATTATTCTTCTGGAGTGGAGTTGAACAAAGCGAAAATTCGCTACAAACACTGTGCTGGCCGCTGAACTATCTGGATTTAACGCACAGAGACAGGGAAATGGCCTCCCCCGAAACATAACCATAACAAATGATGATGAAGGAGAGAACCCAGCCACCACAATCGCAGTTCATCGCAGAATGATGTAGGGTGAAGACCTCCAATTTAATCGCGAAAGTAATCGTCGATTACGATTAAATTGGTAATGTAATCGATTACGACATTTCATCTTTGGTGAATTCAATCGATTACGATTACTCAAAAAACTGTAATCGATTGTAATCGATTGCAATTGACGATTACGATTGCCCCATGTCTGCTAATGATAAATATTGCCTTTTTTTGACCTAATAACTTTAGAATGGTGCATAGTATCAGCGTAAAACTTGGTCTGTGGACGTTTCATAAACTTTAAAAATGGTAGAACAATTTTGACTTTATTGACTTTTGATTGCCCTAGTAATAAGTCTTTTCCTTTTTGGTAGAGGTGAAGTTGAATGGTTTGTCCATTATTTATAAATGTCAAAGTTATTCCTTTTAAAAAGATCCAAACTAAAAAGACTTCTAGTCTGCTTTCTTGTAGGCATTCATTTTGTTTGTTGATCTGTCTTAAATGTTCCTTCAAAAGGACTTGTTTTATGTTGGGAAGATATATTTGTGAAAGCGTATGAAACGAAAGGGTCCCAACAAATGGACATGGAAGAATGTTTGACGGGCCACGGCTTCGTAATATTGATATTGAAGACGTTTTGCAAGATGAACCTGTCGAAAATATGGATTGCTTCTGAGCTCACAGCCTTCGCATTGATTCACACAGTCTTCCCATTGATGGTTGTTTATTAATTGGGTCACATGCTTGAAAAGGTTGAGAACCCCTCTTCTATACAAATCCATTGCTTCAAAAAACATTTAGTCGGATATGAATTATGTTTCAAAACTATTGTATAGGGCAGCTCGGGCTCTAATGGATTGCATAGGACAGCTCGGGCTCAATGGATGAGCACGAGTAAAGCGCGAGCGAACGAAGTCGAGAGAACGCCTACTACGAACGAGATTGTTTTATTCAGGTCACCTGCAACATAAACGTAAAAGGCCAGATATGGAACTAAAATATATGAACAGTGACAAGGTCCAAAGAAAAAAGCCCAAGTTAACAACTTCNTGAAGTGGGACCGTGGTTGGCGGCACAAATATACAAAACAAACTAGCTCGCATTCTCCGATATAAATCNTAGTCGAAGATTCGGGCAAAGCCCGAGAGCCCGGGCATGTAACGAAGTCGCCACTGGGCTGTTAAAAANACCAAGAACACAGCTTAAAACAGGCAAAATTGACACAATTTTGGTACCTGTCATAAAACACATTTAAAATCACAACTTATCCACATCTTGAACACAGACACAACATGACTCAATGGTCATTCTACAATTGCATTAGATACCGGAATTCAAAGACAAGGCAAACTATATGTAGTAACTAGCAAGTTGTCTGCAAATGTGCCATTTGTGTTGCCAATGCAGAAATAAAATATAGCTATTTAGTGTTGCCAATGCAAAAACGAAAACACAATTCAAATTGATCTGTCAAATATTTCATTTTTCGTAAAGGATTCAGCAAAATTTCACTATTTAGAATGGTGTTAAAACGCTTGAAATTACACCAATTAATGGTATGGCACGAAAGTTTTCTTGCACACAACCATGGGTGTCGCAAGGGGGGCAGAAATTTGAAAATTTCAGCAAAAAAGGTGTTTTCTTAGTTTATAGCGGTAAAAAACAAATTTCACCATTTCTGCCCCCCCTAGACAAAATTTTGGAAAAATACACTAGTGCCCCACCTCTGGAAAAGTCCTTCCGACGCCCATGCACATAACAAGCATGTAAAATTACACCATTTTTGTAAAAAAATTTGTGGTATTACACTATATGGCAACATTGTTCAACAACACCAATGCGGTAAGCAAGCCATAGCAGGGTGACAGACTGTGCACGGCGTATTCTGCCAAACAATTACGAAAGATACCCTTGATAAATTATGAAGTACAGTTTATACAAACGCTGCATTTTAAAGTGAATATAAGGTGAAATGAATTACTACACCCAAGTTTTTGTGGCTCGTTTGTAACATCCCGAAGGTTTGCATATTACTCCCAGGGGTTAATTTACCCCAGTTTGGTAAACACTTTATACAGAGTCGGGGTCGATGTATGGAACTGCAGAATTCACAAGGCAGACATGCTAAAGCAACGGCAGCGATTTGCAAATAGGTTAGGCTGGACTGCACCGCTCAAGCCTTGATCAGTATCATGACGGGGGAAAAACGGGCACTTGTGGGGGCAAAACGGGAACTTGNCCCCCTTGAAATTGGGACTAAGAACAAAAAATTCCTAGAAAACCTGAACTCAGCAGCTTAATTTCGATTAATTACCTTAATTCTTGCAACGACAGTTGTATTTTCCGGTATGACACTCACACTGCACAAGAGCCAGTTCACACTTCTGGTTTCATGCAAGGATGATCTTGCAGTTCACTCATGTCCACTCTTTTTTCTGCAGAGTCCGATTGCGAAACTTGCGAGCGGATTTTCAACTTTTGGTCGTTATTGTGTACAATTTATCGTGGCAACAAATCGTTAAAGATGCACGGTGCACTTCAAGTTGCGGTAGTAACACTCCCATCACCACGGGGGCGTTTGGTGGGCTTAGCCTCCCCAAACAAAGCTCCAAGCCCCCCCAAATTAAAACGTGAAACACTATAAATCAGTTGATTTTTTGTCAATTTTTAGAATTTCAAGCCCCCCCGCACAAACACAAAGCCCCTCCACAGATCCGCAAAGCCCCCCTATTGAAAACTTTCTGGCGACGGTTCTGGGTAGTAAGCATTTAGCCGCATGTGACTGTTGAACGCAGTCATCTTGGCAGGTAATACGTCGAGACAGTGACTGCTGATAGGGGTAAGCCACGCAGTTTCATACTGTGTGAAAAGAAGCATGAGCGAATATGTAGAAATGCTTTCACAACTNTGAAAAAGCATTNCTAGCGTGAGACTGCGACTGTGANCAATGTGCCTGAGTGAATAACTTAATCAAACTATGCCTATGCAGTTTTCTTTTCACACAGTAAAAAATTACGNGGCAAAAATTATTTGAATAAGCAGGCTTGTGGGAACACGTTACAATCGTTTAGGTTTAGTTCTGGTTTCTGAGTGAGTTCCCAGACGTTTGCAGCTCTTGTTTCGAAGTGACACTAGCAAGTCGTGCTAAGTAAATTAAAGTCAAAATTTGTGGTTTCGTTGAAGGCCACGGCAATGGTTCTTTGAAAAGATGTACCCTGCTTAGAAAATCTGCAGGTAGTGTTTTGTGTAAATTATTGCTGCCAAAGAAGCGCATGTTTTGTGACTGTTGCCGCGACATGGGCCATTTCCTTTGTGGTGTAGAAAGGGTTAGCGTTCTGTGAACATCCAATTGCATTACATCGTCAGCAACCTGAAAAGGATAAGCAAAATGTCGACGTTGCCCCCATGGAAAAATTTATGAGGACCTCCATAACATTGCGTGTGCCTCTACACCACGTGCGTCTACACCAGTGTGTCATAATCACCCCACAAGCATATTTTTCTGCTATACGGCGTGCTTGAGGGCCACGTAGGCTCTCGGCCCACGTGAGCGGCACAGAGCACCAATCAACAGCCTTGTCCGATGCGCAGTATCTCTAATAGTTTGCATTTCTTAAAGCCCTTCGAAAGAACATCGTGAAGTGAACGGATTAGTGTAAACATTCACAACTGAAGAATTAAGTTTCGACACACTTCAATCCATTATATATTGTGGCAACGCAAACATCACAATTTTAACAAGCTTTTATACTGGACAAAGATCTTTGAAAAACATGGAAGCTGGGAATAAATCTGTTACTTATTTTTTGAATCGATTCAGATTGAAGCGACAAAACATCACATGAAGGTTGGATGGCAGAAATCTATTCTTTGATTTTCATCTGCAAAAACAGTTCATTTGATGAAATCTGCAGAACAGTACAAGACATTTCACAACTTAGCAGATAACAGTGGAGGAATAGTTACGTTGATGAAGCGTTGATTTGTTTCAACAATCTCACTACAGCGCATCTTCGTTTTGATGAGTTGTTGGTGCATAGCTTCCAAGTGGCCTCATGGCAGTGACCTTCATAATTCAGAGAGGACTTTTGCAAAGTTCTGCTCTTTCACAAAAGCGCTATCCTAAACACTCAGAAGAAGTAAGGCCTTAGCAGACAGTTGGCCAAGTTTGTTTGCAGAAGCAGATGTTTGCTCCGGTCTATATTTGCTAAAATTGCTTGGAAATCATTTACCGCTTTCAGAGTCAACGCGTCAGCAGAAAGTAGAGCAAACGTCCTCTTTATCATTTTCCTTGTCGTGCAGTGAGTCTTGCAGGAATATTCAAAGAGAAACGAATTTGAATTATTAGCTACACTGGATGACATTTTCGGCTTTTGAATATCGGTAACGGACTTCACTGCAATTTGTAAAACCTGTATTGACTGTTGGTTAACAAGCTATAATTGCTTGAACAAAAAAATTAAATATTTTTGTCTCAAAACGTTTTAAATATCTGCAAAAATATTATCTCGGAATCATTGTTGACTCTCGTCATGCCACTTTTTCTGTTGTAGGTTTGTACTTACCGTCAGTCGCAAACACTTACTGAAGCAAAAAGGAACATGTCTTTTGACAAAGATTTTGTTAAGAGCAAGAATTAGCTTTTTATGTAGGTAGTGAGGGAGAGGAAAACAGTCCTCGGGCAGTGCTGAACTACAATGAGTAAAAAATCATTTGATTCTACAAAGCATTTTGCTTTACTGCAAGTGAAGTTGTTATTATTTTAAAACCCAAGGTTATTTCCTCCGTACTAATCAAAAATTGAAGGTCATCTTCAATCATAGGGATTAATGTATTGAAAGCAAAGGTTTGTAAAAAGACTGGGACAGGCGCTTTTGTCCACGTCCATGTTAAATTGGTATACTTTCTACCTAATGTAGGGATCTGTGCTTTATAAGTCACATACTATCCTTAAAAACATTTGAAACCGCTATGCGAAGGTTTGCCCGGCTGTATCGTTCGTGGAAACTAAGAAAAAAGCTGCTTAATCTTGGAAATACCAACAAACCTAAGTTTTGTGCCCACTCATTAGCATCAAACTTTTGGTGCTTGTCATGAAACCGGGCAGCTGCTCTGAAATAAAGACGAGTGTAATAGAGCAATTAACTGAAACAGTTGAGTTACAGCAACTTTGAATACTTATTTCGAAATAGAGAAACAGCAGTTGTGTTTATTCAGCTCTTCGCTTCTGTCTTTTGCTTGTTCAGACCGTTCCTTTTCAAACAATGTTGCTTGCAGTATGCAAGCAGCAGAAAAGTTTCTTTATTCTTACATTCTGCGTCTACTGTCCACCTCGCCAAAAAAAGTTCTTCAGAGTTGAACTGTGGATGTGTTCAGAGATTTCTCAGGCCTGACTTTGGTTACCGCTTAGACATTTTAAGAGACCGCATATATTTCATCTGAATACCAAGATAGTCATAAAGTGAGGTTTTAGCTTATTTTGCTGCTGGTTATGCAGTGAAGTTCTACTGTATTTTGAGAGACCATTGGCAAAATTTGAGAGATGGTTTCGGTCTCTCAAAAATCTTAAAAAACACTCGATATGTGTTACTTTGAACAGTGCCAGTCAGCGCAATCTTCATTAAAAAAGTAAAAGTTCTTATGCATTCAAATTCATGTTTTGGAAATGGTAATGGCAACGAGGAACAAAGTGAATCGTAATTCATGAATACCTTTTCATCACCGTGAATTTACAAACAGATGGAATTTTGCTCGTGAACGAATCCTGACTGTACAAAGTTAATGTAAGCTGTATCTTTTACAGTTCATCTGATTTCGCGTCAGCCATCAAATCGAAAGATAAATTGGCTTCCATTATGCAAAGAAATTTGGTTCACGAGTTTGTTCACGAAAAAAACTCGAGCCAACAAGGATATAGAATACAGAAGAAGGCTACATGTCTCTCATACAAAATCAGAACACAAAGTAATGAAATTTAATGAAGAAGTAGACTGGCATCAATGAGTTACAAAGTTGTTGCAGGAGAAAGAAAACAGGAGCAACTTAGGTAGCGTTTGAACATAGGTTGTTTCGTAGTTTCCATTCAACCATTAATTAAATTGTCCAATATTTTAAATTAGGAAATGTCTGGGCCTGTAGCGATTATACCATGCCATAACAAAATCTCAAAGCGTCAGTCCGATTTGCAAGCTTTACCACCACTTCTGTTATTCTTTGTATTGGTGAAAAGAACTAGAAAAAAATCTGTGCTGTATCCACGTCAGTATGAAGCGCGCGCAGATCGTTGAACCACAAAAGTTTGCCATTGACGTCGTTGAAATTCCAAAAGCCCCCCCTGGTGGTTTGGTTGTCAAGGTAAGCAACAACTTGCGAAAGGATGCGGTGTAGAAATCTTAGTTTTGAGCCGTGTTACTTCATAAATAATAAAGATGAAATCTTTGAATTTTCCAAAGTCTTTGTTCTCTAAGGCTGGAATTTGTAGATTTGTTGCGTGTGGGAGTGAAGACGTTACACAATACAATACAAAATTGTTGTGAAAAAAAATTGTTGTTAAATGCTTATACCTTTTTCCTTGTACATCTTTTGTTCAAACTAAAAAAGTTAAATGAAACTCAAAGCATTAAGTTTGTAAGATTTCGCTAGCATTTTTGTGGTTTTTAGTAATGAATCGGTAAGTTTGGAATTCATATGCACTTAAGTATTGCGATTTGCAAACATGAAAATGGTAATACAAGTGCGACCGTTACATAGGTATTTTTTGATGATTCAGTCCCGACAAACCTATCATATAGTTCCATCGTGAGCATTGAGAGTCCTTTGCAAACCTATGAGGTTATCTAGGGTCAAGCATTGAAATAAGCCTTATGTTTTCATCATCAGATGGCGTACAGCGGAATATGTCACTCTGACATGCACCAGTGGGAAGATGTTACCGATTATGGCGATCGCAAGGTTTTCTATTCTACAAACAAGTATTCGAAGTTGCCTAAAGTACCCGGGCATGAAATGTCCGGGACAGTGTATGAGCTGGGACCTGATCAGCCTTCAGGTGGCAACCGCTATATTTAAGAAATAATTTTTACACCTTTTCGCTTTGGTCCTTTGCGGTTGTTTGACGTAAAAGTANGTCGAAAACAAACGTCCTTCAGTGTTTACGATGCGTTGTATCATGGATAGTTTTTTAAAGTTAGGTCAACGTGCCAAAGTTTCGTGGGAGTGCATTATCGTTTTTTTCGATGGAACTGTGGTGCAATGTTTGTTAATTCCTCTTAGTGTGATGAGCACAAATGCCCACATTTCGGAGCGTGAAAGCTTGTTGGCTGCACTGGTCTAAGTTGGCTTTCTGAACTTAAAATGGTGAATTAGGTTCTCTGGCCGGGTCGCCCTTTTTTGTCCCAAACTTCACTGGATAACAACTCTAGGTCGTTTCTTGAGAAGGCAAGCATTGCACTGGCGAGTCCAATCGCTTATTTCTTGCTTCTCCGAGTGCCGAAATGTTAAGGATTCCCAGAAATCGAGATGGAAGTATTTCCAACATTGCTCCAGAAGTCAATATTGAAATATTTCCATTGGTTTCTGTAGATTCGGAGTGATTCACAACTCAGCCAAGATCTGACATGCACATTTATGTTCAATAACCAAATTTCGGGCTCCAACTTCAGATACGACTATTATCTCAGTAAAGTTAGGTGTTTAAGTATCAGTATCGCAACCAATATTTAAGGATGCGCGAAGCATATTTCTTAGATGGAGCAATCTAAACGACTGACGTTCAGAAAACTTGATATTCATTAACATAACAAACGCAAATAACTACTAAATGTATGATGCTTTGATTAGCTATTTCTACATTTGATTTTGCTGGTAATGTCAGGCTTAGCATGTATGTGCAACAATTCGCTGTAAATAATTTGCAAATAACGTTATTTTGCGAGATTTTTTCAAGTGTTCCTTGAGACAACAGAACTGAAAGTTTACTCCTAGGTCAGGAAATTCAAGACAATCTTTCAAGAGAGAGGAACTTCAAATGCTTCTCTACTTTCTGTTTCTAATCACTGTCATAAAATGAATGGTTTGTCTTAGTGGCAAACCACGCGCCTTCGTTTCATGTTATAACATGAAAAAATAGCACGTAAACTGATCCTGTTTCAGCCTGGCGGATGCTGTATGAGAGAACCATAGGAAAGAGATCGCCGAAAAAGCCCTGCTAAATCGTTTTTTAACAATTCTTTCATGTAAAATATTTCAAACTTTAGTCTTGACAGTGAAAAGGTGAAAGGCAGTGGTATTATATAACAAAATTTAAATTTCAAAACTGAAAAATCAGAAATTTTGATTGGCGGAAGGTAGTGAAAAGCAGCGTGCTTTGTGTTACATTCAACAAAATGCACTTTTCAGAGTGCAAATTCAATATGACAGAGTAACTATGACGTGCTTGGCTTCCTTCGCTTCCACATTTTAAGTAAGTTTGAAGAACCAACACTTGCCTTTTCTGTGTTTTTCGTTAAAGTGTTAACGTTGCTTTCAACAAAACTTTTCCAGCATCAATAATTTAATTTTACAGATGAGCTAAAAGTCGGCGACCGCGTGGCAGTTTTTCCCTGGCGAGGCTGCGGTAAATGCAATTATTGTACTGAAGTGGACACATCGCAGTGTGAACCCCGGCGCTACAACTACGGATTCGGATTACCGGGAGGGTAAGAAATGAGCAAGCTAATAGTAATTATGTCAATTCTCTCCAGATCGCATCAACATAAAAAGAGTAAAACTTATTTTTGGCATAATGTTTTTGTTTTACCACAACAAGAAATATTAGGGAATCTCGAAAAAGGGCTGAATGATTTGGCAAAAAAATGGATTCTCAATAAACTTCGTCACAAAACTTGGTCATGGCATTCCACTTGGATACTTTTTCATTTTGCAAGAACGTTTATATTCTCGATTGCTTACTTTCAGGCCGGAAAGATCTCTTATTTGAAAGAGTTGAAACATTTCAAGAAAAGCACACACTTTCTAAAATATTTTGAAGTTTTCCACAAGTTTCTTCAGGCATCTATGCCTGAACAGCTTGCGGTACAAAAGGAAACAAGGGAGTCTACTAATTTCTTCGTACTAAATCTTAAGTGCCCATGTTTTCTTGGCTTTCCTTCCATAGTTATTGGTTTACTTTTCTTGGCATTTTTCACAGAGGTGATTACAGGCGAGCTCAGTGGAACATTTGGCTTTCAGCAAATACACCACTAGAAATACCAAACATTGATAGCAATATCGTAATAAGAGAAAGCTACTCCACGTGGTAAAGGTCTGGCAATGAGAAATGCTGTAGGCAAAGACCTTTTAAACGCTTGTTAAAACCATAATTTTTAGTTTTAAGGTTTTCATTGTAAAAAATGACAGCAACTTTGGCCAGCACGTTCCTAATGCTAAACCGAGACATGAATCTTTTGATTTCCTTTTTTCTTTATACCGTGTCTACGTTATCACCAAAAAAACTTGCTTTCATACAAATGTATTTCTGAAGGCAGAGAGAACTGGTGGACTGATTCGGAGCGACGTGGGCATTTAGATAACACCTGAAGCAGCAGCCCTTTGACAGCTTAGCTATTTGTTGAAGTATTTTTTACTTGATTTGATTTTTTTAACAATGCGGGAAAAACAGTCTAGGCTGGAAAACTAAGAGAACTTAGTGAAATTATGTTTCCTTGATCTGTGCCAAATATAGCCTGATGCAGACCCGAAAGATCAGTGCTCGCAAGATTTTAAAAGATAGTGAACAAAAGGTCAGTTTTAGTCCAGTAGCATTTGAAAGGCAGCCACCAGTCCTTAAAGACATCTAATGCTACTATGGAAGCAAATGTGAGGCAGCTGAACTTGCGACTGAAGAAGCGGAGGTTATAAACGCGTTCTTAGAGCGGCTAAGCATTTTTTTGCAACTTCAAGAGGACTGCCAGACGACATAGCCTATGTGAAACCGACCGGATGGCCTCCTGCGACGTTCAGTGTAGGTGATCCCGTTTGAATTTGCACTTACTTTTGAACTTGGTCAAAGGTAAGTATTGCCATGGTACATCAAACGAAAAACCTTTGATCTCCATCCACTTAAGTCTATGCCTGTTCCTTACTAATCCCGTGGTGTTTATCGCAAAACAAATTTTCATCATCGCAGTAAACTAAGCTGAATCCACGTTGCCCAATTGTGGAGTGTTTGTTCTCGCCTACTTCATAATACCTTTGATCATTAAACCTCTTAAAACTTTTCACCAAGTCATTGATTGCGATCATACTGTTTGATTTCAATTCTAATTAAATTGAGGCTACCGTTGTGTGTAAACACCTAATATTTCATTGCTGACTTGACTTTTCATCACTGAAACTTAACATTGCTATTTTCTTCAGTTTTGCCAGTTTTGTCATGGTTCCTGAGAGTACTTTAGTCGTAAAAGTACCTGACTCTATTCCACTTGACGTTGCTTGCATGCTGCCTTGCTCTGGATTAACAACGTACAACGCAGTTACAACCGTCAAACCACATGTTGAGCTCGTAACGAAATTAGAAGGTAAGAACTACGACGTAACAAGAAAAGTCAGATTTTCAAAACTTGGTTTGACTTTGTTACTGAGAGCACTCGTCACCAAGGTCAAATTTACAGAAAATGTTTTTATGGAAAGTGGGGTATCTCGATTAGAAATTACACAAAAATTCTGTGCATGTCGTGGCAGCACATCCTGCCATCGCCCTGTGACAGACAAAGTTCTTTCCGCTAATTGTTTAGATTTATCTGGTCAAGTTATTCAAAGCTTAGGCAAAATCTGGTCAAGTTATGGACCAGGTTTCAAGTTATCAAGTTATTTGACCAGGTAAATCTGGTCAAGTTATTCAAAGCTTACCAGGTTCATTTCACTGTTATGCAATAACTGTAAAAGATTCAATAATTTAAGCAAGATCAATAGTCTGTTAGCTTTGGATTTGGTCATGCTTACCTAAAATATGAAACAAGGTAAAACTGCAAAAAGTGATTTAATAACGCGCTTATACTCCTTGCGATGAAAATATCCTACGCAAGTAGCGATGGCATCATACTTTACGAATTAGTATTATCTGTGTAATAATTGCAATTGAAGCAGCAGTTTTCACCCGTGATTATTATTCTTACCTCAAACTCGTCTAGAAAAACTGCGCTCTCTTGATAAATCACAGGTGTAGGAGCAGGCAATTTTGGGGTGCATGCAAAGAATATTTTGCTCGAATTTCCCCAAATTTGCCCAAAAAACTTTTATGCGACAAACGTTCTCCCTACAAATTTTCTTTAGCTGTTAGTACATTCTATTTCCCTCTACCATGTCGCTATAGACTTGAAAATAGAAGATTTTGTACCTGTAATTGGGTTATCAATAACCCAACTGAAAAAAGTACGCTAGGCTGTGCAAGAACATTGGCAGAAGCCAGCTGGCTCAGTACTCTGAGCGTCTGCTTCACAGTTCTGAGGTTTGGCGTTCCAGTCACATTCCAGCTGTTGCTGTCAGCAAGGAATCTCGCATCTAGCTGTAGACATACACACTGTATGGCAAAATGATTCCATCCCAACACTGTAATTAAAATTATAAATACAGCTTTCTGGACTTGCCTAGCATGAAATACGAAATAGGTTCCTTGGCATATTCCATTCCCACAGTGTGCAATTTAATAAAGCACGTGAATGAAATGCCTTTTTTATCCAAACTTTCAAGTGAGTCATCAGCTCTCACATACCAAAACACGAAGTTACTTGCACAAGTTTGTTGATTTTATTGTATACAGTATACATTTAATGTGTTTTTTTATAACATAATGAACTTTTTTTTGTACACTCAGTAACAAAGTAATATGATTTTGTTAGTTTGTTAAAAATTTCGATACCTCTTTGCCCAAAGTTTTTGAGATTTTGCCAAATTTTCGACAAATCAAAACTTGTGGAGGTGCGCTTCCATATGGATGAAGTTCAAATTACCCAACAGGTTAACTGGTTTTACGATTACAAATGAGTTTTTTCAAGCATTTTATCATTTCATTAGTTTAACAACTTTTGTGAATCAGGAAAAGCAAATTTGTTAATTGTTGGAGCTGGAGGGCTTGGAATGTGGTGTCTTCAAAATGCAAAAGCTCTTCTTCCAAGCACAACGAAAGTAGTTGTAGCTGACATTGCGGTAAGAATTGTTAGCAAGTCTGCGCTTTTAATTGCAAAGTTTGTTCAGTTCAATTTACACGCTTTGTATTTCCTTTGGAATATCACGAGTATTCTGTGGCGCCCATTTCCACTTATACTGCGTGACGCGGCTACGTTCGTATTGATGGCGAGTCAGTGTTATCCGCGCTAATGAAACTTTCCTTTCTATCCTTCCATTTATGCCGAGCAAGAGGCTAGACAGGGACGGAAATGCTGTTTTTTAAGTCTTCGAAATGACACAACCGAAAATTGAACCCGCCTCCCAGGTTCAGTGGCCCGTACTCAAGTCACTGTACCACTCAGCCAGAAGGTTATAAAGCCTGCAATCATTTTAATTGTTCTAAATGATATTTTATAATAACGATAAATAAACAAAAGTTTTATCAGCAAGCTGATCACATATATTTTGTTACGATTTTTCTAACTTATTACATTCCTTCAATAAAAGTGAGGGTCGAACTCGAACCACATAGTCGGCGAGGATTTGACCGACCAGAAAAGACTATTCAGAGGAATTGCTCCACAATTCGATCTAGTTTTATTTACTTTAGAATTTGAAAAAGCAGCCAGTCCAATTGGCGTAAAACTAACACTTTTCATTTGTCAATAAGTAAACACTTAGATCAGGGGTGGGCAATTAATTTGGGTCGGCTTCCACTTTGAGAAGGCCACGTTTAGCGGAGGGTTGTTCCTTCTAATTGAGATAGAAGCAGGCAATGGAAATGGAAGCATTTCTTGGTTCAAGTTAGTGATAAATTGAAGGAAATGTCAGACCTGAAGATTTTTCCTGAACGCTTCCGCGGTCCACTGAAAACGCTGTGACGGGCCACATGTGGCCCGCGGGCCTCTAATTCTCCACCCCTGACTTAGGTGATGAAAGTCAGTGCAGAAGCGCGGACACAAGGGGATGATGCAGGGAATATATCCTCACCAGAAAATAAAAGTGTTTACTTATACATGAGTCTTCCTATAAATGTTAAGTCTATGTTCTTTTCCTATTTTACTTGATGAGATCGAATTTAAAGCACACCCAGTTGACCACCCTCACTTGCTGTAACCTACAGTACAAGTCAAAGAGCACTACTGTTCTCTATGCTGCCGCGATTCGTGCTGTAACAGACATGGGTACTTGGGAATAACAATTATGTTGTCACATAAGCTGTTCTATCTCCAGTATTCGATGAAGCTGATCTGCACCTGCCACTAGGTTAGATCGTTGTTGTGTGCCACATTGCTTGTTGATCTGGTTGCAGTTCACAACGAAAACATCCGCGTGGCTGTGGGCGCAAGCAAACGGGGATGATCATTCGTGACACTCCGAAGGAAGGACAAAAGCGAGGAAAATGAAACTGAACATTATTTCTTGATTTTGCCCGGATTTGTGACGAAGGCTTCTTCAAAACGTAACAGGACTTTTCCGTCTGGACGATTCGGTCTGGCCTTTTCGGTCTTGGGCATTTCCATCACGACATATCTGCACATAAACAACTGATTACATTCGTATATTCAAAACCCTTTAAGTCCAGCGCCCGCCAAAATTTTGGCGCACGTTTGAAACGATTTAAAACGCTATAACTCGCCAGCTAGCATAGCTACAGAGCTGTTCAAACCATCCACGGATTCAGCAAGTCCTCTAGTTTCGATTTAAAAAAAAATATTTGATTTGGGTGTGGGGTTTTCTCTTGGTGACGTTACAAAGAGGGCATGTGTTTCAATTTTTGACCCATTTTAACTGGACCTGGGTGCCAATCCGATGAGCCATTTTTATGGCTCAAACTTTTTTTGGAAACTAGATGATCATCCGCGTCTTTAGAGCCCTTAATAACCAGAATTATGGACCAAAAACCTCGTTGTGTACAAAAATCCAAAAACTGCAGAAAAAGCATGAGTCTCCCNACAGGCAGCTTGCGCGGCCGGCGATAACTCGCNGCGAGAATATGATAGCGAGTTATTCGAANCCTCGAAAGACTCGTGAAGTCTTNTACTTTGCACTGAATAAAAACCTTTTGAGATTTGGGTTTGGGGTTTTCGTTGGATGTCGTCAGGATTGGGGTATGTTTTACTATTTTT
>JGI24021J15306_10005224_pt1 | contig 15365 bp, 7 predicted proteins | sample Ectturendosymbi1_FD_15306 | JGI IMG/M metagenome (IMG submission 15306)
TGCATGGCATTTCTACTTGTGTCTTTATTACCGACCGGTCGATCTCGAGTTATCAAGAAATTTTCTAGTCGATCGCATTCGAAGACAAGTTGGCCAGCCCTGACGTACATAAATACTATGAACCCGCTTGTTATGTTTTTACTTTAAAAGATAACGTAAGTATCTAAAAAAGTGATCTGGCCCAATAATGCTACCGCCAAATGCTGGAGAGCAGCGCAATTCCAAGCGTTCATTAACTTCACAACTTTTATTGCCGCACGTTTTATTAGGAGAACATGCTTTGTGAAGTTTTCAAACAATGATAAATTAAACGAAACTTTGCATCGTGAAGAAGTAGAAATGCAACATTAAATCTCACTTTTAACATTTTAAAATCGTATGTACAACAATCTGTGAATCTAATTGTTCCTTTGTTTAGAAAATTCGTCGTTATTTTCGTTGTCACAAAATATTTCAATGAGTTTAATTGCTGTTGTGAATATTACAGACTCCTCGACGACAGCAATATGTCCACAGGAGCAAACGGCTGAAGCAATTGTAGAAAGTGACAAAAAATAACAAGATAAAATCTGCGCATAAACACTCGGAAATTCAAATATTGTGTTTAGCCAGTCTTAAATTTCGATGACGTTTGTGCTAATTATGTCGATAGTGATGATACATTATTTCTGTACGAAAGTTAAACAAGCGTCATTTTAATGTAAACAAGTCTACCTACACCCTGTCCTTGAGAATATCGATTTACCAACACTACGTCATTTTGAAGCAGGTGGTTCGATAGGAAAGCCACTTAAGATTTGGAGCAGCAATTACTCAGCTGCAACCAGCCGCGGTAAAATTCTTTATTGCTTCATGCCCCAGTCACGCGGATTTGCAGCACTTTACTACTTGCAACTTTTATGCGAAATTGCAAACGATAGCGAAACGATTTCACTGCTGATTGAGCTTAGGCACCCGTATTGGTAGTGCTAATAATCAACATCTTCCACTGACCTTGACCTTATGGCTTCGGTGGCTATTGCTGAATTTGCTCCACGGAATAAGATCGTGCAAGTCAATGAAGTGAGATGAGGGATGATCGTAAAGAGAGAAAGGTTATATTTTAATTTTACTTGTTTACTATCATCTGAGAGTGTCTAGGTTGATTTTACAAACAATCTAAATACAGTATCTATCAAAAGAAATCCTTCCCCAGACACTATGTTTACTGAGTATATATTTAATCTACCGAGCAGGCATCTTCAGCTTGTATTCAAATAGATCTATCAACCTGAAGATACAAACCATTCAGGATTTGACCACCTGAAGATGGAATAAAGCAGTAAAAGATGTGTTTCACGACTAAATACACGAATTCTGGGTTGATAACGACGGAAAAAATTCAGAAGACAATGTTACTGTTTTCAAACATTGAGATGTAATTGGTACTTTTATGTCATTTTCAGTCAGCGACCATCACTATAAAAGATACGCATTTCTAGAAAATAGAAGATTTTTCAAAGTTGCTTTCACTGCTATCGAGACTTCTCATAAAAGGAAAAATAATGCTATTTTAATGAACTCAAGCACTATTAGTTTCCTTTTTGTCGCATCAGATTTTGTTGTTTAGCTGCGTTCAAGCTTTTTCTGCACGATGTGGTTATTTGTGACCTGACGTTTATGCTCTATCGCGGGTAATTCAAAGATTTGCAATTCTAGCTAAGTGCTGCGAAAAGTATAGTCATTGCTATGGAAAATGAAATTTTGCACACAGATGTCCACACAACCTTTGTGAATGTTTTGTTACTGATGGAAGCACCAACATAGCAGCAGCTTTATTTACAAAGCATTTAAATCTACTTAGACCTTTCTAGGAACCACATTATCTGAGCCACAGAGGAGAGCCACATTGCAAAGGAGCCACACTGCCTCTAGCACGCCGTGCCATGGAGACTGGACATCTGCTCTACTCAGCGCTCACCTGTCCATCAAGTGCGAATGCACGGCGTCTCAAATCGAGACACCCATTTGTACCCATCGCACAACAACTCATCAGTTTATCTGACAGCAACAACATACGTGCGGCGCTCTGGGCAGATCACCAATGCAAGACGGTGTGGTTGGACAACACTATGAGACTCAGCACTCTCAACCCCGACACCGGCACTCACCCTCCTGGAATGACTCTTCCGAGAACAGCCTGGGTCCGGCTCAACCGCCTTCGTACCGGTGTCAGACCTTTCCGCTCCTGCTTGCACAAATAGGGTATGGCCCTGGCTTCCTCTGCAACCTGTGAATGTGGCGCAGAAGAACAAACCGTCGACCATGTCGTCCTCCAATGTCCAATCCATCGACCTCCCCATGGACTGCACGGCCTGACGGTTCTGGATGATGAGACAACCGAATGGCTGCTCAACACCTGTTCCGAGATCTAGTGCGGCCAAGTGGATGGTAACGAGTCGCTCAAACGACGAAGAATCCATGTCGCTGATGTTACAAAAATAGGAACATCCTTGAAATAGAGTGTTAAATTGTTATGATTTTACTTCAAATAAATTTGTAAAATCTCTTCTTTGCAGCAACGCTTGAGAAAGTGCTCTAGGAAGCCTCAAAGTAAATACTAACGCAGGTGATGTCTAATTTCGTTTCAAACAGCAAACGTGTTTTTCCTTCGCAAACGGTTAAGGAAAGCAAAACATTTCCAGCCATGTGTCTTCGTTAACGAAGTGTTGCGATCTTTTCATTTACTCCACTATCGGTTGAGGCTGCTGCTAATAAAGGAAATTCATTTTTACTGTTTAGATTTCATTTTTCAGAAGACTTATGATTTTATTTCAGAATTTAAACAACACATCCTGCGTTGTTCAATTATTCAAACCTCTTTGTAAACGACGTGAAGTTAGCATACCAACAATATAGGTTCAATTTTCAACTTTAACAATATGATATATATCTTGTTTATTCTAAAATGCTGGTCTCCATTAAAATGCTATCAAAACAAAAAAATGGAAATTTTAAACCACTGGCTTAGGATATAGTTATCGTGTAAAGGCAAAACATTTTTGGTTTGGACATTGCTTTCATCGGTGTATGTAACAAATGTATGCAGTGCTTTTTTTCTTTCATTCATTGGATTAATTTGCGTTTGTTGATATATTGCTAATTTATCTCCTTTGCAATTTATTTTCTTGCTCGATCGAGTCACAAGCAAATAAAATCGTGGGAACAAACCAAAGACCAGTGACGGGATTCGACCAGTTCGCACTTGCTCGCAAAAACCTGTTCTTGGAATGTTTTTAGTCCCGCGAAATGGTTGTTGGCTTTTGAGCAGTCAGGGCTTCTCAATTTTTCCCCACGAACACCTGTTACTTATAACTTATTTTGGCAAATCTCTTATAGACCTGTCACTAACTTTCAATCGTGAAAAACAAAACTAAAATTTGGGAGAATAACTAAAATCAGTAACTTCTCTTATTAGACTGCTCCAGTTGGCAGCACAAAGATCAACCTTTGCACTTATATCGGCCCATCAGTTTGGTTTGCCTCTGGAGACTTTAATAATGAGAGAACCTGTTGTTAGTGAGTCCTGGAGTGAGAGAACCTGTTCTTAAAAATTTGGAATCCTTCCACGGCCAAATACCCACCTGCCACGAAAGAAATGTTTACTTTCTATGTGACAGGTACAGCAGAGCAAACACAATAAACTGAGTACAAAGTTCATCTGATAGAAAGCCAATGTTAATTGCTTTTTCATGAAGGACAGGTAATCACATCAACAAATGTGTATCGATGCAGTTTTAATGAGTTATCGTAAATGGGAACAATGACGCATGGTAGACCCGGGAATAGAAATACCCGTTTTAAGGTTTTTGACGAAAATTTGTCCAGACGTAGAATTGCTTTCTGTGCGACGTGAACCTATGAGTACTACTCGGGACTGCACCTACAGGTATTTAAGAGAGACGAAATTTATGAGACCTAAACCTTGCACCGCTGGTTTCATTGCTTTTTGACAGAAAAAGCCTCGAATTAAACGACCGTCGTTAAAACCGTTACTGATAGCAAGGTTTCGGAAAATTTTGTCCTGCTAGAACGAGTTCCCAGTTCTAGAAATCAGGCCAATCTTCATGTCCTCTTCGTAGTAATTGATAAGATTTTAAATAATTCAATAACGATATTCAGTGTGTTTTTGTTTTACATTTTTGCCACCGTTGATACCGAAATAATTCACCTGAATGTTTCATCCAACTTTTGCATAAAGTATCTTGGTCAGGTCATACCGAAGACTTGAAAAACAGTACTTGCTGCCCACTCAGCCTCGTGTTCGGCGTTAATGGATGGGCGCAAGGAAACGGTTCACGCGCGTTACTGCCACTGACTGGCCACCACTGCAGCATTCACTGTTCAAACAGCCACGTGACCCACGGTGCAGGTCAGCGGAGATGGGCGCCTCAGACCACTCGTGACACTCCGAGAGGAGTATGAAAAAAGGAATCTAACCAAATTGTACTGAGGTGCTTTGTTCGTGTTTTTCTAATCTTTTCAGACACGTGAACAGCACCGTCGAAATTAAACTAGCAGTTTATTCGAAACGTCTCCATGAACATTATTTTGAAAACTTCTTTCACACTGAACTTAAGCCATGGCAGTTTGAAAAATTCAACAAGGTTTCAGAGTTTTGGTTAGTATTTTAAGGTGGCTATCCAAAATATAAGTGTTTTTCATATCTTTAGCCTAAAAGTCGCTTTATACTTTCTAGTTCCCCCCCTTTTTTTAAGTTATATGGCTATTTTTGTTGCCAAAATGTTCTTTTTCTACAATATATTTTACACCGATTTCAATTTGTACCAATATGTATCTACTTTAAAACCAATAACAAGGTAGCTGATGCTTTTTACTTCTATCATGTCTTGAATCACAACTATCTACACAAGGCCAGTGGAATTGAATGGTTTGAAATTCAAGTGTCCTGGATTAACTAAAGCTTGGGAAGCGTATAGAATGGTGTACAGATCCGTAACCAGCTTGGGATACCAGGGGTGGCGAATAGTTTTCTGAGAGTGGCCAAAATTTTTAAACTATGTTCAGTAGTTTTAAATTATGTCCAACACATTTTTCCAAGGGGGGGGGGAGAAAAATTTTCCAGGGGGCTTCGCCCCCCTGCGCCCCATAGTTACTTGGTGTATCTTTGCTAAGCACGGAATAATTTTACAAGAACCTAAGATACTTGCCTCTGCTATAACAGTAGGCTACGTTTGACCACAAAGTTGTTTCATTTACTGCCGTAAGAAATTCTTGACATAACAGCAAATAGAACCGCTGTCTTCTGCACTGATGATCAGTGTAGTTTGCGAGCTGTAAAGAAGCAAGGACCAGTTCGCCAGTCTTTGGTAACTCAATGTATGAATTTGGCGAGCAATATCTCAAAAATCTTGGTTTTGGCAAGTAATATATCAAAAATCTCCACCCAGTTAAAATTTTTTATCTTCATTGATGAATTAATGGAGCAATGAAACGCCTATAGCCAGAGCAAAGAGTCTCCCCAGCTTCCCCATCTTAGGAAAAGCTTTTTACTAACCTGCCTCAAAGCCACTAAATGCTATCGGCAAAACGTCTTAGTAGTTTTACATATGTTCCTTGTTATTATTTCATAATATTGTACACCATGAACAAGACGCATCACGATGAAGAAAAAAAGATTTTAGTGCCTTACACTTTTTCGTTTTGCACCATCCAGTGGCCACCAACCCGAGCAAGTTTCTGTGAACCAACCTCGCCAATTGACGCCGGTAGTATTCTGATGAAATCCATGGGGGGAGAATAGCTACTGTACCACATGATAAGTGCGTAATCATGTTGGAATAATAAGTGTTTCTGAGACATTTTCTGTTTTTTTCTTATTTTTTTATGTCAATGAAAACCATTCAAAATTTTCTCGAGTTGTTCTTCCTGGGTGATCTACAAATGATAGTTTGAAACATGACTATGAGTTTTCCTTTTTTGTTAGAAAGGATCTGCTTCGAGCAGGTGCAGAAACATAATCCTATCCCATGTACTATGCTTTCGATTCGTGGGTAACAACCAACGTTGATGGCACTGTGTACTGCAATCGGGACTGCGAAGAGAACAAGAATTTATTCAGACTTATACATCGATTGTGTTCAGAATCGTTTTATTTATTTGTTTATTCATCTTTCTAGACATTCAAGATTAACATTGCCGGCTTTGAAAGGGTCCGTTAATGCACCATGTAAGTTTAGGTTATGCATTTATAAAACCGAATGTGCGCAACAACTTTAGCAATACTCTAATGTATTCAGATAATTTGTTGCTGGGCTAGATGACTGAGAAAAGCGCGAAGTGTGTGTTCATTCTTCGTGTTTAATCTGCTCTGCAAATAAGACGCACATTGTTAGAGATTCAAATGTGCAAAAGCTGAACATTTGACAATTTTCTAGTACAACTATCGCAAAGTTGTTTTGTCTGTGCTACGATGTACTGAACATATGCTACTTGTCAAGTTGGATTATAGGTGTACACTTAAAAGGGAGTTCAAATTTCGCAAGCTTTCTCAATTTCATTTTGTTAAACCTCAAGCATTTGTTAGTTGCTTCAAAAGACCTATTACAAGCAAGACAGTGATATCCGAACCTGTATAGGACTTGGAATCAATTTCTGTTTCAACTCAGAATCTAACATTACGCTGCTAACCTATTTTTATCGTTTTTCGACTCTTCCTTTTGATAAAAAAACGTTTCATTTCGTTGCTTATGTTACACGTCACCGACACCCGTGTGCGAGAACTCTACATTATGTCTTTTGCTTTGCTCAGCGAACCGTTGAATTTCTTTTCGTATTCAGAAAGTTTTCCTAAGCCATTCGCAAAGTGAGTACAAAGAAATAGCATTTTATTGTAAATTCAGGCAGCGACGCAAATAACGGCGAAACAAGGCGGGTAACGACGAAGTACAATCATAAATAAATAGGCCATGTACCAACAAAATAAAACAGAAAGCAAACTTGTGTAGTGAAGAGAAGAAAATAAAAAGAGAAACATCAACCATGTAGATAAACCCAAAAATAAATAATCTAGTACAGCACAGTATAAATGCACAACGAAAGCAAGAAATCATGCGACAAGTAGCTACCAACAGGAACTCAGCAATGACTAGGCACTGGAGCAAAAAACAGAAACTTGTTGTACACATTTCCGAAGTCATGCAGATAATCGTAGAGTTGCATCAGAAAGTGATAGTTGCGCGCAACTTCGATGGCCCGACTTGGGAGAGATGGCTGGTTGCAAATCTCGCATGGAGCGTAGGCGTTCAGGGGCCGGACGTTCAGAGGCTGGCAGTAAGTTGTCTCCATCTGTGTGAAATAAATTCTGTTGATAATTCTAAATGGTGAACAGGCGCATCTCCGAAGCAATAACTGTTATGAGGCAAACATAGCTTTTTCGATAAATAGCTTAAGAGAGGAAAATTAACGTTCTTATTATATTTTTGTTGTAAGTGCTCCACAAAATTTTGAACGCATTTAGTGAGACTTAAAAACTTTGCAGTAAAAACATTGGTTTGATTCATTTGATAATCCTTTGCGAAATTGTTAGCTATACTTGCAAAAACTTTGACATCAGACATATCAGAAAAATGAGACGGTACCATATAAATGCCTTGACTAAAAATTTGTCGCTAAAGGCTGACAAATAAGATATATATATGGTTGAGCTTTATCTGAGTGAAGTCTTGTAACCAGGTTGATGGCATTGACTTGTAGAATTTTGTTGGATAGCCCTAAAAATACTCACGACAGAGAACATTTCTCGCAAAATCGTAAACTTACGTAGTTTTCAAATCCAACCATAAATTGCAGAAGCATGTTTGACACATCTCTTAATTGGTTTGAAATCGGTCCAAAAAGCCCGTTAGCTTGCTGCTGGTCGTGGCTGCTGTGGGGTGAGGCGAATACACTTTGAAGGTAGTAATTGAAATCCTGAAGTCCGTTCATATTTTTTTCTATGACGTCAGTCCAATCGCTGTTTCTCTGTTAAAAACGTTTCGAATAAAATCTGATGAGAAAACAAAAGTGAAATAGCTACACCTGACACTGTTTTTGATCGACACATGTCAAATTTTTGTAGACCACACATCTGAATAAACAAATTTTATTTTCAACCACGTGATAATCCTGTTCAGTTGCGTAACTTTCCTTTGGGCAAGTGAGTGAGCAAGAAGTAACGCGAAAACTAAGGAGGAGCATTTTTTAATTTTTTTCACGTTTTTGGCCAAGTTAGTCATTGGACTAATTGTAATTTCTATTTACGCCTAAAGCTCAGTTGCTTTCTTTTATAAATATATTTTAAAACAAGACACCAAAGTGTATTCGGAGCTCGATTCAAATGTTTAAAGGAAGCAATATTGGTTCGACTCTCTGCACAGTGTTTCATGAACAGTTATGTTTTTGTCAGTTATAAAAAAATCACAAGCAGATGTAAAAGCAGCTGGATCAAGTTCTGCCTGCCTTCGAAATTAATTTAGCCTCCATTTTTAACACTCCTCCTTGCGGAAAATCTTGTACTTACTTTGATGTCGATGACAGTTGGAAGTGTTGTCAAACGAAGGCTTGTCATGTACGTACGGCATGCTTTGACACTTTCACATCCCATCTCGTTTTCAATCTGTTATAAACATTTCATTTGTTTCTGTTAGACTTTTTCTCACATCATTTGACTGTTAATAAAGCTGACAGGAAGCATGTTGGCTTTAGTTGAGACAAGTCTTAACACAGAAGTAGGTGATTACGTGATGAAATTTTATAAAGGATTAAACAGAAATAAAGAACCGACAGCTTTAACCAGATGTTCCGATACCACGTAAAGCTTTCTGTGTTTTGCCAAAGTAGTAGTAGAGTCATTAATTTCCTACGTGTTTAAACATAATTTTATCTCTAAAGTTGAGATTTTTTCAATAACTGCCTCTTAAAACTTATTTGTTCAACCGTCAAACTTAGCAGCAAAAATATGCAAGCGACGTAATTAAAAATTGCTCAAGTAAGCAGATTTCTTGAACTTCCGCCGCATTGGATGCAAACGGATTCAACCAAACGGTGTTGACTATAAATGAGAAACTTACGAAGTCCGATACGGCCTGATCCACAGTCGTCCTCATCGACATCAGCTGGTTCTTCAGATGACGTGATGCGCTGGTACTCCTGGTCAAATGCTGATGTAGGGGGGTTGCAAATGCAGACCTCAACATCACGAACATTATCAAAAGGGTCGTGATGCTAAAGACAAACCGGGAGGTTGCACAGTAGTCCATTTTGTTGTTTTGCTTTCGTAGACAATACTTCAGTTAACTTGTCTTCGCCGAGATCGCTCACAAATGTACGCCATGAGTGAGTTGCTTTCGCTTTATATACGCTTTGCGGCTTTGATTTTTTCAGGTTTTAAGGTTTTTTTTCAGCAGTAATTATTTACCTGCTGCTCTTTACTCGGCGGTGAAATGACAATACGTCATCATGTTATTACCGCGGATCGATTGATGGCGTAGAACCAAGGATCGGCGTTTACTCTGCAAGAAATCTGTTTAAATACGACTTTTCTAAAAATTACTGCTTCCGTGCAGCCGAGTCACGTAACCAATCTGTGGCGCTAGGGACAGCAATGATAATACTGTTACAAACTCAAAGTGCTCCTGACTATCGGTTGCGTTTGATGTATTGAATCACACGATGTAATAAGCTTTACTGGCCGTAAAACGTATTAAAATTTATAAAGAGCGGTACTCTACCTCCACTAGGTAAAGATCCGAGTAATCGTAAAAATACATTTCGAAAAGAAATGGTTTTGGAACATAAGAAAATTTTCTGGAGAGACACTTTAACGCATTTTACTGCATTGGTGTATGAGAGCGATCATATTCTCTCAAGGTCACATGAAATTGTGTAAAGCAATTGTTTTATTGGTTGGTTGCACCGATAAAGTCATCCCAGTTCCAGCTGACGTCGAATATAGCAGCTCAGATTAAATAATGCGGTGAAACTGAGTGAAACAATACGGAAACTTGGTAATTGAGAAACGATTTGTAAAAGTTTTAAGCCGGTGTTAGACTTGGCCGCATTGCACGTTTCTTGGTCCATCAGATATCTGACGTAATATAATTTTGACGTCACGTTCTGCCACTGGAATCATAATGTTAGCTTATAGGATAGTGTATAAGACAGAACCTTGGCAACTTATAATCTTGATAAAAGAGTTTCCTCCGGCGTTGCTTGTTTATTTGTTTTTATCTTCCAGATGAGGTAAATGGTGATATATACGCTAAGTATAGCACCATCTTCGCAATCATACGTCTTACCCCTTCTGTCACGTCTATTAATGTGTGGAACTGTCTATTAAAAGCACGCGGTTTTCCGTTTCTGTAGAACGTTTAGCATTTCTTGTAAGAGAAAGACTATTTTTTAGCGCTGGGTCTAAACCCTAATTGGTGTAAGAGCCTTGCTGAGAGTGAGAGAAACGCCTATGTAACGAGGAAAATAAAACAAATAAGGTTAATTGTTTTCATTCCTTTTTTGGAACATTTTCACTGTTTATTAGTTTTTAAAACTAAGGACGTTTGGCAGTACTCAGATAAATTAACATAGTGAATTTTTTATTTTTTGTGATCATTCGTTTCAGACAATATCGTGCCTGCAGTTGATATCAAAGGAATCATTGTGCGCAAAATTGAAAATATAGACTAATGTTTCACAGGTTTAGACGTATTTCGAAAACGTGAAATTAAATCGTGAGTTAGCGCAGATACACCATAAGTAACATCAGCATGAGTTACTCACAACTTCATAGAAAAGGATGCCTGATAAAACAGTTAAGGAGAAACGATTAATGAAAACTGAAAAATGATCATCAAAAGAATCTAGTTTTATTGAGGTTCTTGGTTTCTTGCAACATCTCTTTCATTGTGGGCAAAGAAGATACTTCATTATTGTATCTGTCATATGACTATGAATAAACAATAAATGAGTCGGAACAACGCTTTGTCGGGGAATTTAAAAAATGCTGGTGATGAGACGTAGCTATAAAATGACGAATAGTTCCACACGGTGTTGTAAGAAACGAACGTCTAAAAAAAGCTGCAGACCTTGCATTCCATACCAAATCACTGCTGTGGAATTCGCCATCACCGGCCTTGCTCTGGATAAAACTTCCTAATCGTTCTATTTACTGATATGTCGCGTGTCGCTGCCGGTGTCATCCGGCGCACATCTGCGGAAAGACATAAGCAATATTTGTTCTGCTATCTTCTTCAACACGCGCACACTTTCCACGCGCTGTCAGACCAAACAAACTTGCCAGCGCAGCTTGCACGCGCTGTCGCTTTTCCACCGACGGTCAGTTTCTTTGCTTGTTCACTTGATTACATTTAACAGTTATCTTCCTGTTTTCACAAATGATGCGCTATCATCAGAGCAGTAATTTACATGAATAACACGGTTTCTGCACCAAGCTTTAAATTGCAACATCAATTTTGAATCCACGGAAAGTATGTGATGGGGTAAAGTCTCGAACGCTAGACTTTCTTACTTGTGATTGGCGCTGCCTTGGCAGGTGAAAGCTGGCATGCCAAGCATGATAGAATAAGCAGACGTGCTTATTTAATTCTAAAGTTTAATTATCAGTTTTTCATGTGGTTACCGTGAATAACAATAACATATTTAGTTCTCTCACATGCAAGGTCTTTGCAGCTTGTGTATAGCATGTCATGCATCTAATATGAAAAAATTGTATAGCTGGGATTTTAAAGCAAATACGAAAGAAAAAAGTATAGACCGTTACAGGATCATGACTGTGGATTTGCGCGTTATTCGCAACACCAAACCCATCGTTCAGTGTATGTTGTCATTTGATGACAGTCTTTCGTGGATCATCCAAGAAGTGAGTAATGCACCTTGTTTGCCGACGGCAATAAGTCAGCTGGGACAGGTGCCTCGACCAGCGACAACTCGCTTGTGAATGATGGGACGTAGAACATGAGCTGTTTATGTCGGATATACGGCTTTGAATTGCAATAAATACTAGCTCTGGATTTTTATCTTGTCTTCTGTCATGTATACACAACTGATGTATATACTTTCATCGCAGCCTTTGCTTTTTGCATGTACGTATTCGCAGAAAGGAGAATAAAAGTCTTAACCGTTCAAACTGTCTTTACTCTTTTTGGCCCAAACCGTCTGCAAGCAGCTCCCGGACACATTTGCAGAGAGCGGAGTGTTGAAGCGACATTAGCTGAGTTTACGTAAGAATGTACTGCACTTTCAAGCTGGTTAGCATCAAGATTCTGACTTTGGTAAAGTTCAGAAAGAATGTTGAGTCCTCGCCTACAACATATCTATACTTGGGAAGGTTTGCCGAAAACTAACCATGCCTTTTCTGTTGATGTCGAAATGTGAAAGCATTTTTTTCCAATAAGGTTCCGAGAAGCGGAGTGGAAAACTTTAATGGAGTCATGCTCCGGGTGTTTACGTTATTTCACTACATCAGGTATGTCTGATGGTTCTTCGTGATCGACACATTTTTCATCACCACCAATCGGTTAAAGAAGGACTCTTTCGGTACACAATACTTATGAAATCACTTCTGTACAGTCAGGGCCGGCCTTAAGCCGATGCAACCGATGCAGTTGCATTGGGCCCCGCGCCTCAAGCAGCCCCGCGCCATGGTGGTTGGGCTGGTTGTTCATTTTTGCCAAATACTCCTTGCGCTCGAGAATTGTAGAAAGGCCTATAAATGTCATTGTTAGCCAGCAATTACATCGTTTAAATGGACCACGAATTTCTTCTAATTATCTAACTTTATCAAACGCGCTCAGGTCTCACGCTAGGGCGTTGTATCTGCGTGCTACCGTGTCCTACTCTTTATGGATAAAATTTCATTGTTACTAGTGCCAGGCAAGACTGCAGTAGACCTACAGCTACTACAAATAAGGTGTGTAGTGATTCAACTCGCAATGAACAGGTCAAGACGAGTGTCTGTCGCATTAACTTTGACGGCAGTTCTGCTAATGTGACGTATTTCAGTTCTCGAAAGATTCTTCCATTTTCTGAAAGTTTTTGGTTGGTTGCGGGTCATCTGCGTTTTGACAAAGGCTTGCAGTTTTGCTTCATGGAAGATTTTGACATAGACTAGTCCTAGAAAGATATTTATTCATGTTATCTACCTAATGTTTTTCTAAAACGTTTACCGGCCGGTTGCTTGTCAAGAACACATGAACAAATGCCAAACAATGTTCTTGGTCAACACGGATCGGTATTGCTTTGCTATCCAGGTCAACATTTTTCGACGAACTTTTTCTGACTGCAGATGCCCTCCGAACAAGTTTGTGCAGCATCCCCTGTTTCGGCCCAATTTGCAACAAAGGCAAATTAAAACGGTGCATTTCCTGCTTCTGTCCATTGTCTTTGTCCGTCATCAACAAACATTGAGACTGCTTCCCCTGTCTGTGCTTAAAATCATTAATTCCTCCTTACACAGCCACGACACTGAAATCTTGTGAATTAAAATAAGTTGTTTTCGGCAATTTTTAGTCTTCATATTTGAAGGTGGCAATATACCTCCAGGTGTGCAGAATCCCCTAAAGTTTAGCTCGCTCCGCAAATTTTTTAAGAAACCTCTTATTAAGGTTTCAAACATGAAAACTGACTGGTTTTGACACGAATCATGTAGATGTAAGAATAATTTGGAGAAATCATACACACGCACATGCATTGTACGACAGGAAGACTAAAAATTGCAATTTTTTGTCTTGTTCCAAGTTAGCAATTAACAATTTTTGTCTTGTTCCAAGTTAGCAATTAACGAACATGTTTATTTTTATCTTTGCAAGTAACGCCTGCTTGTTACTGCAGTAAATCCTAGTTGGTGATATATCGCAATGCACAGAAATTAAAAAAGGGCGTTGAAAAAACTATACACTTTACAGCAAGTTTTGATAAACTGACACAGACACAATGATACGCCATCACTAGCAGTAACAAATACCAAGTCTTATGAAATAAGCGGTTGTAAGCTTACTAAACAAGTTTTCAGATTTCCTGCGGCAGTTGTGAAATTATGCACTAGCGGATGAGAGAACAGTCCGAACAGTGGATTACTGGAGGCGGCCGATTCAGTAGAAACTTACCGAATATTTAAAGAGCTGCGTTTGGACGAACGTACCATTTACTTCAAATAATCTGTCTGAACCAGTCGGATTGTATTTTGTATACAAAAATGTTTGCGCTAAGAAAAAATGTTCACAGCAAAAAGCTTCGGCGTATACAAGCATGGAGAGAGCTAAAAACGTATGGTAGAACTAGAAGTAAAAGAGACCAAAACGGCAAATGTACGTGACACAAAAGCTGCAATTTTACGAAATAACTTCGCATCAGTAAAGCAGCTGCACGCTTCTCTATAAGCATCCACAACCTTTCGGCAGGTTTGCATATCCATTTAATGCGAAAAGATGAAACGCTGAAGGTGTAAAGACGTGCAAATTACAGCACGTAAGTCTCGTGCGGGAACAAGTTTCCCGCCGATCGTAAAGGTCTAGTTGCGTCAAAGCTGATGATGAAATCTTGGTATGGTACATGTTCATAAAAAGCTGTCTTTGATTGCACTACTCTTCAAAACTATGCCCGGGTATTACTTCCTTTCATTTTTACAGAATTTTGTAATTAACACATGAAATGCATTGTTCTGCAAAACCTTGCCGAGGTACAGGTCTGCAGATACACATTCTTTTCATGCATGTGCTGATGTGCTTTGTGAGAACATCAAACATGAAGATGAATTTGAACGATGGTGATTTGCGGCAGGTCTGAGCCCGGAAATTGCTTCTTGCCGGGATGGTTTAGCGTTCTTGCCGAAGGAGTGGTACGGATATTCAATACGGGGCTTTGAATCGAACATTCAATGTCTCGGTTGGGAGACGGACACATTAACGTTGAGCTGTCACCGTCAAGATAAATTTTACCCTCCATGATATATTGAGGCCATTTAATGCATCAAACACATGATCTTATAAGCTTTTCACCGCTATGAAAACAGTATTCCAATCGAAAAAAAGGCTTGCCAGTGGATGACACCGGTTGTTGAGCGCCCAGGTGATAAAGAAAATTACGCTATTCAGCAACATTGAGTAATAAGCAAACTATTCTTTTTTAATTTTCGTTGTTTGTTGCTACGTACTTTTGTTGTATGCATGGGCGTCGTAAGGGGGGGACAGGAGGGCAAGTCCCCCTGGATTTTGATAATTGCAGCAAAAAAATGTTGTCTTCTTAGTTTCGAGTTAGAAAAACGAAATTTCACCACTTTTGGCCCCCCACTAGAAAAATATTGGAAAAATCCC
>JGI24021J15306_10005226_pt1 | contig 15362 bp, 8 predicted proteins | sample Ectturendosymbi1_FD_15306 | JGI IMG/M metagenome (IMG submission 15306)
GCCCACTTTGCCTGGCCCTGGGCACCAACCGTTAGGTGGTAGTATTTCGCTGAAGTTTTTACTGGAAACTATGCTACAATCCGAGTCTTTTGATACTATGGATGACCTGCTGGGGTTTCGGGTTCAAAAGTTATGATGTAAGTTAATAAAAATTTTTGACTAATTAGATAATTAATTAATTTTTTTATTTTAGATCATAACTTTTGAACCAGAAACACTAGAAAGTCGATCAAAGGCTCAAACGACTCGGACTCGAGCCTAGTTTCCAATGAAAACTTCAGCGAAACACTTTGGCCTAGTGGTTGGGCACTAGGCCAGGCAACATGAGCCAAAATGACCCCAAAACTACTTCACTTATGACGTCAGTCACAAAGAATCCGCACCCCCAACCAAAAAATTTTTTTTCGAGTGCAATCTACTAGACTGGCCGATCCGTTTGAGCCCTTGAACAGCTCTCTAGCGCAATCGGCGGAAGAGCTATAGCGTTGGTACGGCAACCGAAAACTGCTATTTTTTAGGCCGAAATCGAAGTACGAATATATCGTACGCCGGATCTCAAAGTTTAAGTCGTAAGATGTGCTTTTCGTTAAGACTTTTGTTGAGTACTTTTTTAAATTCTAAGTGCAGTAGAAAAATAAAAACAATTCAGTAGTGGTATGTCTTGTGAATGATCGTAAAACCATACGTAATAAATCAAAGTGAGTTCCTTCATTTATTTTTTCCCTATTAACGACAGTTTTATATATATAGAAAGGGCCCCTTTCTAAATTTCAACCAGGGGCCCCACACAACCTTAATCCGCCCCTGGGTCTACAACATAATTTTCCTGAATACTTTCTTACTAGACTATACTAAATATGCTTACAATGACGCGGAGTCAGCAACGTTATTTTCACAAATGCTGACAACGAATGCACTTTGCAATGAGCAATGATTGGCTTAGATAACAGGAAACTGTGGGTTGTGGGTATATCAATTTCTTTGATGTATTAGATAAATATGAATACTGTAAGGGGAAATGCGTGAAAATTAAATCTTGCATGGTGAGTTCAGTTCTGGTATGTCCATACAAAGGTCCTCAGTCAGATTTGGGGACCTTTTTTACCAGGGTCCTCCCGATCGAGAGCCCAATTTGTCCCTCCATTTATTATTTATAAACATAAATTATCTTCCTTGTTCCTCAGAACCCTTTGCACAACTTGAATTAGTGTCTAATGTACAAACCGGCATGTAGTTGTTGTAGTTGTCTACTAAATAAACTAGTTTATGACGTAATATAGACTCTCGGTGAGTTGTCCTGTGGTTAGCATTGCTGACAGCGAACAAATCACGGCTTACGCTGTGGTGTTTGACTGTTTTAAACATTTAATGACCCTCGTCTGCAAGGAAATCGGTTATGTACGGTTCTTCATAGTAACTTAAAATTGTTAAACTTTTATAATGAAATCATTCTTTTGAAACAATGGAAACATTTCCGTGTATTTCTTCAGTTGTGACCAAGCCCCATTATCTCGTGAGATGATTCGATATGCGTTGTAATGTCTTATAATAATGGTTTGAGTAATACCAAAATATACGTATCGACATGACATGGCATGAAAAATATCGTTTTCGGCCCCACAACGTCTTGTCGTTCAAGCTGTAAATTCCTCGCTTTTACAGGTTCTGCACACACACACACACACATGGGCGTCCTCAGGGGGGAAAAACGGGCATTTCTACCCCTAAGAACCAAACATTTCTAGAAAACCTGAAGTCAAAAGCTTAATTCGATTACATGATTTATTTCGTGCCTTGACAGCTTATTTTCCGGTAGGACACCTGCCCTGCACACGAACCAGGTTCACTGTTATAGTTCACCCACGTCCGCTCCATGCCTACAGAAAGGCGGGTTACGAAACGTGCGAGCGGATTTTTCTAATGTTGGTCTTTGTTGCATAACAGTAACATGTCAACAAATATTCAAAGTTTCACTTCAAATAATGGTTGAAGGCGTTTTGCCGCATGTGACTGTTGAACGCAGACATCTTGGTATGTAATGCAGCGGGTCGGTGATTGCTGATATCGGAAAGGCACGTAGTTTTATACCGTGTGAAAAACGCATGGGTGAATCTGTAGTAATGTTTCCACAAATTTGAAAACTCCATTATTAGTGCGAGACTCTTGAGTGTGAATAATGTGCCTGAACTGAGTGAATACTGTGGCTTAATCAAACTACCCTTATGTAGGCTTCTTTTCACCAGTGGCGTAACTGTAGAGCAGTGGTTCCCAAAGTGTGGGTAAATTACACCCCGGGGGTGATATGCGATTCTTCGGGGGTAACGGGGAAGCAAAACCACAATGTTTTTCTGTATTATGAGCGATCACTGCCAAATATTAAGGGTAATAAAACATAATCGCTACCTTGATTTGGGTAATGGCCCGAGATAGTTTAGGAACCACTGCTGGTGAGGTTTGAGCCATGGGGAAACTTAGCTGAAATGGGCCCACTAGCCAACACTCAGAAAAACTTGAGAGATGATGGTCAACCCGGATGTGGATTGCTATGCAAAAAAAACCCTACTCATCCGGAAAACATGCACAAAAACGCAAAAAGCAACAACCTACTGAAAACCAAAAGAATACTAAAACCAAATTACAAGCTAAGTGAGGCACCAGTTTATACATTTAGCTTGACAGGGGGGGAATTTTCCCCTCTGGCCCCCCGTCAGTTTCGCCAATGCTTATCGCCAGTATGAAACTACGTGGCTTTTCAGAATACGTCTAGATACAAGCTTGTGGGAATACAAGGTTTATTTCTGACTTCTGAGTGAATACTAAGTGCAAAGTTACATTAGCTGTGGCGACGTTTCATACTTAATTGTTCAAATTTTTTAAAACCTGCATGCGGTATTCTAACTTTTGTGAGTTGTTCGATAGTCTGTCAATATAGTCTACTTGACCGGTTTATGTATGATGAGTGTTCCCGTGAAAAAATCAGCAAAGACAAGCAAGGTTTTATTGAACGTGTGATTGATCGCTTTGAGATCCCAGACCTTGAAGCTCTTGTTTCTGACTGACGCTGATAAGTCTTGCTAGGTGAAATAAAGTCATAATTTGTGGTTTTGTTAAAGACCAGGGCCGCAACCAACTGATATTTTCTTGGGGGGCAAATTGATGTAACTTGTTGATATACCTAACAAATACAAATGTTTTGAAAAATTTCGGGGGAGGGCAATTGCCCGATTGCCCCCCTCTGGTTGCGGGCCTGTTAAAGACCATGGCAATACTTCTGTGAAAAGAAGTACCCTGCTTGGAAAATCTGCAGATAGCCTATTGTGAAAATTATCGTAATATATCTGGCTATGGCTGCCAACGAAGCGCATTTTATGTGACTATTGTCGTAACATGGGGCATGTTCTTTGTGTAGTCGTGTAGAAACGGTAAAGCGTTTCGTGAACGTACATTTGCATTGCATCCTCCGCAACCTGAAAACGATAAGCAAAATCTTGACGTTTCCCCCCCCACTGGAAAAATTTCTGCGGACGCCCATGCATGCACATACACAACGCTTGGAACCTTATTCTATTTGCGTACTACTCGCATGGTCTACCAGTATGTTAGAGAGCTATTTTTCACTTTTTCAGCGTGGTATCGGATCTGTAACAAGAAACTTGACCCATCTGCCAGGAAATGAATTTTTATACACCAGTCTCACGTTCGTACTGACTGATTTTGTCAAGTATCACAACACTTTTAAAAAACAGATAAGGCCAGATGCAAAATGTACATTTTCACTGCAGTCAACAACCAACGACCCATCATTAAAAGCCAGATATGGGAACAGCTGTTGTCTGATACAGTATGTGTGAAATGAGCTATTTATGACCCTTATCATTTTTCAAGTAACTATAGTCTCTACACACGTCAAGGGAATCATTCAGCAAACTTTTAAGACGAAATCGATTTGACGTAACAATACGCATCTTTTCTACATTTTTTTCGTTCTGGCGGCAGCCTCATAAAATCACATGACAAATACTTCTCAGAAGAAACTGGAAATCAATGCGATTCGAATGTAACTCTGCTTTTTATGTCATCTTTTTTGCAATGATGATGAAATTTCTATATTCGTTTTATTTAGCGTGAAGCATACGCGAGGAGCCGTTGATATGGCTCAGAAGCGGTGACCATTTAGCTGTCCGCTTGCGCAAGGCACCAAAAACAAGACCAGGTCGTAGTTGTTTACGACCATGTGAAATGCTTATAATTGATGCTAATGACTGCTGTCAGTATCAACTCTGCCACGCTTTCAGTTGTAGTCACGCTATTTTTAAGCAGTTCGAAGATTTGCTAAAGAAGACTTTTGGTGATGTTGACGAAATAGTTGATTGCAACCGAAAAAAATTATTTTGAAAGAAAAGTTTAATGCAGAGGAAACAGTTTATAATTTGAGAGTTCGTTTCTTTTTTCACTTGTTACTTCATGTGAAATTTAGTTTGGTAAAGCGTAGCATTTATTTTTTACTGGCAGGTTTGGGTTTATTTGGAATGCCCATTGAATGTGACAACTCAAAAATTGGAATGAATGAATTGATGATGCGAATGCGATATCGTTTACATAACAATTACGTCTTGACGGTAGGTATATCAGCTATTTTAAATGACGCTGTTTAATTTATATGATGGTAAAAACAAGTGGAACGAAGTGGCAATTGTCCTGATAGAAAAACAGTTTTGAGGCTAAATTGGCAATTTATCATAAACCAGCTCTTTCAAAAGGTATCAAGCTAAATTCGGAATCTTACAAAATGGAGAGTTTGCCTGTTTGCTTCTAGAGTTCCAATTTTGGTTTTGCAGAACCAACATCTAGACAGGGGGCACCAAGAGTCCAGGCCCGTAGCCACGGGGAGCATTCGGGGGCACTTCCCCCATTTTTTGTGCCCTCCAAATTTTTGCGCCCAGAAAAATGTGTTTTAAACATCAAATAAAAACAAAAATGGCCCCCTAAAAGTGTATTTTCCCCCTCAAACCTTAAAACCTGGCTACGGTCCTGCAAGAGTTTTCCCACTCCTGGTACCGGGGTGCATAGACAAGCGGCCCTTCATTCTACAAACATATCATGCATTAAAGAAAGCGAGGGGCGGCGGTTTGGGGCGTCGATTAGCCCAGAGTGCTAGTGTCTGCCTCCCAATTGGAAGGTTGGGTGTTTGATCCACGGCCACTTAGTGAATCTCCGTAGCGCTCCTTGGGCAAGAGCGTTCACCGCAACCGCCCCGAAAAAAAACATCATTCAGGCTTCAGTCTGCCGCCAATTGTCGTTAAAAAAATCCGTCGCATTGCATGCGATCAATAAAAAAAAGCAACTTTGCAAAATTAGAAAACAAATTGGTCATAATTTTGATAAGAGCATGCCAGTGATTGGAGACCTGTTTTCAGTCTTTTCGACATTTCTGCGAAAATGAGGACCTTGTGCTGCTTTTGGAGGGCCGGGCACATCACAAATAGACAGCAATGTTCATAAAAACCAGTTGTTGCAGAAGACAATCAATCAAACTCTTGTTCAACTCTCGACGTGAGGCTGATAACTTCATGTGATAATTTTGAACAAATATCTGCTAAAACGTCGCTTTTATACTACCAGAAGTAAAGGAAGGAAAAAGTGATGCTTCAGAAGGACTTGCAATAATTAAAAGTCTTAATTTTGGTACGTTGAGCTGCGTTATGCTATAACAAGATTTTGGCATTTTTGAGCGTTGCCATGTCGATGAGTTGACGCAATACAATGTAAATAGCTGGCAGTCAAAAGCTCATTAAAAACTCCCCCTTTACGTTTATTTTAGCAATTTCGAGACCAGATGTATCGGGAACATTTCGAGCTTATTTACGTTCCGCAGCTTTGCTTAATCATATTAAACAAAAACTGTTCTTTTTCAGTTAAGAAGATATCTCACAACCACCAAGTTCATATTTTCTTTGTTTTGTTGAAATTGTAAATCCAGTGTGGTTAAAGCCCGTGGGCACTGTGCTCACAATGGATCCATCATTGAATTGAAGACAGCCATTGTCTGCTCGCCAAAATCACATGGCTAGCTGCGTTGCAGCAGTCGGTCAAAAAATTTGCGAAACACTTTCAGATGTTGATAAATCTCTAGATGACCGAATCACCAACGACCACGCATTGCAGCCTTTTTACGCAAACTCGTACCAGTGAGTCGGCGAAATATTCATGCGTTTAGGAAAACGATATCTCGTGTTCTCGTGGTTGTAACGCTCAAACATCTGTATGTACGTTGTGCAGAAAGCGCCGAAAGATAAGCTTCTCGTCTACAACGTGAAAGATGGATGGGAGACTTTGTGCCGGTTTCTGGGCAAAGACATACCCGATCAACCGTTTCCTCATAGAAATTCTGGATGCGGTTGGTTCAAAGAGTTCGCTCATGACAACGCTATCATTCAGAGGATGCACAAGGAAGCAACAATCACGGCGTCGTTACTGCTTTGTGTCACACTTTTTGGCGCTTACAAAATTTTTCGTGCTTTGAGATAAGGTATACATGCTGCGGCTTTTTATTGTTATGGTTGAAACGCTATCTCCATTGAATTTTAGCTTATTCATTTAGTCATGCTGTTTAGTCGCATATGCTACAAAAGTCACAATTTTTTCCTTCACAGTAGCATACTTCAGCAAAGCCCCTGCTAATAGATAACGCTGATCGAGGTGGTGGAGCATTGCGAAAGCTCCCAAAAGAATTTAGAGTTGCTCTAAGAGACGTAAAGGGCTTGGAGAGTGGTTGGTCAATAATAATGAACCTTTACTGCGAATGATTACACTAAATTTCTTTTGCTGCCAACTCCAGTTCATCATTCTCCTGAAACTGAGGAAATATTGCAAAATCGTGAAAGGAAGAAATCGGGGCCAAGTTACTTCTTGGCCGCTCTCACTTTTCAGTCAAGGAATCGTGGCCTTCATTTAATCTACCAGCATTTTTGCCTTTGATACATCAAGCTTCATACCTGGCTTAAAATAACTTTCATACTTACTGCATGCTTTGCGTTATGGATAGTGTTTTTTTGCTATTGATGACAATTGGCGGCGCTTTATAATAGTGCTTCTTGTCGGGGCGATTGAAGATGAACGCTGCTGCCCAAGGAGCGCTACCGCAAGCCACTCTGCTGATGCGCATCAAATGTTTTCGACTCGGACCAGATGTGAAGTAAAAAAAAGACACCGTCGACCTCTGTTCAGTCCTGTGCCGAGTGAGGGGTCCGTGAATGTGATTTAAAGGGTTAATAAGCTTTGCAGACATTTCCATTGCAACTACGATGATCAAAACGTAATTTCGACTATTTGTTGCAATGCGTCTTCTTTTGTGGGTCGATAGCTTTTACCATGATCTTGGCCTACTAGAGGTTCGTGACCCACAAATGTTTAAGAAAGGCTGAATCAGAACATAGCAACAAAATCAGTTACACTCTCACACTTGCGCTCCTGTCGGAAAATAATAATTGCACTACTTCACTTTTTACATCGAATGAAAGGAATTCTCCTCCAACCCTGATTAAAGCCAAAATATTTTATACAACAATAGAAAGCAAAGAACTTATCGTCAAATCTCCACTCATGATATTGTATAGCCCTGCCACATAATTCGTAGTGCCACTAAAAATGAAACCAAACAGACAAGACACCATCGCAATCCGAAGCCTTCTTTACTCATAAATCCAACCTTCTTTACTCAAAATCCAACTTTCACACACTGCATAAGAGCCAGGTTCACTGTTCTGGTGACATGCAGTGTTGAGCTCAGTGCCAGCGCTAACATTTGGCGAACTAGATGGCTGCATAGGGCGCTGGGCAAAAGAGGGCCTCAAAAAGGACAAAAAATTTAACTACGTGGTTCAGAAAGTGACAAACGTACACCAAGAAAAGATAATGGACATGATCAAAGTGAATGAAACTCACGTTCACGCAGTTTATGAAAAGATAGAGGTACGGCACTATTTCAGGTTTGCTGCAAGAAGGGTTAATATTTTCCCTATTAATCTCACTTTCACATATACTAGGTAAGTTATGTCGCAATTTGGTATAAATTTCATTCATGTAATAAACATTTCTAATGTAGCCACGGGGGAAAGTGACCCCCAATTTTTTGTGCCCCCCAATTCTGTTGTGTCCAGAAAAATTTGTTTTAAACACATAGTAACAAAAATCGTGCCCCGGTAAAAACGTTTTTGCCCCCAAAGCCTTACAACCTGGCTATGGCCCATGGGTCTGTGTGGATTAGGGATCTTTGTACAGAAGGGGTAGTCGCTGGAATGTATCTTGTCTAAGGTGCTCACAAGTCTACCAATGGCGTGCTGTCAGGGCCAGCAAAGCATGCCCTCCAGGCCATACTTTATCAAGCACAATGAAAAATTTTAAGGTTATCATCTCTGTTCTTTTCATTTCTTGATTTTTCCTAACTTCATCGTTTTTACTGGAGTAAGTTTATGTCGAAGCCTTCAATAAATCATGTTTCAGCCATCCAGGGCAGTCAGATTAGGAAACCGCCGAAATGCCGCATTTTTAGTGTTAGCAGCCTGGCTAACGGATCCGCAAATACTTTATGGCGCGACCCTACGAAATAGTTCTGAATTCTTACGACCCAAACACTTCGTGAGCGTATAATTTTGTGAAAAATACTTTATAATTAAATATAAATTTTAAAACTACAAGTGACAGTAGCAATTTTCTTGCACAAAATTTTATGAAGCACGTAAAATAGTAAGTGATTGCGTTTATTCTGTCTAATGAGAATGGCAAATTTAAAATGTAAATTCAAATTATTTCGCAACTCTGAGTCACAGGCATAGCCAGGGGGCCATGTCCCCCAATTTTTAGCATAACTAGTCATTTTGTGCTTTAATAGGCGGTATCCCAACAAAATACTGTTGCTCGCCTACAATCAAACATTTGGCCCCCGGCAATTTTTTCCCTCCCAAAAAACTTTTGGTCTGGCTACGTCATTGCCCAGAGTGGAAGGTCTCGCGACCCAAACTTGGGGCCGCAACCCACATATTGCGGACCCCTAGCCTAGCTAACCAGTAAGATTTCCATAGTAGGACGCACTCCCGCAATTTATGCAAAAAACGTATACCAGCTGGCACGCACCACAACCAACATGGTGACCTTCGCGAACGTCAGAGGTTTGTTGCGCATGCGGAACGTCATCGATTGTTACAACATCAGACTGTAAAAAGGTTTTCAGAGGCCTTTGCTAGAATTTTTGTTTATGTTAATGCTGTAACGGCCGATACTTGTTTAGATGGTATTATGATGAATTTGGTTTTCAAATTAACTCGGCATGCATCTAATAAATTAGTTTGATGAAAAAAAAATCGCCCACAAAAAGGGTCTTTTTCGGGGGGAGTGGTGCTGGAATGAACCTTGACTAGGTCCCACCGGCAATTTTAAGATACCAAGTACAGTCGCTGGGCGATTTTGCAAAAAGGTCCTCCACGGTTGATCGCATGACGTCATAAAATATGAGGAGCGCTGAAAATGCATCCTGCCTGGGGAGCTGGAGTGGCTTGCGCCGGCCCTGGATGAGCTTACAGTTCACTCAGAACCGTCGCCAGAAAGTTTTCAGTAGGGGGCTTTACGTTTGTGCAAGGGGCTTGACATTCTAAAAATGATAAAAACTCCATTGTCTTATAGTGTTTCATATTTCAATTTGAGGGGCTTGAGCTTTGTTTGGGTGCTAATCCCACAAAGTGCCGTGGCATTGGGACAACAGGACTGAATTCACCCATGTCCACACCGTTGCTTGCAGAGGCGAGTTGCGAAACTTGTGAGCGGATTGTTCTTCTGTTATTGCGTAGCAATAACAGAACATGGCAAGTCTTCAAAGCCAGAGGCGAGTTTTCATTTTCAGGGCCCAAGGCTATTTTAAATTGGGGGCCCTTCTGGAAGGCAGATGTGGCCGTAGTCACATTTTCAAACTCCAACTCCGCTCTTGTTCCAAAATGTTTGAATCCGAATACGGATCCGAAAAATTTTTAATTTGAGAACCCGACTCCTATTCATACTCTGGCAACCACTGATGCAACCGAAATTCAGCAATACCCCCCCCGAACAAAATTCCTGGCTGCACCACTGCAACCAACTCTACTTCGTCCGAAGTGTCTGGATAGACCAGTGAGTATCTTCAGCTTATCAAGAAGTTGTTTGTACATATTTTCTTAAACATGAAGACATCTACATTTATTTCTATTGTCTGAAAGTAGAATTAATCTACTTTGCCAACAGCTTTTCTCCTTCATGCAAAATATTTTGCAATAATTTTAAGAGAGGAAAGAACTATAGATCCCAACTCGGTATACGTACGTTTTCTTTGCATTAAGATATGAGCCGTTTTCTGGGAAGGAATTTGGGGGTAATTAGTTTTTTGCAGTTAAGAAAATTTTACTGACTCTCGTCCAGAGGTCAATTTTACATAGTTCAAGATTGACAGTTGTTTGAAAAACATTGAAACAAGGATTGGACATATGCAGGTTAGCATCACCAGCAACAATGGTAGTACAAAGAAGAAACTTGAGTAATTTCATTGCTGTTATAAGGAAAAGTAAAGGCCCAAGGACAAACCCTTGACTGACGTTTTTTAATTGATTGATTTATTGTTTCAAATGACTGAGCAAAAAAACAGAAACAATACAAAAAGCCACTATGCAAAAAAGTAACCAATTGTCAGTGGAAATTGAAAATGTATCTTCTTATTCGAAAACTTAATCAAAAGCACGTATTTTGATACATTGAATTCTATCATGCAAGTATTTTGCACAATAGTATGCAACTTAGTGCTACAAGCTCTTGTTACGAGACAATGTCAAGCCTAACGTGTATGACACTGACGACAAGACTGCCGATGTCAGAGGTTGCGCCAATCTACGGTGCCAGCTCCACAATGGGCAATTATACCAGTTCTCATTCAGTACATACTAAACTGATGTGTGTTTTTTCAAGCAGCATGATGTGCATTTTTAGGACGTTTTCACCAAATATAAAATATGCGCATATACATGATGGGCAACAAGCGAAACAACTCATGCTTCATAACTCGGACACGAACGGCTAGAATTCAGTTAAGAAACTATAAACAATTGGTTAAACGGTCAGCAGAAACAGACAATGCAACAACACGTGAAGAAAAAGCAAATCTGCATTTGTTGCAACTGCAGTAAAAGGCAGTGCTGATCGAATTCTATATAAGCGGGGGCTTCACAACTTTCGGGCAAGTACAATCCTGACAAAACGACAACTTCTAAAAGCTCAGCGCTGTCTCCGCTAGTGAGCAGGACTATTAAATACGCGTCAAGTTTTAGAAAGGACTCGTTTGTTCTCGGAAAACATCAAGCCCAAAAGGACACACGCTTCAAGCACTGGTTTGTCAGAACCAGTGCTGCCACAGGCTTTTTTGCAAAAATCACAATATTCATAAATCAAATTCACTAGATCTGAAAACAATCACTCAATTTGAAATTTCTACCTTTAAGTTAACAGTTTTGCTTGAATTGATTTATTTATGACTTATGTTCTTTATCACCCAAAAACCTTAACGCCATTTGCAAGTTTGTTGATATGGATAACGCTGAAGCATGGAAAGTCTTTGGTCGGAAAGCTTCAGGTTTCTTTCAAGAACTTAAGCGACAACACAAACGAAGTATTTTAGATCAATCCGAATCACACTAATGTTAATATATTTCTACTGCATTATTCCTGCAAAGTAATGAAGACAAGGTCATAAAAGTTTTTTTCAAGGAAAATGTTAGGTACCCAGTATGGACCTGTAGGGACCCGATATCTCTGATTCTAGGGACCGATTTTCTCTGATTCTAGGGATCCGATTTTCAACCCTCCAAAACGCCTTAAAAAACCCTGGTCATAGGATATGGCAACATTGCAGCAATAAATAGCACAGAAGTGAAAGCAATAAGGAACTGAGATTGGAAAAACTTGTTTGTTCTGTTGGTGCAAGTCTTCACACAACGATTCACCTAGTCAATTGTTTTTTTTTTTAAAAAACGTTCCACACAACGTCACAAATTTAATTTAATCTCTGCGGTGCGTTTTGCAATTTCGAATGCAAAGCTTTCAGCATTTTTCCCATGCAACCGCCAGATGGTCACTGTTACGCCCTTTGGGGTTCGGTAGCATGTTAGATATCTTGATTGGCACTTTGCAAGACGTTATTTTGCTTTTAAAATGTTGGACGTTTTTAGCGATCGCGCGATTTTTTGCAGGGGTTCTTTCGCAACATAAAAAATGGGCTGTACTTGATCCGCTTAATGAAGCGAAAAGCAATTACATGGAAATGTTTGTGGATAATATCTTCAGCAGTTGAAACATTCTTTCCACAGAGTAAAGGTTGCTGCTTTGGAAAAGGTTCCTCTTACGGCGACTTCCATTATTTTTTCAGTGTCTTTTAAAATGAAATGTCATCTTTTGCACACGGAATCCTAAAACGGTTGCTTTTCCAAGGGTGCAAGGTTTCGCCTTGCATTCTTGGTAAAACTTTTTGAAATTATTGACTGTTTTCGTTTCAAGGTATGACAGCACTTTGCAGTTCGTCAATCATTATAATGATTCTCAGTGCACAATCACATTGGGTTAACGTTCACTCTCTCAGCCGAAAATCGCCTTAAACCGGATTCCCCATTTTAGATCGTTGGCATGGTTACTGCTGATTTTCCGTTTCCGCATGTGCACGCACCAGTGGTACACCGATATGAGTTACTGAACATTGAAAACTTGCACAACAGAACCATGGTTTCATTGTGTCCCTTGAAGCATTAGCGGTTGATCATCCTGGCGTTGGTGGTGAGCGCACTACAGTAACACACACGGGACACTCGGAACAGTTTTAAAGTGGCGATGCCTTATAAGAACAGTGATGCTTTTGGCAGCACTCCTCTGAATCGCTGTTTTGCCATTCACGATTGTTATGGATGCAGTTACTCCACATTCATTAAAATTACACAAAATTTCAGATTGTTTTGATGTTGTTGGATTATTGTTACCTCAAAATAGTACATTCAATTACAACTGACTAAATCACTGGATGAAAAGGCGCTAGTTTGGAATGAAAGGAGTCGATGTCACGCAGCTCAAAAACATGTTTGAAACGAAAACAAAATGTTCACCGCGCTGCAGAGGTAGAATTTCAATGATTGTTGCCTTTGCAGCGCTTGTTTGCACCTAGCCATGCTTTTGGTTAAGTTCATTGTGGAAACTACCACAGCGCAGCTGCAATCTTTACCAAAATTTTGTCCGAAGTCATGACTAGAAGAATTCCCATCTACAAAGCAACACGTGCAACCTGCATACGATTTACCAGCACCAGGAACCCGATCTGACGATGCGAAAAACTTTGTAGGCACCGATTACCGCCAGGCCCAACAACAACGTCGCTGAAATCATCGCCTCCCGATGCATTTGCTGTACGCGGGGATTGTCTTGGAGCCACTCTTTAAACCAAACTCCGCCAGAGTTCCGGTGAGGAAAAGGTTGATTCGGCACATCCTTCCCCAGAAAGCGACACAAAGGTTCCCAACCGTCTTTCACATTGTAGACGAGCAGCTTGTCTTTTGGAGCTCTCTGCAGAACAAGTTATAAATGTACTTCGAAGTCGCGTCAGATACAGCACACATTTTCAACTGTCCTGAATAAGTGACATTAAGATCGACATAGCTGTTACACAGACTTTTAACACAATGGTATCAGAGATAGACTTTCACGCATCCACTGTTTCAGTCCACCAAAATGTTTGGTTCGGTATTACTACGCTGTTGTTGTGACAATACTGAACCAAGGACATAATACGCCACGAATTTGCGTTATAATATCGAACCAAAATTTTCAATTGTTATCGATTCGATTTGTTTAACCATAATGATTTTTTCTGTAGCCACGACTTGGTTTTACAGATTTAGGTTTAATCGCTTTTTTTTCAGAATGACTGCATCACGTGACACAACAGGGGCATAGTGCGAAGGTACAGCGAGTTGCTCTCATAGCATCTAAGCGGCAGCCTGTTCGTTGATGTAAACGCTTATTCAGTAAAAAAAACGACCAACCAAAAATTCAAAGAAAGCTGAAGCAACTTCAACTACGCGGTACAAAACGACGCATGTCTTACTGTCACCAAAAATCTAACTCCAAAGTTGGATGTTAAATTTTGCGTACAGCAAAAAAATTATTCGTGTGATAGAGAACACAAGTACAAGACAAAAAACGCTCATTCGCAAACTTGCAATGCTCGGCCAATGCAGCTAATTCTCTGGTGCCTCATGAAAATGCCATCCACTTCGTTCCGGAAGTAGTACAAGTTATTACAACGGACACACGCTCGGGTGCTGCGACGGAAACCATTCGCATCATTTCGGAATGCAGTAGAATGCGCACGGGTGCCACGTCCCACATCACGTGCTGACCGCGCAACTTTACCAAACTCTATTTGGCCTCACCCAAAACTATTGAAAGTCAATAATTAAAACTCAAGTTCTATCGTTGACAAACCAACCTGGTACATCTGATCAGTCCTGTCTGCACGGGGGGCATTTGTGGGCCTAGCCTCTGAACAAAGCTACAATACCCCCAAAATGAAATATGAAACGCTAGAAAATCAGTGGAGTTTTTATCAATCCGTATTCTTTTCTGTATTGTCATTTAGTGACAGAGCAGTACTTGCCACCGTAACTTCGAATAACATCGCATCATTTATGAAACGTTTGTGGTATAATAAATGTATTTGAGGCTTGAGCGCAAAGCGTCAGCATTCATTGCTTGGAGTGTTAAACATGGAGTTACATGAAGTCAGACTTCACTTCATCAACTTATTTTGTGTTGCAACTGTTGTGGAAAAATGTACTATGGCTAGCCCAGACAATCTACTTGTATTTTGTACTGCATGGAAGCAAGATACCTTTCCTCGTTGCGAACAAAGTTACAATTACGATTGTGCGCAGCCTGCTGTTCAGACAAAGGGGTTTGTATGGAAATCACTGCTAAGCTTGTCCCAACAGAGTAGTGCAGTTAGTGGATTATGGATGTAACCATGTTGCGTCCACGTAGGCCTATACGTCTAAACTTACTAACACTTATAGCCCATTTGATATAGAAAATGGTATTAGTGTAAAGTTGTAAACATGTGCTATGTACCCAGGGCTGTGGAGTCGGAAGTCCCGTCATTCGACTCCGACTCCTGGCAATTTCGATTGTCCGATTTCCGACTCCGGCCTTCAGCTGTATTAGTTGCTTATAGTGATAATTCTTTTCAGATGAATTCATAAACCCTACTTGCACTTTCCAGGAATACGGAAACTTGTTTTAAATCGATGTAAATG
>JGI24021J15306_10005227_pt1 | contig 15362 bp, 6 predicted proteins | sample Ectturendosymbi1_FD_15306 | JGI IMG/M metagenome (IMG submission 15306)
CATTAGAGTTTTCCATTGAGAAACGTGACTTTTCCCATTGCGGAGCAATGGTCTTGGTTAATACTGTATTTCGATCTGTTTATATTGTCTTTATTTCGTTTATAATGCGTTTATCTCTTTGCGGTTGTGGACATCATTTGAACGGAAGATCTACTAATAAGCAAACGAACGTTGGTACAACACCTTGGTTGATTGGGGAGCAAGTTTGAACCTTCTTTCCTTACTGGTCAAGCTATGCCAGAGGTTGCCAACCTTTCTCTGACCATGTGCCCCTTTAGGGTTTCGACAGATGAGCATGTACCCCTAAAATTTCTTATGACAAAAAAGCTAAGCGAATATCAAAATCCACTGAAGTTTTAATAGAGCTTTTATATGTTAGATTATTTGGAAATAAATATAATTTTTTACCTTAAATCTACCCCTTCAGATAGGCAAATGTACCCCATAGGTACATGTACCCCTGGGGGTACATTTGCTATCTGATTTAGCCTGCTGTGATCCAGTAGACTATTAAATGACAATTGTTTGGTGCGACGTAATAGTCCTTGTCTGTTGTGTGGTGCTAAGTTACTGATAAAAACACGAATGTAGGTTTTGTTAATTAGCTGGAATTGAAATGTGTGACTTGCGTCAGTTTGGAAAGTTGCTTCGAGGCAGTTGTGAAGAATGTGTTAAAAATGGTTTCAGGCTAGGTTTCGTGCGAAAGGGTTAGAAACATTAATGATCATAAGCTGTTGATTTCACCAGCTCCCGTCCCCGTAACACCCATTACTCAAATCAGCACCCCACCCTTTCTTTGGATTTTTACCTTGGCATGTGGTGAACTTATTGTTTTCTTAACTTTTGGTCCATGGCAAGTAGCTATTTTGTTTCTAATGGTTGATGTCATTAAGTGGAAACATCTTTATCTTGTAGGATAAGACTAATTTACTGCTAAGTTTGAAAAGGCGTGCAAACGGTTAATGGCTTCAGCACTCCAAATGTTAGAATTTAATTTGAAGTATATCGGAAGGCTCTGGCATACAAACAACATAACGATGCTCCGCTGTTTATCTTAATCCAGCCAGGGCCACACTAGCAGTGAACAATCACGATCGTAAAATTTCCCTGCTGAATTGATCATGCAAAGCAAAATCATTCCAGGACACTGAAATTGTGTGGCACCCAACTACACAAGGATTTCCCTAACTGAACTCGTCACTGGAGGCTTGCAACCCCAACGCGCGTGACTATTGTCAAAGCTTGTTGCAGTGAATACAGTCGACAAACGATTGATGCCTACGCTACCTGCGGTGAAAGGCTTAACAAACAGTACGTTTTGACGGAGATTATATTGGAAACACGAATGTTACTTTTTTTCTAGGAGGAAATCCGACGTGAGCAAGAACGTTTTGAGGAAGCAATGAGGTCTGATCTCGTAAAAAATGTCCAGGAGCTGGGTTTCGACATGCGTCTAGTGCGAAGAGTGGTGAAAAGGTGCTTTGTGTTCTTCTTGTATGTTTTTGCTCTGCCTGGATTGAGTTGTTCAGCATGGCATGGTGGACGGGTGTAACAAAGCGTTGCAGTACCAAGTCAAGTAGTTACCGGAGATTTATGCGTTTGTGAAGGTTCGGTTATTTCCAGTCTGCTTTTTGACAGCGTAACCAAGTTTGGAATTTCAACGATACTGAAGGTTGGGGTTTTGATTGTCTTTAAGGTGTAGTGAATTCGAGTGAAATGCATAGCCAATAAAAGCGTCATTCAAAGACTTATGCGCAACATGGGATCCTTGTCTGTAAAGTAAGTGACTCCGTATAAGATGTTTGCAACGCAATGCATGTTTAGGCGAATACACCGAACCAACATGTATACATCAGTGAGCGATCTGATTGATGACATCACAAACGAGGAGGAGAACGGGCCGCCATTGGGACCAGAAGATGAAATTTCATTCCGCAGCAATTCTGGTAACAACCTTCGACGTAACAGTACTTTCTGCAAAGTTTATTGATGTGACTTAATGTTTTGTATAAGAATGTCACGAGTCCATTCATTTTTTCTTGTTTGTTTATCCGTGGTGTGCGTAATGGTTTTTAAGGTGCATGCATAGGAATGAATTTTTTGTGAAAGGCGCAAAATAGCAAAAGCATGATATGATATTCTATTTAAGTCGACTCTTTAACACCGTGGGCAACGACGGTAGTTCAGGATGCCATGCTCAAAGTCCGTGTGAAGCTTTCATCGATGTATCACCGTTGCATGAAATATTGCTACATAAGGATTGCGAAACTTCTTCCTGCGGTACTACCCCAGGTTATCTTCAACCAATTCGGGGAGGCCATCATAAACGTGATTAAAAAACTGGACAAACTTAACACTAAATGGAATACAAACCAAGATAGTTGAACATGACAACAAGTTGAATCAGCTTGAAAAAGAAAAAGTACAGCTACGCAATGAGATGGTTCAGAAAACAAATCTGATTGTCTTTTAACTTGATAAATAATAACAATACATAAGAAAAGAAAATATTCTTGTTTATGGCGTAAAAGAAGACAAAGACGACGAAGGTGATAATGGGAAAAATCTTGTTCTAAGTAGCAGATGAGCCCGAAATTGATTTCCAACCAAATGATATGCAGGGAGTACATCAGCTAGGACAAAAAAGAAGAAACAAAAATAATCCACGCCCAATCATTGCAAGGTTTGTGTCATGCAAAAAAGAAACTAATTTCTTACAAACAAACGAAATGTCAAATATATCGAAGGAATACAGCAAGTCTTTGTGAGGATCTCACCTTTAAGGTACNAACTACTGAAGAACATGCAAAAATTTTCTGCTCTGATACGTTTACTTCTTGCTACACCTGTAATGGCAACATAAAAGCCAAGCTCAAGACAACTGAAAATGGGTGACAATCACTTCACCTAATGATCTCTTCACACGCAAATTTGATGTTAAAGAGATAGGCTCTGACACACTACTTAACATCCAACTCTGCCGAAAAAGTATTTGCTCGATTAACTCTGGAAACTGGGATTCATTTCAAGTGACTACTTACACTTGGACATCAAACTACCAGAAGAAAAACGCAAACATAAGTGTGATGTCTTTTTCTGTCGGAATGTTTTGTATTGTTACCAACAATAAAGCTGCTAGTGCAACAATACATTTCCAGCCTAAATCAAATGAGCGACTGTACTCACTGTAATGTACAATTGCTTCCTGACTGTCAATGTTTAACAAGTGGCGACAAACACTCGATTTTGTAAGCCGTATTAATAAGTTGATGTCGTATGATCTGTCCTTGCTGCACTGTAACATAAGATCTTTGTCGAAAGATAAAGGCAAGCTTTAAGAAATTATATCCCCATGTTTAAACCACCAGAAGATATTATAGCGCTATCGGAAACAACTAAGAAAAATTCGATTTCATCACCACTTCCAAACTATAATTTCATTTAGCGAAAATTCCCAACTGAGGTGTAGGTGCCCACGTAAAAAATAATTTGAATTATCTTCAAAGACAAGACCTTCAGTTCAAAACATGTAGAAGTGAAAACAAGTGGTTTCAGTCACTGGGAAGCAAGAAGCGACAGAAAACAATTGTCGGGGTAGTGTGCAGGCACCCTCAGTACACCATACATGGATTTTCTCAATCCTTATCTTAAACAATAGCAAAAATGCAAACAATTGTTAATACTATACTCTCGGGGATGTTAACCTACTTAATGCAACAAATTATAGCAGTGTACAACAATATATAGACACAAAGATGCAGCCTTGACTTCTACCCTGTTATAAATAAACCAAGCAGAGTGATAAATGAAACAGAGACATGTGTTGGCCATATATATATATACAAGCTTTTTGTGACCATTGTACCTTTTATTTATCTGTGAGTAAAGCCGGAATAAATAGAAATGTTAAACCAGTGTTCTCAACCTTTGATGGTTTGTGGCCCCCTTCTCCCTTCAACTAGCGTATAATTGAAATTGTTACACTTGGGTTTTGCAATATCACGGCAGAGCTATTTAGTAAAAGCCTCTGCTCGTGGCCCCAGTTGAGAAACCCTATGTTAAACTCTCATTACAGATGTTCATTCGTATAATACGAGATAACCTAAAACTCGGAAATTTGCATCACCAAAATCACGTTTAAACTCAGGTGCGAAAATGCTGAGGTATACAGTGCAATAAAAACCTGGTCAGAAATTCCTTTACAAATAAAAGAAACACCGCGTTATAAAAAAGTGCTACTCGGGTTCTAAAAATATTGTTGGTGTTCCTTTTCTTGTTGTGTATTAAGCAAGTGTATTGATTTATTTAACGGTGTTATTAGTTTGTTTTTTATTGCGTTTACAAAAATTGGTCACATTAAACTCTCGCATAAAGTAGTGGGACGTTTTAAGCGGAGCCCAGGAGCCGGTCATTTTCGGTGGAGCCGGGGCTGTTTTTAAAATTTAGCCGGAGCTGGTGGTTAATTAAGCAGCTCCGGCTCCGGGCCCTTCAGAGTAGCAAACCCGAGCTGTGTAGTAGGTCTCAACTTTCGACTCCGACGCTGAGCAATTTCAATTGTCCGATTCCGGTTCGACTCCGAACCACACTAAAACTTGTTTTAAAACGATGTACATGCCTTTTATCTCTCACTTTTGCAAAAAATATCTCAATCGTTTTCACAGAAAAGAAAGCTCTCGTCTAAAATAGCCACAATTAAAGTCATTGCCGAGCGCCGATAATAATTGGTCAAAGCAGATCCCCTGTGAGTTTTGTAACCGATATTATTGATATCGGTGTGTCCGTGGGATTTTGAATAAACAAGAAAAGTGGAAAAGTGCATTCTCCCGGTCGGCAGTCTCCACATATCGGCTGCGCGACACTGTCGCAAAACGCACCAGGCTTTCATGATGATACCATCTCAAATAAATTTATTTCAGTATTCTGTAACCGCCGTAACAAAAAGCTCAAGCAATTGAGCCTACCAACCAACTCCAAACTTAACTCTTCTGTTGTTTACCCCTGTTACGTCAAGCAATTACGAGTCTATTCCAACTCCTTTCGTCACGCGAACTTTATTATTCACTTATTTCTGCCGCGCTGGTAGTGTGTAGAGGACGAAGATAAGGAACTATGTTACCATCAACTAATTGGATCAAAACGTGCAACGCTTTAGAAGCAGGAACATGACCGAGGGCCAAAAATCAGATTATCATTCGCGCACTGACAGTTGACATGATTCGCTCATGCTGCGGGACTAATTCATTTGATCGAAATAGGTCGCCTCGGCCAAATCCGAGGGTCTGTTCTACCATGGATTAAGGTCACAATGCGTTTTATGTCAAGTTGGGACTTATTCTAGTCACATCAGACTGTGGAATTAGTGTGGTGTGGACAAGTCAGTCAACACCAGCGCAGCGCATTTTGCGAGACTAAGTCCTTGTGCAAAAACGCAAAATGTGATGCTTACGCCCTTTTTTGTGGCACAAACAGTCACAATCGGCGAGCAGAAGATCAGCCCTCGGATTTTTTTTAAAGGATTTTTACCGACTCCGACTACTCCAGGCCAAGCTCCTTCCGACTACGCAGACCTGGTAGTGGTGGCAGTGCTTAAGATTAGTTCAAAATGTGTTGGAATAACACGCTCACTTGCTACAAGAAGGACACTAGGAATACCTAAATTGTTAAACTGTATTAACAAAGCACAGCCGGAGCGAAGCCGGAGACATGTTATAAAAAACACAGCTCCGGAGCCGGAGCCAATTCATTTTTACAAGAGCTCCGCAGCCCTGGTTTTAAGTCTCCAGTCGCATTGCGAATCATTTGTCTATCAGCAGTGAACGAATTTCCGTTCTCATTCATAAATCATACATCGACCGAATATGCATTTCCGAAACATATGTTTGGATGCTTGTTCTCAGCCTGCTTTAAATTTTGTGACACCATTGCAGCGTTGCACTAGTCCATGACTGTGATGCATTTCCACTGCATGTGTCAACTACAGAAGCTTTTTTGTGTGGTGAAGTTAAACCATTTTTTCTGGCGGCTTGAACGTGCCTACAACGCATTTTGCTTCCATTAATCCTATAAACGCATTGTGCATATTAACTCGTACACTCAAACCAACAGACTTTTATTTACTTCTGTTAACTATTCTTTTTACCTCTGGAGGTCTGCAGTCCGAATGACCCTGGTCCTTCGCAGTTCCCACTCCCCCATGCATTTTATAAATCGGTCTGCTTGTAACTTATCGCAACAACGATGCTAAACATTATAGCAACCGCGGTGGCGTCTTCCATGCGTATGCTCATTCCAAGTGTCACATATCTGTGCTTGTGTTTCATGAAAGTAATCGTGTTAGATCCATCAAGCGTATGCTTTTCTATTACCGCCGCATAACTATTACTGTGTTTTTCCAAGTGTCGGTGTTCCTTGTTGCTGCCATGCAAACTTGAGCCTACTGCGCTGCGTGAGGGAGTGAAGACGTTATACAATATTTATGAATTTATCGATTTCGGTCCCCTGCAGCCGTTCGTCTTTGCATTAACTTTCGTTTTTCCTCGTCATAAACTTGGAACAAAGGGTTTATCTGATGGACAGCGGCAGATCGGGAACTTGCTGTTCACCATATTCGTGTGCGAGGCAGGTGCGTTCCGTCGTCACAGACCAAACATCTGTCATCATCCCATGTCATATGTTTACGCAGCTGTGTACAGATGTAGAGAAATAGTTTCGTTTTTTCTGTTTACGCCTCAAATTAGTTTATGATCACAACGAAAAGGAAATTTTTTGCTGTTCCCACTAAAGCCTGAACAGCATTTCCCGGCAACGGCTATTGTCGGGGGGGGAGGCAACTTCACGCATGTGTTGAAACTTTTGATTCACGGAATATTATGCTAATACCACACGGCACCGCCAAAGTCGATAAGTCGATGGCAGCAGTAGTGTTTACTTGTGTGTAGTGCTTATCTCGGCCTAGTGACTGCTTGAAAAGTTAGCATGGATCAGAGGTTACATGGGCTCGCCTGCACTCCTAGCAATCGCATTATAATTCACAGGCGTCAGGTTCGCACCTTTGACTGTGAGTCGAAGCATGCACTCGACTGGATTCACCTAAAAAGGTTGAATGTGGCAATCACCATGCACTGATTCGGTGAAAGACCAACGTTTTTCGCAGAAATGCTACTGGACTTTAACCAAAACCAACGCACAAATTATATACTGCCAGCACTTGCAATGCCTCCTGCGCACAAAACTGTTTCCACGTTGTGAATCAGATCAGAACCTCTACTTCATTCACAAGCTGTCGACTCGTAGAGAAACATAAAAGGAACTATGTATCGTTACCAACAGTTCCAAACATTTTGAACACCACACCCACTGATTTTGCAAAAATGTTAACCACATCCTACCATCCTTAAAGGAGAAAACTCCGCATGAGTTAGACATATTGTCAAAATTACTTTAATGTGAGAGAGATGGTACAACAGTGTAGAAAGCGTGCATTTTTTTGTTTCCCACCGCTGAAATTGTCTTGTGCCGTGCGTGTGATTTTTTGCATTCTTTGCACCTGGCGCTCTACGCCGCGATCTTTCGCGGTAATTGACAGTGTCGTTCCGTTCACCTTTGAAAGTGATTTGCGCCTCATCTGAAAATTGACGTGAGCGCGGCTGCAGGGGCGTAACGAGGTTAGATGGCGTCCGGGGCAAGAAGCAAGTTTGGCGCCCCCATGTTTGAAGCTGAGGTCTTCCGGAAGCAAATTTACTGTATTGAAGAAAGTACTTGTGACACTGTTGGGACTTTTTGGCGCCCCCATAGTAACTTGGCGCCCGGGGAATTGCGCCTCCTTGCCCCCCCTTGTTATGCCCCTGCGCGGCTGGTCGTATTGAAGAGCTGCCTTGTTCCTAAGTGGATTTATTTGAATAATCTCGTCGAACGTTTAAATATGTTCACTAATGAGCATTTTGTATCATGAGATTCCTAACTAAAACTGCAATTTTCTCTTGAAGTTTTCTCCCCAGTTTCGTCGAACCCTTGACAATAAAAAGTCAGGATGGTCCCTGCTCTGCGTACTCGACATGTACACCCATAGGCGTAGCTAAGAGGGCCATTTCTCCCCAAAATTTTAGCTTATCTTGTCGTTTTGTGCTTGAAAGGGGTTGTCTCAAAACGACTGTTGCTCGCGTAAAGTCAAAATGTTTGGCCCCCCAAAAAATTGTGCTGGCTACGCCACTGGATACACATCTTAATATTTTGACCGGTTTTCTCAATTTTGTCAAGATTCTGTCCAGTGCAAGTAACAGGTACCAGCTGTTGCTAGACACTGCTTCCAACTTTGTCTCAGGTCTGCTTTATGCGTGGGGATGCAAAATTGAAGTGCAGACGACCTGAAAAGGTATTTCAGTGTCTCATTAACGTATATTTAACACCCTGCTTACGTTGCCCTTTACGTAACGAACTTAGGCATTTGAAACGTTTTTCTGGTTATGACAAATGAAACTACGATGGTGACTGAAGTAAAACCAGGATCCAATTGGTATCCTACGTGGTACTTACACTACCGGAAGTTGTGCATGGTAACTGCGTTGGCCCTATTACAGTAAAAAAACGTGGTCAGTGCACAATATTGTTACTGAAGATCATTTTTTTTGTTCAGGTGCAGGAACATCTTCGGCTGCTTCTCGAGGAGAGCCAATGGACCAAGAAACTACAGGTTTGATGCAATTGTTTTGCCTTGCGGTTTCTGCTTGTCGCCTTTGCCTGTATCACCTAACAATAGCCTGATTTTTAGCGGAGACTTAAATACGAATTGCTGAGCATAATATCGATATTGATTGCCTTAATACATATTTCTGCTATCGTCATCGCTGTTGCCATGTTGAGCCAGCACCACGTGCACTGTCCATGTCAATTTGTTGTAACTGGAAATGTGGTCGTGTCATTGCTTTTTTGTTTGTTTTTGGTTGACCATCAATGCACATAAATTGCAAATCAGTGGAAATGGGTGACCGATGAAATCTCCATCGCACTCATTAAACAGATAAATTCAAAACCTCAAAACCAAACCAACGCTCATGCACGAGCAGAGCTTTGTCTGCAGCGAAGTTTGTAAATTTTCTTTTAGTTGTTCGATAAAAAAAACATTAAGAGCTTTGTTGAAAAGCAAACACTGGATACTGGATTTATTTAACATATCTTAGAACACAAAGCCAAAGTGAACTTGGTGTAAAGGGTTTTTAGAATAGCTATTTTTATGTTGGTGATTAACTAAGCTGAATTATTAACATGGCAGATACTACCACAAATTGCACACAGTAACCAAGGTTGTTGACTTTACGTAAACCAGCTTCGACTCTGGTTTTTGCTTATTTCAGACCTTTTCGACAAAGTGCTAACCTGTATTTAGACGAAATGCAATTTCAACGAGTTAGTTTTGGTAGGATATGCAGAAGTAGCTGAAACGGTGTACAATGGANTTTGAAGCAAACTTCTCGGGNATTGGATTTGCACAGCAAAAAAAAANCTTCGTTTGGATTTAGTTNCTTCGTTTGGATTTAGTTCCTAGCAATACTTCTGCAAACCGATCGGAAATGTGATTTATGTATNAGACTATCGCTTCCACAACTTGCCGTACTCGNAAANGTGTGAAAAGACTTGATGAACATGTTGTTGAAGTCACAGTAGAAAGTTGTATGCGAGAAACGTTGTTATGCCTATTTTGCAATTACCACGGCAAGCAAGACAAAAAATGCTCCTCACGTTGAGCTGTTTATGTGAAATACGTCTGCAATGGACTAAAGAAAAATAGAAGAGTCTTGGTTTTTGTGCTCTTTTATAGGTTGGTGGGAGCTGTTTTCATCTTGTCAACACAGTAAATAAAAAGGAAGACCGATAAATTGTTTATTTCAAAATTGCTCCAGTGATAAATGTGTCATGCGCTGTACCCATTCCTGGCTTCTGTTTTCTGTGAGTAAAGCTTACCATCCGAAGTCAAACGCGAGAGCAGCAGGATGAAGGTGTTGCCATCAGAAGAAATGATTTCCGCATTTGGAAACCCATCTTACGATAGCATCAACACTTTAGCCATTTAGTTGTGTGGAACTGAACTACCAAGAAAGAAGATGAAGTTTAAACCTACAAATAACAAGGAAAACGTGCATTGATCAAAACCTCAAAGTTCGTTAGGTGTTTAAAACGGGTCTACAGGTTTGTATCGTCTTCTTCAGGAAAAAGACACCGTTGCTCATCGTCACATGCCAGGCTTGCTTCAGGATTTGCACGTTATCTCATAGAATCTTAATGTGGGTCAATTCTTTGTGAATGGCAGTAAATCTCTTCCGCATATTTCTAATCTCTGGAGATGTACCAGTCGGTCACATGTAAGAGAGAGGAATATGGTGTGTAGCACTTGTTTTGAAACAACTATTAGTAACCACAATTGAAACATTTATCTTGACCTGACGATGTCGGGTTTCCTTCTTGACGAGCGGACGAGTTTTACAAATGATTATTTCTGATGTGGAGACATGCCAACTTTTACAAACTGATTGTTATTCAAAAAAAGGGTTATTTATTCATAGTTTTTTTCGTTACGAAGCTTAAAGCAGGTGTGCCTTATCTTGTAAATTAATTATACACAATACGTGCCATAATACACACTATTAAAAGAATTGTTATACAAAAGCACTGACATAAAGGGCATCATGGCCGACTTATCAAGCAGTAATGCAGAATCTCCTTGATTAAAGTCACGCAACCACAATGCGGTCAACTTTCAATGTGCTGGAATGGATCATGAGTGCCAAGCCCCGTTTCCTGCATAATCGTTTTGGTAAGTTTGCTTAGAATTTTACCGCTGGATGTGAAGAATCAACCGTTAAGTGACAAACGTGGAGAGTACTTCTACCAAGCCTGCACGATAATGATTAATGAAAGAGGATTGCCAAACAAGGTGGAAAAAACTATGGCTGTTGACTACAGCAGAGTATTGAAGGAAATTTTTCTGAAAACATTTCGAAACGGAGGACATGCTCACGCAAGTGCTTGTTTAAGAAAAAGACATGTTTATTTTGTCTTATGAACTGCTTATTTTTTCGTGTTTTATCAGTGGTGAATTGCATATGACCGCTTCGTTGAAATGAACACTCGGTTTTGTATTACCTCACATTTGCGTTTATGTTAGTCATTATTGGTATTATAAACATACAAATATTAATCTGAAGTATTTTATTGGTAATGTAGTATGCAAAACTATATTTAGTACTATTGAAAACTCGATGGAGAGATACGCATCTTTTCACTATTGTAGTACCACGAAAATGCCAATGAATGAAGTCATTGTAAAATTTAGTAATTACAAAATACCTTATTTACGGTTATTCGTCAGCGGATTAAAACTGCAATTGAAAAAACGATTTAGTTGCTGAAATCTCACCTAAAACTTTTTTGGTGTTTTGAAACTCATATATTGCGCAATTTCATCATTTTTACAATGCTTTCAAGTACCTACGAGTTTCCTTAGGAGTCTTTCATTGGATTACTTTAATTTGTTTAACACTGTTACGAAACAAGTGTGGTATCTTCCCCAGGGGAGAACGCGTGGTATTGAAAGTGGTATTTTCAGCTTCCGACAAGTGTTTCACTCTATTGTTACGTATGTTATTCCAAGTATGTTGTTGACATTTATAACTTAATAACCTATTTTTATGCAGAAGATGCAACTCCGTCCATGCAAGAACGCATCAGAGAACTGCAAGAGGAGCGAAATTGCAAAATTTGTAAAAGCAAACCAGCAGATATGGTGTTTGTCCCGTGCGGTCATCTTTGTTGTTGCGAAGATTGTTCCAAAAGTGCCACCAAATGTCCTCTCTGCGGCACAAAAATTGAGAGGTCCATACGCACGTACGTCTCCTGAAAACTGCTGGGGACGGTGCGCTTTTTTCCTGGCTTTTCTACCCACCATTTGGGAACGTCGCACGTTTTGTGTCAACCGTGTTCGTGGTCAAAGATGATCGTGGTTGAACGAAACTGTGCCGACTTCTTCCACTATCTACGCTTGGGAATGAAAAGGTACAGAAAACGTGTGCTTATATATATATACCAATCATTTGAAATTTGATATCGCTGTGTGCCGGTTTATCAGGACGTTGATTTGTGGTTGTCCACAAGTTAATTGATCTTAATACATAAAAATAAACTAGAAGTAAAGCCCTCAGGTCTTGTCTCCAACCACGAATGTCACAGAACAATGCCTCAAATACGGAGTACTTTACGCAGTAGTTTTTCGAAGTTGTTTTAGCATCCGATGACTGCTGAACATTAAGCTATATTTATAAGTCTTGACTGGAAATAAAAGTTGTTAGCACATGTGTACCAAATGCAGCACCAGCATTTTTTTAAATCATAGAAGTATTTGCAACTGTTCTAATTGTGGTTTGGGTGACTTATGCCCAAAACCGGCTGGCCAAGCGTTCGGTCGCGTAATGGATGTTTGCTGGTCTTGCCTCCCTGTGCAAGCAACACTGATTTCACTGGCACAGGCGTCCGCAAAGTTTTTTTAAGCTGGGAAAACTCCAAATGCTAGAGCTGGGAGTAAAGGAATGGAAACAAAAAATGCCAGACCTCGCTGAGATTTGCTTTTCGGCGCGCAACTCCTGAATGCGCAGTTTAACGCACAAGTATGCAAGTCACAATAGCTGCTGTTAAACGATTGTTGCAGCTTTGGATGACAAAAACTGCAACTCCGCTCTGAGTCGAGTTAACCGAAACGTAACCGAGGGATAACCCAGAAGCAATTACGACTTCACGCTAATAGGTACGTATCCATTCGCGCTAAAAACGAAACACCTCAACAAAAAATTGCCACACCGATTTACACAGCGAGTGTGGAAAAGACTCGCTTGGCGTAGCGTGCCACCCGCATTGTTTGGATCAAGGACATTCCTAAGTCGTCACACTAAACCCAAAATATGAACCTCATGGCTTCCCTGTTTTGGAGAGATGACCTCTTGGTTTGGCACGAGTTGGCAACACAAGAAAGTGTCTGTCGTTTCGTCACTGGTCTCCGCATCGAACCAATGAGCGATTTTTATTAACCGGGTACACAGCAATGATACAGCCCAGAATCCGGTTATTGCGATGACTTGTTCATCGTACAGAAGCATGGGATCCACTTTTCCCGTACGTGGAAAATTGCAAATAGTCCGCCAAAAAGAACTACACTTGTCGTCGCCAATGACGCAGTAATTGCCTTCATGTTTAAATACTCCACAATGCAAGCCTGCAAGAGCTCCCGGCAAGACCAGTGATTCCAGATTGAAGGTAAAAGCCCCCCAAATATGTTTCATTTTGGTGAGAAATGTTGTAAACGACTCACCAGAAACTGCCCACAAGGATACGTGCGTTTTTTTCTGTCACAACGAATTAGGCGTTAACAGATCCATATTAATCACTTGATGGCAATGACGTATTTCATTGCAAAATGCAAAAGTACTTGGTTCCTCAGCGCCAACAAAATTGATCAATTTATCAATGGATTAAATAGTTCAGAACAATCAAACAAAACGGTGGCTAGATTGAAATCAACAACTTATTTCGAAATTTTGCCATCGTCTGTGAGTTGGTACCAGCAATATCATTTCCAAAACAAATTCTTACCGTATGGTGACCTCGCATTTTGAGACCCACTACTCTAGGCCAAGGTGTTGATTTCATATTAGCACAAGAGTTGCATCATGATCATAAGGCAATGTAGAATAGGGTTTCCCACAGAAAAGTTTGCAGAGTCACCAGCCGCCTTACAAAGCTGTCGATGACAGTGACATGCGTCTGAAAGGCAAGTGCCCCGCTTCGCTTGCTTGGTCTAGTTCTTATACCCAGTGGCGTGACTAGAGGTTTGAGTCAGGGTTGGAAAACTTACTGTAGCTGAAAAGGGCCCACTAGCCAACAATCAGAAAAAGATTTGGGAAATGATAGTGAATCCAGATGTATATCCGTACTAAAACCCGAAAGGAAAAAAACTACTGAAAACAAGAGTGCCAAATACCGAAATACAATCTAAGTGGGGGCCCGGTTTTTACATTTAGCTTGCCAGGGAGCGATTCGCACCACTACCCATGCCATCTCACCAGCAGTCTTGCTGTACGCGTAGGTGGCCCACATGGAACCTAATTAATTTTGTAAGTAACAGATTGTGGTTCGTTCTGTCAAATGCCTTAGATGCATCTAAAAAGGTTGCAAATACTGGGCATACATCTAACCTGTATGATACAGTCTGAGTAACGTGATTACATCTCCAACCTTTGCCAAGCCCAGTCTTGCTGTGGAAGCAGTAGAACTGCTGCAGCAGAAACGCTAGCATGAAAATGAATGTTTGAACAAAATACACACTAATCAGTGTGGCTTAATTCCAAACTGATAGTCAGTGGTGACATCAAATGTAGGATGATTGCTGCAAAAGAAGCAAGTCGGTACTACCAACGTTACTATCATAATCTTTGCGTAAGACTCAATAAGTTTCATTCATTGCTTTCAGCCAAAATTTGGTCTTGACTGCGGCACACCGGTTTGGAGAAATTGTGGGTTAGAAACTGCAAGCGCCTCAGTTGCACATACAATAATTCATGTCACAAAAATTGTTCGTGGTTACTTAGATTTTGTTTTATGCAGGTGTCAACCTTGCTGTTTTTTATGGATTTGGCAAAGCATCAAAAGTGTTTTCCACATACGCTTGAACAACTTCATTTCTAGTAGCGCACCCCACCGAGAGCGTGGTTTCCTTATTTTCTGTTCTGACATTTTACCAGAATTTTCTCAAAGTGTTCATGAAGTGGATCTGCTTTGTGCTTTTCCTTTGCATCACGACAGGTTCTCAATGCATATTTGAAATCTTAACCGCTTTACATATTTTCAAACAAAGATCCACTTGAGCATATATTCGTCTTTCCGGCAGAAACATATCTGGCATCATGATGTTTTCAACTCATAGCCACAATCCACCCAGAGACGTCCTGTCTGAATTGCAATATCTTGTCGTTTTGTGCTTCGAGAGGTGGTGTCCCAAACCAAATGCTGTTTTCCGTTTAAAGTCAAAATATTTCGCCTCTTACTGGTCACAAAAACTGAAGTCACTGGTTTGCAAGCTCTAGTCACAACGAATAAAAAATTGACATTATCCCCATGGTTTTCTTTGTTAGACACAAAGTGATACCTAACGAGGTTTCAAAGCGCATTTCTTTGTGCGCACACTAACTGCATTTGTCAAAAGACCTAATAAGGCGTTTGGAAATTTAGTAAAAATGAGCAGACTCGAGTTGTTCCATAAAAAACGTAATGCGAGTCAAGCCACTAAAAATCGTGGCTCGAGTCACGCCATCTCAGCTGAATGG
>JGI24021J15306_10005228_pt1 | contig 15362 bp, 9 predicted proteins | sample Ectturendosymbi1_FD_15306 | JGI IMG/M metagenome (IMG submission 15306)
ATTAGATCTTCTGGCGATTTTTTATTATTAGCCGACGTTTCGCCCACCTATTCAAGTGGGCTTCCTCAGGGCAATGTTTTTTAACCACGTATAACATTCCACGTATAACAACCACGTATAACATCGGTATAACACGTATAACATATAACATCGCCAGAAGATCTAATTTATCTGCTTGATTTGAAACCTGGTGGCAAACGCTACAAAATAATAACATGAGTAGCAAAAAGAGCAGCATTTAGTTTCCAGTTGCCAGGAACCATTCTAAAAGGCAAGGTTTTAAGCAGAAATGATGGCTTTTCTTCTGAAAGTAAGACACTTCATAAAATTTTCAATAAACTGCTTTTGGTTACTGCTCTGCCATTACATCGATACAAAAAAACAAACCTACTAATTGATACGTCACACGCAACACTCGAACTGACCGGACATAAAAATGAAAGTCTCCTTATAACGCGGTATTTCTATAGACACGTGTAGCGTATCGGCATGCTAATTTTAGTTGCGCGAACAAATCATTTTTATTCTACTGTGAGTAGAAATTTACAAGGTCACTTCTGAGACGATGCTTTGAAATGAGCGATAACACCGCCAGTTATGCTATATTGTGTTTCATGAAAATAGAGAGTTTGAATTGTCATGTTATTCAGCAGAATCATAAGTGTGAAGTAAGATGGCTAAAGTTGTGCATATCTCTTAAGAAGATATTGTATGGCATGAGTCAATGGTTTGATTAATTCAGCTGGAGTAACGAACGTTTTATGACTCGACATATTTTGCAAAGGNCTAATCAGCCAGGTATAATTGTTTTTTTGCCACGGCGACTCCACCCAGAGTTGTTTGACATATTGACTAAAGCAACGGCGCACAACCTGCGGCCTTCGGTAATGAAATTTGCGGCCGTCCACATGTAATTTAAAATATAAGATTTGGCGGCCGTGCTGGCGTATTTGAAGTAAAACAGATGCAAGTCAAGAAAATCAGTCGACGCGATGCGTAACAATCTGAATGGTGACGTCACAAAGAGTTATAGAATGAATACGCAATTTGTGTTTGAATATGTTCTGTGTTGGTTGGTACTTCGCAGTATCTCATAAATATAACTCGAACTCATTGGCGGCCGTACTTCACATAAATAAAAGTAATGCGGCCTGCAATAGCAAAAGGTTGTACACCCCTGGACTAAAACTATGCCAGCAGAACCCGATTTTGAACGCACAATTTAATGAATAAACCGCTACGTTTGACTCTAATTGACAACCCATTGGCCCGGGAGACTCAAACAATTTTGTGACTCCTTTGAACACGTCTGCAAATGGAGGCAACTTGACTTGGAAATTAAATTTGATCGCTTTGTACTGCGAAACCTTGTGCATCAAAGCGATTGGTGGCTGGACGAATGAGACTCCTCGGCACCATATCTGCCAAGAACGTCGTAGCAAGACCACCAAGCTGCTTGTAATATATCAACAAATGCAGTATTGCGTTTACGGACTTAAGAATAAAAGAACCCCTGTGAATACTGTATGAAACATAGAAATGAATGTTGGTTTGTTAAAAGATTGCTGGTAGAGTGTATATGGCATTCCTGTTAGCAGGCAAAAACAAACAATAACGTTCATGTTCTTCGAGTTCGATCACATAAGTAAGCCATGGCGAATGAAAAATTTACACCGCATTATCCTATGTAGTATCACAGGCAAACATTATTAATTATTTATGCACATCTGTCGGAAGGAGGCTTTAACATTCTTGCCGTGAACAAGGTTTTAACAATAATGCAAACATTGGGCATTTAATACCTTCGTTGTTGAAAGTTTAACTTAATAATTTTGTTTGAAGCAAATACCCTCATTCCTACCAGTAATATGCAACATATAAAGATTGCAAATATTGCATGGTAAGGTCAATATCAGGGTGACAGGGTGAAAAATGCTGTCCATAGCAAAAGGTAAATTTCCCCCGACTTGCATCTAACGATTCTCTCACAAGCGTGAGGATAACTAGGTTTCTTGCTTTCAAGTACGTAGTTAATATTGCTAAAAGTTTTTGTCGATATCGCCCACCTGTTCATCGAGATATTACTAATTACTCCACTATTAGTTAATATGACACGCACAAAGGTTTTATGATTCATGACTTTAATTGAAGTTCAGGTGTTTTAACTTTTCTTATCACGCGAAAACTTCTGTAATTACCAAATAGACTTGCACTGAGCCATAGTGAAATTGATATCGTGTGGTGCAACACTTTCCTTGAAAACAAATGTTCACGACCAGCACCTGTTTTTTATCCCCCCTGATCAGTTTCTGCAATGCAAGACATTGTGTGCCACGAGGGCAACTTCATGGAGTTCAGTCAGTAAATTAAGTAATTTAATCAGTAACTTCTTTACTAATTCGATCAGTAACGTCATGACCAGGCAACGTTAAGAAGTTTGTAAAATCGCGAACTTCACTTTTATTCCACATACGTCCACCAAAGCCGCTATTTTAACTTTCAACAGGGCCTATATGAATACGTGGAACATCCATGGTAATACCGCCTTTCATTAATCACGATCTACGTTTGACGGAAGGAGTGAAACATATCACTCTTCAGCAAATTTGAGAAAGTCATTCATATTTCATGACGGCGCCGGTTCGTCTCGTGTTTGGTTTCACATGAAAGAGGGTGCTGGTTTGGTTCCTCTTTGTGGTCTGAAGAAATTTATTTTCAATGCTTCGCTTTGCGAAAAAGAAAGCAAATAACTTATTGAACACAATTCAGTGATATCTCTGCATGGATTGCAGTTGCTAAGACACGCTGAAAATCGGGGATTTTGTCCAACATACCGCCAGCGAAGGTGTTAAGTTGTTCAGAAATGTTCCCGAACGAAAGCATTTACATTGCTTATCAATCGCAATGATTGGAAAGTTCCTGAAACTTCGCATACTTGAAAGTGTCACTGGCAAAAGTGGCCTGCACTTTGCTTTGCTTATTTGAACAGCATCGTTCACACAAAGCAAACAAAGTACGCTAAAGCTTTTAGTGGCCACTTGTTTACTTGCCGGTGTCAAGCGAAATTTCTGACTTTACGCCATGTGTGCATGCACAGAGTAATATTCTACATATCAAATACGCTGAGAAAACTGATGAATAGGGCTTAGAGTTTGGTGTTTAGGTAAGTGCGTCGGGTTAGGGTTTGGGTTACGGTTAGAAAAAGAAAAATAATTGAGGCCTAAGATAAAGTCCAACATTTTTCAGTGGTCATAGTTAGTCCCGTACAAGAACTTGTTGTGCGTATCTGACATCTATCCAAAAAAATTTAGTTTGCACAACACAAATCATAAAGTAATCACCAAACTTTATTCCTTCACTCTGAGAAGCAAAATAACTGACAAACAATAATAGGTCAGAAATATCGCAGATGTCAGAAATTTCGCTTGACACCGGACGAGTTACACGCATTTCAGTGGCAGTTTTAGGGAATTTCCTCTGCGTGTGTATATTGCTCATTGACAACAACGGGCATTTTTCAACACATGCACTTTCGTTGGAATTCTTGGTCGCCAAGGTTCGTTTGATTCAGAAGTAAGCCGTGACGACTTCATTTGGGTGTGTTTTTTCAACAGGTCAAGCACAAGTCAAGCGCAACAATTTCTCTCAATAAATGTTCAAGTATATCTGTCGTCCCTGCGAAACAAATAACTAGAAAAACAAAAAGTCAAGCGAATGCCAATTTCCGACTGAGCTTAAGTCTGATGTTCTAATTCTATAGTCCTTATGTTTACATAAAAATTGGGTCTGTGTAAACACTTTACAGTACACTTGATTTAAATGGCAATTTTCGTAGTATATTTCAATGTTGGTTGAAAGGAAACGGATGTGGTGTGATTAATTCGGATAGCAAGTGATCGCCTAAAAGTTTTTTCAAAAAGCCATCTGCAATCCAATCCTTTTGTGACCTATCGTTACTGGATTGTTCTCTTATTTTGTTTTGCATAAAAAGTTTTGGGATAGTTACCGCATAACTAGTATAGAACTTTTAAAAGAAGATGAATGCTTTTCATTCTTCACCTTTCTCTAAACTTTTCATTCTTTCAGCGTGAACAATGCAATACAGTAACAACTTTTTTTGGAGGGGCAATGTTTTTGAGTTAAATCAGAATGATTTGTCAAACGAAATCATTTAAGCTTCATGGCTACCATCTGCATGAATTTCGAAAAACGTTCGGTTGGTTACCCGTTAATGCAAGTGATTTTTGAGTACTGCGAAAACTATAACTGTTAACAGGCAGTTTTCAGAACTTGGAGGATCTCAAGTAGCGCGAAACTTTGAAAACCAACTCATCAATAGCGTTTCTCGTTGTCAGTGACATTTAATTTGACGTTTCTTGTTTTTCACCATAAATGGTGAATTTATTGCTCTGAAACGCTTTTTTTCTGCTGATGTTGTCGACATGCAAGGGCTTTGTCGTGCTCATGACATAGCATTTTACACAAACGCGTTACCATTCGTCCGTCGGATAAGTTAGGCGTTGCTCATGGACTCGTGGTGGAAACGTCTCAGTCTGTTCGTATTCCTCGTACAGAGATTTGTTTGAGCTGATGATGCCTATATAGTGGGTGAAATATATATTCTGTTGAGACCATAGTGTCTGATTCTTTGCTGGGAAAGGATTCCTTTCCGGAGACAGTGACTAGATTCCATCACGATTTGCAACAAAGCAACAATACCTCCCTATGTGGTTGCAGAAATGGGATTTGACACATTGTTGGTTCGAGATGTAACACAAAGAAACATAGACCAGAATGGAACAGGCTACGATTCTGCTGCTGCTCTACTAGAAGCCGTCATCGACGAACAAAGGTAAGTTTCCTTTTGCAGCACACTGACCAATTCATATATCCAGTTGTTTGCTTTTGCGCTCACCCTAGAGCAGAGCTGCACGCGGAGCACAAGCGACAAAATCTGCTTGCGTGGATGTAGAAAATCGCAATGCCATCTTATCAAAACAACTTCGTACGTGTTCGTGCAAACCTACCCTCCTGTAAGTGATCTGTGACGTCAATCGACTGTGAAGCAGATTCATTTCAGTTGTACAGCATATGTTTACATAAACACCGCTGACATTCGAGCAAATTGTCTACGGTTCAGTGAAGTGGCAGAAACGTTATCCGCCATTAGATGTCTAGCATTTGCTTTTTAAGTAAATTGGTGTTTTCATTGTAAACCCACGTTGAACTGACCCCGAAAAAGCAACTGAGCGCAATCCCAAAACCACATACTGCCAATCCAAACACAATGAAAATCTCGTCTGCTGCACAAACCTTTAGCAGTTGGCAAACTGTGTTAACATTCAAGTGTTATGTTAAAAGCATCCAGCATCTTTCAAATGTGTCTTTGGTCCTGGGTTACAAACAAACCAGTCGTAGGCTGTTTTGAAATGCTTAATGTTGCTACCTGCCAGACATCACCGTCTCTCAGAAACAGCTATTTTGCCACGCAAAAGACGCAAATAATTACCAATATGCCATGTTGATATTTTTTGAGCCCGCTTTATTTATATCGGTGCAGTGACTGCACAAACTTGCAATTACTCAACAAAAATGATTTCAGTGTTCTACTGTAGCAAAAGGTGGTGCTTAGCTTCAGAAACAAAAGTGATATAAAAAACGGTCTGTAAGCAATTACTGAGCACACGTATTTGCAGTCATAAAAATTCGTTCTGGTCAGTGGTAAGAGCATTGATTTAAAATCACTAAATTCCAATTGCGAGCAGTTGACATCAAAAACGTTCTTGAGATTTTGGAGAAAGTAACCAAAAATCTGGACTAGCAGAACACACTTGATATGTTTTTGTTGAAGGTCAAATTTTATCAAAAAAATTTTGGTAGCATATTTCAAAGGTTTTGGCAGCATAATTTTGGCAGCATATTTCAAATATTTCATGTTCTAGTTGTAATAAAATTTAAAGAAAGCTCGAATCTGATAGCGACTGTTCAATATGAGTAAACCATCATTTTCGCAAGATTCGCATTGTCAACTTGATTTTTCAAGTCGTTATAGTAAACCAGATACGCTGTTACAATCATTTCGCGCAATCCTAGCAATTTGCGGAGTAACCTATGGTGCTGGAAAGTGGTGTGATAAATGAAACAGATAGGTTTCCACACAATTGCTTAAGTGGTGCGGGCCAGAGCATGACTGCAGCATTTTCGCAGTTGAAAAAAAAACTTAAACTATTGATTGATTCCGTTTTTAGGGCTCGAGAACCGGACGAAATTGCCAGAGAACAGGAACCGTCCCTGAATTCGCGTTCCCCAGCTCCATATTTTAGAGAAGGCATGGATGAAGAGGAAAATTTAGACTTTTGCCGGTACGGTTTGATTGCTGGGAGCATCGATGTTGCGGAGTCTGGATTCTCGGCGTCATCACCTTTGTTCGATCACAATGTGAATCACAGCAATTCGAAGGCTTCGGTATGTGAGGTATGGAAAACTTTTGCGACAGCGTTGGAGAAGCCGTTTCATTATGGGATGGCGCAAACCGCTGCATTGTTTGCAACATGTTAGGTATTTAGTTCTAAATAAAAACTACTAGTCTTGGAAGCTTAGCGGCACAAAATGGACAGTGTTCTAAAACCTTATGACCCCCAAACACTTTTTTCATCTAGAAACCACACCATTCCTCATATTCTTAGTCTATGAGGTCACCTGAAGTTCACGCCAATCTGTAATGATATCACAGGGTGTCGTGCGCAACTTTTTAACTGAAAATAACTTAAAAACCTATCTTAAGTTGATCATAAACGCACGATGATAGTTTGTGCCTGGATCGACAACGAACGGAGTAACGGAAAAATCATAGATTTGGATCTACTGTATTTTTTCAGTTGTCAACAAAACCCAACAGCGTATTTGTGTTATGGTGGCCTTCATTCCCGTTACAAAATTAGTGTTTTTGTTTCTCGCCTAACATTAATGTTGGTCAGTCTTAGGGTGGTCCAAACTATTGAAGCGACTTAAGAGCGTGACTGTCCAAGCATAAATATATACATTTCATCACAATTGCAATCACGCGTAATGCACTCATTTGGATAACATACGAAATTTAAGGATCGACAGTCCTTCATTCCTTTCAATCAATAATCACAACTTTAGTGTTTTCCATGCCTATAAAAAAGCCATTCCATAAAGCAGTGGTTCTTAACCTTTTCTATACCACGCTCTCCTTAAGTACTCCTCTTTTTTCAAGCCCCCCTGACAGCGTATAAGTTGTGAAAGCAGAAAGCATGCATTTGTTGATAAATTTGCTGATCAAACTTTCTATATTGCAGAGCTCGTAAGGGCTCGCGTACCCATGGGAATGTTTTGACGCCTCCCTTGGGAGGAGTGCTCCCCGTTAAAAACCACTGCCAAATACGCGATCACAGTCTTAGAATACTTTGGATTTTAAATAATGCTATGCTTCATCGGAGTTGACGTTCAGGAACTGTTAGAAGTATAAAAACTATCATGTGTCAAAACTTCACCTCAGGCGTGGCGCCATACAGTCGTTCTTCTCGGCAGAGGTTTCGTTCTTACACGCATGATTGCACCCACAAACATATAAAATGTAGCGAGGGTCCGTCAAGCGTGCAGTGTGATCAAAGGAACCGACTTTGGCAATATCATACACCTGTCGCGTCGATTGCTTTGACCGCATTGGCAAAATTTTTTCAAAGGCAAAGCCCGACTTTCATCTGTACTAAGGCTCAAACCGCCTTTGAGATGTATCTGGCACTTAACAGTGTGCGATTGAATTTCTAACTTTTGATTGAATTTCGAGAACCCTGATCCATATGATGGCCCGCTCTGCAATGCCTTCTATCAGGTTTGGGCATAATTTTTTTCCAGTTGTAAAACCAACTACGTTTTGCGTCATTTTGACCAAGAACCCCTTCCTTTTGAATTAGTTATTTTGTCGATAGACTTTGACAACCGTAAAGAAACTCAATGAAATTTTATGATTTGCTACATGTTTTGATAAGAATTTTTTCTTTAAGGCCATCTACTTTGAGAAAACGAGTAAGTTAATGTGTGGGATCAACCCATCATTACTGAATATGTCGGTCAAGATTCTTAATATACGAAAACTAGTTGAGATATGAGTTACGCTGGAATTTGACATGAAAACGGATAAATTTACTTTTTATTTTCTTTTTGCTTTTTATTGCCTACATTTCCTTTTCCATGAACAGAAATAGGAGCTTCAAAATCCTTTACAAAGCGCTTATCTGGTACAAAATTTCATACGTAGCCAATAACCCAATCGCTTAAAATCCTAGTATTATCGGACTGGTCAATTGTCTGACAACTAAACGCAACTACGTTTGTTGATACTCGTTATGCACTTTGCACATGACGTTACATAGTGAAGTATTACATTTTCGTTTAAATGATCAATAAATCACATATTTCTTTTCCCTCACCTATCGTAGAGTTATGACAGTCCTTTGTTCATTTTAGCATGGCATTACTGATGTTCTCCTCTAAGACTCAAACTCAAACAGTGACCGTCTAACAATGCCACCGCTATGATATACCGTGTAGTAAACCTCAGAACATTGGTGCTACTAGTTTACTTAGAAGAGCGGTGGGCAATTAGCGGCCTACGGACCACATTTGGCCCGTCACAAGGTTTTCAGTGGCCCGCGGAAGCATTCAGGTAAAATCTTCAAATTTGAATATTTCTCCAACTTATCGCAGTTGATGTTAGTGCTGAGGTTTTGAACCGAGACTTGATTCTATTCCCATCCATATGTTTCAGTTTCCATTCGAACATACGGCCCTCCGCTAAACGCGGCCTTTTCAAAATGACCCCCGAGCCAAATTGCCCACACTTCACTAAAAAGATCGTTCAGTACTTTGTCTGTTTTGTTTATCTTCAGGGTTTGCCGTGCCAAGCCATCTTTTTGTTGCATCAAACTAGTGGTGGTTGCAAGTCATTTAACGGTTTTCGTAATAATTATTCTGTATTAAAACACTTATAAGCAAATTCCCAAGCGGTTTTGACAGTAGAGCAGCAATGTGATAAAAAATCGCATATCATTGTTTGTAAATCATTTTTACGGCATCCTTCGTTTTTACAATAGATCGCAAAAGACTTTCGCTTTGTTTGACGTCGCAAGCGCACCAATCGATTGCATCAGGACAATGCATTGAAAGTATCTCGGTCTGCGCAAAACTTTTTTCGTGAATAGACGTTTGTCAAAAGTTAGTGGCGTTTTCGTAGCAATCAGTTTTGAAAAATCGTTTTTATTCCTATCAAATTTATTACATTGTTCAGATTTCTTGGAGCAGTAGAAAATTACTTCAAGTCGCAGCTCAGATCGTATGCTGCAAATGTCCAAATTCATTGTGTCGCATGTCATAAAGTTACACTTTCCCGAAACTATTTTTTACAAGATTTCCTAACTTCAATGCTTTTTATTTCCAAACGTAATAGCACTCCTTGCTGTGTTTGCAGCACATATTTTTTTCATTGTAAATACTTTCTTCCTTTCATGGTCAAAGTTTTTTGATGCCAAAAAACTCGCGTGAATACGTGCATATCGTGGGAAAATACGTGCACTGTGGCACATGTAGTGTTTTCAATTTGGGGCAAAATTTTAAAACCCGGGTTTCGGGTAGCTTGGAAAAGAAACCTGGGAAAACCAGGGTTTTTTCGGGTTTTGAAATAAATGCGATTTTGAGCGATGAAAACTCAGTATAATTGTGAAATTGCCACTGTTCGTCCCTGCGCAATTTACCTCCTTTTGTATAACAGGCTACAAATTGCACTTTGGTGTTGGTTGAGCCTTTTTGTAAAAGGAGTGGCTCTAAGCTTCGGATTTTCTTTAATTACTAACGTCTTTAAATGGATGTGTATGATTAAAAATCTACTTAAACTCGCTTCCAAAGGAAAACCGAATATTTCGTAGAACGTTATTGCAAACTCAAAAGGAACGAATCGATTCTGCAAAGATCACAGCCTGTATATGAACTAACACATAACAGCTTATAAATGAACTAACTACTAACTCGGAACTACGGCATAGCTTTGAAGGATTGTCTCAAGTGGTACTGTAGTTATTAACGAGGTTAGCGAAAAGATTAAAGTCCGCCTAGACACCTGTTATGTGTAAAATGACGTCACGATCTGTCTAAGTAGATCAATTCAACGAAAATACAAACGGACCAACAACAAACGTACGATGGTCACCGAGAAAAACCCGCACCTCTTGCCTCATGATAATAGGTGAAAGTTCAAACGTGCTAATTTGGCCGTTACAATCACCAATCTGCAACTTCAGTGTTATTAGAATCACTAACATTTAAATGCAACAGCAATTCCAGGTTTTTTTAATACCCGGGTTTGGTAGTTGAAAAACAAACGGCTTTCGGGTAGGAAATAGCCAAAAAAACGGGTTTCGGGTTCCGGAAAACCTGGGTTGGAAACACTAGACACATGTATATGTATGGTAGTGCCACATATGCAAACCCCACACGCGAATACGCGGAATACGTTCACATTCAGGTGCACGCAGTACGCACACATCTGCGCACCAAAACATGCTTACATTCATGTTCAACAAATGTTTGAGCCTCTGCATATTGTCATGAATCAAACCGGCATGCCATCACAGCTACGCACTGTAAGTGAAATTAGTTTTTATTGACAAACGTATTGTTTGGCTAATTTGCTTCAGCTTCAAAACTACAGGGTCGTTTGTGCTACAGTAAGTAAGCAATCTGTGATCGATGTTAGCTGTGTTGATATAGTTTGATTGTGCTTTGAGAATCGCCCATAACAGCACTTAAGGAAATTCGTGCAACTATGTTAAGAGCCAAGTGATGTGCTCTTCATTGCAGGTGAATCCAACTGAGCAGCAGAAACAATTACCTGCGTTTACGGAAGAAACCGAAGAGAAAGAAGCATTAAAGAAGAAGCTGAAGCAAAAATTGCAGCAGCTTAAGGACGAGCGTGTTTGCAAAGTAATTATCTGTATATAATACTGTAAAGATTCATGTTTTGTAAAAATAACGCTGGGATTGGATGAGCAGTAATTGAGATGCGTCGCCAGATCTACTGATGGGCTGCACACCAGAAGACATTGAAAACAAACCATTCCAGTGTTTCATTAGCAACCAAGAGTAAATATTTCTTTTTAGGTAAATTATTAGCTGTTTCCAGTAAACTCCCAATGAATCTGCCTTCAAACCAAACGTTTACATCAAGATTTATGTTTTTGTATTAAATAACTACTGGTATCATACGCCATACTGTAAGTTTGAAAAGTCTCAACCGTACATTTCCATCACAACTTGTTGTTTTATACAGGTTTGTTTGGACCTGGAGGCAGACATGGTCTTCATAACGTGCGGTCATATCTGTTGCTGCTTGGAATGTACAAAGTCTTTGAAGACGTGTCCAATCTGTAGGAAAAAAATTGAGAAAGCCGTGCGCACCTACACTTCATGAAAATTCTTCTTTCAAGGCTATGTCACCTTGATTGACGTTTAAGCGCATGTTGAGGTTGGGGAAAGAAAAAAATCGACATGCTAACTCCTGATGCTCCACAGAGGTCAATACACCCGAGAGCAGAGACATGCATCAACAGGAGCAAAACCACTTTGAAATTTCGAAACCAAAACTCATGTAAAGAGGTTTCAGTTCAGGCAGACCATTCACGTGTGGGTGCCGGTGAGGTCGCTTCCCATTCACAGTTGATGTCCCATATTTACAAGTAATGCAGATTTTTTGTTTAGTGGTTTTCTGGATGTGACCTCCCTATTATTGTGTCGACCCACGAAAAGAAAATCTTGCCATTCGCCGAAGTCCACGTCCTGGTGTTCAAACGAAAAAAGAAAACAAAAATTAAGACCATTTTATTCCAACAAAGAAACATTTCAGCCTATTTTAAAAGTAAACTTTATAAATATTAAAAGTCTTGCTTACAACACTGATTTTGTTGATTTTTATAACAGTTCACAAGCAAACGTCATTGCACAAATAATTGTCGCAACTGAGAGCACCCTAAATGCTTACTGACCAAGACCACTGCACCATCGTCTCCAGGTCGACATCCTACTGTAAAATAATATTGGAATTGCGTCTGCGACCACAGCTATTACGTCACAGAAGCTTTGATATACAATTAAAAATTGTCCTTGCTTCTTGTGATCTTCATCATTGCATTTTTGCTTCTGAGTAAGCATAGATGTGATATACTGGCAGAAAACCGCACATCACTGTTCTATTCGTCAAGGACTTCAAGCTTTCTCAGCATCTGCCTAAACACCAAAAAGCAATAAGATGAATGATCTGCTTATGCCTTTTATTCAATTCAATCAATCAAAATTTGTTTTTCTTTCCTGCACAAAGTCCTGCACACATCCCACACGATTTAAGAGCCAGCCCTCTACTTTAATCCTAAACATATATAAGTGTTCATTGAATAAATGATAGCTTTTCATACCAGATCATCTGAGCAAAGGAGTTTTNTAATGGTGGATGTAGCACTCGTCACTATATCTGTTAATTTAACCCTTTAGTGCCATCATTATTTTCACCCTGCTTGTAGAAAGAAGCNAAAAAGACAGCATTGTTGTGTTCATTTTTCATGTAGTGTCAACCGTGCGTGCACTGAGCGATCTCTGCATTTGAGATCGCATCTGCGGCTTAAGCTGGCTGAGCAATCCAGGATTAGCTTTCAAAAGACAATATTGTGTTTACCACTGCAGTGGTCCCTTGCACTGACGGTTTATCGACATCGCTTGTTGTTGTTGTGTAAAACGGTTCCAGAACCGTAATTAAGTCTTGTAACAACAATGATCCAGTTTTGTCATTGAATTCTTAACAGATGAAACTCTTGCTTAGGCGTGTTTCCCAGAAACTACAGCCAGCATATTTTTTAGTTTCTTTGAGCAATTTCACATTCCGCAGCTTGTCTGCTGACGTTTGAGTTGTTTTAGGCCATTTTCAAAACGTAGCTCTTTGTTTTAGTTTGTTTCATAACGTTGTTGAAACTTGGGGTTACTTTAACATGACATACTTCGACTCACCAAAAAAGGCTTTTGCAACCACTACTCCTAAAACCTTTTATTTTATGAGTCAAAATATCAATGTTTTAGCCTTCAAAATTTAATTTACTGGGATTTTTAGCATTCTTATTGAATTAAAGGTAAGTTCACGGCATGAATTAATCTCGTATTTATTTAACTAAAAGTGAAGATCAAGACTTTTCAGAAAAGCAAACCTGTCAAATTTGGTATTTTCTCATCTTGTGATTTAGAACTTCATATGAGGTTATTAGAGACATTTCCACAGCAGAGTGCCGTGCTTGTCGAAATCTGAGACTGTTTACAACAGCCTTTCAAACACCCGACATCTGCCAGAAGCTCAGACAGACGTCTACCAGATGGCCATGACCAGCATGTTTATGTACAGCAAACAAGCGTTTTCCTTTAGATTCAATTCTCCCAAATAAAAAAAGAAGAGTCCCAGAAGGACATTAGTGTTTGTTGAAGGTGTGTTTCCCAACGCGCTGTAGTTTTTACAAAAGGGATGATGAGTTATAAATGTCTTTCACATCACAGATCTATTTGCTTTGACGTAAATTTTGTTTGACAATGAACATTGCAAGTATCAGGTTGCCCATTTCGTAAAGACAGTTGATGTTTCGATTCGAAACAATTTACATGCATTCATTGAGCGCTGTGCGTTCTTATCTTATGTCTTCATCAGCTCATTCCTTGTGCGTAGTTTTTTACACTACTTCATTTTTTTGATCAAACAGCATGCCTATGTATAACCGATGAAAGTTCCGATTGTTGCGGCTGTTATCTTTTCGTTGTTGTTCTTTTCCAGCTTTGCTTGGGATAAATACAAACGCCTTAACTGCGTTACTTGGCGTCCACATGATTTATGTTTTTCTTGCGCGTCACTGCCTACCTACGTGGTTTCGACTTTGAGTCTTAGATCAACATATGACAAAATCATTGGAAGATACCAAGTGCTATTAACAGGTAGAAATCCCATGAGATAATTCACTGCAATGCTCCAATGGAACGGTTGCGAGGTATCTTCAACATCTGTATATATGGATCCTCCACAATACGTACGGCAATAGGAGCTCACTTTGTGTAGTGTTATTTAAAACACAAGTGCAAATGAAACCCAGAAGAGTGATATTCCTAATACTGTAGGCTGATAGCATTCCGTAACAGTAGTTTTGCAAAATTTTCGGCGTAATTTACGATTGTCAAGTTCATCTTATTACAACTGAACGGTGAAACGTGCGGGGAGTTAACGCGTAGCCAGGAAAACTTGCATATCATACGCAAGAACGTGAAGCAGTTCGATTGCCTGCAAGTAATTTCGCATTTTGCTGTTTCTTGTCCTACTTCCAAAATTGGTATGCCTTCCCTCAAAAAGGAACTGACACTTTGAGTTGCATAACAATCTAAATGAAACCTAAACTGGAGGACGAATGACGTTGTTTGAATTTATTGATCGGTAACTTCATGTTTTGCTAACTCAAGTCTAAAACCGCCAGAAGTTCACGTCTGCTGAATGTTCTAATTTATGCCCCAGGGACATCTAGAATCTCCTTTCTAGATATCCATGGGTATGATCGCACAATTACTGGTTTGGTGGTTCTTTGTAAATTGTGCAGTGATACTCTCATAATAAATCTATGCTTAGCCACATTCCACACTTACCACCGTTGCTTCAACTTTAAGAATTTGTTCATCATTACCAAAAACATAAGAATAAGGCACACCAGTATTATCTTTGAATTGCAAATGGAATGTGAAAAACAGGACACACTGCGATTGTTGCTGAAAATTCGGTTTCAGTGTTTTCAAAAAACGTGTTTCCACTCTTACGTTCTTTTCTGCTTAGTACCAGAAAATTGAAATGTAATTGAGCACTACTAAAGAAAACTACATGTTCGAATAAGACCACGCACTAATCAATCTGAAATCCAGAAGACAGATTGCAATACGGCCTTTAGTTAACAGGTAAAAAAAAGCACAGTCTGCAAAATGAAGCGCCACGTGGTTTGGCAAAGGTAATACAAACTTCTTTGAAAGTGCAGAAATTTTCTTGTATTTTGTTGTCATTGTTGTGAGATGCACAACTGCGCATTTCTTGCCCCTCGCCACGTGTAATCAGCGCGCAGTCACCGATTGTGTTGTCTTCGTTGTATCGCCACTGCTGCCTTGCAGTATAGTCTTCTTACCAGCCCGTGGTGTAGTGGTAAGGCGTCCGCTTCGGTGCTGGTAGGTCGAGAGGTCGACTCTTGGCCGGGTCTTACCAAGACCTTGTAAATTGGTACTGTAGCCTTCTT
>JGI24021J15306_10005229_pt1 | contig 15361 bp, 10 predicted proteins | sample Ectturendosymbi1_FD_15306 | JGI IMG/M metagenome (IMG submission 15306)
TGGAGGACTTTTAGGCCACCTTGGCCCACTTTGCCTGGCCCTGGGCGCCAACTGTTAGGTGGTAGTATTTCGCTGAAGTTTTTACGGGAAACTAGGCTACAATCCAAGTATTTTGATACTTTGGATGACCTGCTGGGGTTTCGGGTTCAAAAGTTCTGATGTAAGTTAGTAAAAATATTTGACTAATTAGCTAATTAGTTAATTAATTAATTTGTTTATTTTAGATCATCACTTTTGAACCAGAAACGCTAGAAAGTCGATCAAAGGCTCAAAAGACTCGGACTTGAGTCTAGTTTCCAATGAAAACTTCAGCCTAGTGGTTGGGCCCTAGGCCAGGCAACATGAGCCAAAATAACCCTAAGACTACTACTTCGCTTATGACGTCAGTCACAAACAATCTGCACCCCCAACCAAACAAAATTTTTACGAGTGCAATCTACCAGACTGGCTGATCCGTTTGAGCCGTTGAACAGCTCTCAAGTGCAATCGTCGGAGGAGCTAGGGCGTTGGTAAGGCAACCGAAAACTGCTGTTTTTTAGGCCGAAATTGAAGTACGAATATATCGTAGGCCAGCTGCCAACGAGTTAAGTAGTTTTGGTCTAATTCTTCTGCAGTTGCTGTACACAATCATAGTTGTACAAAGATTTAAAAGATATGACAGTATTTCAACATATAGTGAATATTTCCTGCAGATGAAATGCAGCAGATGGTTAAAGTGCCTAAATGGAAGTTGATACAACATCGGCTTTTCATGCTGCTACATGCTGCAAAGTGCACCACCAAGGTGGTAAGTCATTTGTAAGTAAATTAAAATGTAATTAAATAAAATAAAGTTTATTAATATAAAAGTTTAGCATAAAACTTGCTTTTGCATCAATTGGTATTCAAAATGCCAAATCTTGTCTTGTGATGGAATGGTGCATATTTGATCAATTATATGTAGCTCAACCAAACCAATTTGTCTTTGATAAAGTTGTCTGATTGATTTTGTGAGACATTGGTTGAAAATTATGTGCACTTGTGCATTGTACGTAATGAAATTATTTGCAAGAATTTGATGTATATTGGCTTTATGCCAGCTTCGACTATAAGAACTTTCAAATTGTGTTTAATTTTGGTCTTTGTTTTTCTTTAATCTTTTCAATTATGTCTGCTAATTGCTTACCACACTGCACTTGCATTGTTTCACAATTATTTAAATCTATATTGTCAGTGAACTCTCACATTTAGTGGTGATTAAATTCATGACGTCTGTTAATTAGTATGTTGAATGTGGTCTTTTGCCTTTTTTATACAAAATGTACAGTGTTGCTCTGTGTCACATTGCCACACAATGAGAAATGTTCTGGAGCACATGAAGAATTGTGATGAAGGCCTGCAATGCCGTGGTGCGTTTCTGTTTTTTATATTTTTTCCATGCTTTACTTTTATGGTTTTGAAAGTATACAGTTTTGTTAACTACAGTCTATGGTGTGTTATCATTTTTCAATGTGAATATCCAAATATCAAATATTTTTATGTTCAGAAGGCTTTATGCTGACATGTTTGCATGGAAGCATTAACACGACTATAGCCATAGGTTGTGAAGTTTGCTTCAAGATTAGATGCAAAGCAGGTGACGTTGGTTAGTGACATGATAACTCTCACGATGCATAGATTTGTTTGCCTTGTTTTAAAACGATTTTTACCATGAAGAAAATGAAAAATTTTTTAAACAGTAAAAATATATAAGATACTCAGAATTTTTCTGCAATTTCAAACTTAATTTGAAACCGTGACAGATGTCTTTGGCTGCATCATCGAAAAACTTCTAGATTTTATAATGTGCACTCTGGCTCTTTGTGAGAAATTGTTGATTGACTTTCGCTTGCATAACTTGAATTTGTTTTGTTTACTTTTGCATGCAGAAATACTTGGTTAAATGAGTTCTGTTAAAGTTATTCTAATATTTTGAAGTTGTGCATTTGTTATTTAAATCGTCAGATATGTGCATGGGCATCCGTGGGGGGGGGGCAAAACAACCATTTGCCCCCTTCTGGAAATTGGGGCTAAGAAGCAAAAATTTTTGGAAAAAGGTGAAGTCAGCAGTTTACTTCTGATCAGTTGCATTAATTCTTACTATGGCAGATTGTTTGCTGATATGACACTCACACTGCACAAGAATCAGGTTCACTGTTTTGGTAACGTGCTGTTATGAGCTTCCCAGTTCACTAAATCGGATTCTTTGCTTGCAGAGGCAGGTTGCGAAACTAGGGAGTGAATTGTTCTACTATTGGCCTTTGTTGCATAACAATAACATGGCAACAAATCTTCGAAGATGCACTTCCAAGTCATAGCAGTCCCATCGCCACGGGGGTTTTGGTGGGCTTAGCTCCCCCATACAAAGCTCCAAGTCCCCCAAATTGAAATATGAAACACTATAAACCAGTGGAATTTTTGTCAAATTTGAATATCAAACCCCCTTGCACAAACGTAAAGCCCCCCTATTCATGACTTTCTAGCGACAGTTCTAAGTCCCGGCGGTAGGCGTTTTGCTCAGTGTTGCCACTTCTGATGTTTTCAGAAAAATTTCTGATGTCTGACGTTTTGGCTACAAATCTGACGTTGGCTAGGCTGCTGTTTTTGTTTTCCATATTTTAATCTCTTTTTATGATCACAACAAGTTAAGATTCATAATTATTAGGTTTCTTTCAATCTCTCACCCTGGTGTCTGTTTGGTTAGCGTTCCAAGCAGAAGAAGCTCTCTTCGCTATGCTGGGATGAATATTTTACATTTCGCATGACTGACTTCTCCAGATAATGACGACACGTCGTTCTATTTTGGATTCAACAAGGTTTAATGCGCTTGTTATGTATTGGTAATAGAAGCATTTACATTATATGAAACGGTACCTTAGAAATCTAATGTTATCTGATATTGAAGAAGGCAGCAATCTGATGTTAATGAGACTCACCCCAGTGGCAATACCAGTTTTGTTGCAAACAATTATTGAACGCAGACATCGTGGCAGGTAATGCAGCAACTCTTGATAGCGGTAAGCCACGTAGATTTATACCACTGGTGGGCAAACTGCAACTCGCCGACATATTTTGTGTGGCTCTTCTAGATGAATAGCAACGAACTGTCCAGATTTTAGGGTACTTTAAAATCAAACAAAAACTTAATACTGACAATTACTGTACAATATTAAATGCAAAACTTGCATTCTTACCGTATTTGTATTGACACTACAAACTGGTTTTGCAGCTTGCTGGTGTTTTTGGTTTTCTGCAAATGAAACATCCATTGAACAAGTTTGCCCACCCCTGGCTAAAACTATGTGTAAAGAAGCATTGCTTCCAACAAAACGCATTTTCGCAACCAATGCTCCATCTGAAGGTGCGCAAATGCACTGTACCACCAGAACATTTACTCACTGAAATCTCATCTTCCGCACTTGCAACATTCCAAAACATTGGAAAAGTATGAAAAATCTGAATTAGATGTGTAGACTGTAGTTTGTTCGTATTTTCATAAGACTTTACACTTATTCAAAAAATTGACAAAGTTTGTAATTCATTCAGAACTCTGCTAACTCAGTCTTGAAATATCCATGCTCACTAGAGCAAACATTTTCTTAGTGTAAAGTTTTCTTACAAGGAAAACACTGTATGCAACTGTTGCCATAACATCAAACATTTTCCTTTTGTATACGTCCATTTGCGTTGCATCACCGACAACCTGAAAAAGATGAAAATGTCGATTTTGCCCCACCTGGAAAAATTTCTGCAGATGCCCATGGCTATGTGTTTGTGTTATATGCACTATATGATATGTGACACATCTAGTACATATAGATGCAGGGAATGGCTAATATTTATATTATGGTTGCAGTCACGCACTGTGCATCTTCACGAAAAATTATTGCCCATTGGAAGCAATGCAAAAGACCTAACTGCATTGTTTGCCCTCCATTGAGGAAGAAGTTTACAGGTAAGGTTGTAGTCAAGGATGTTTTGTATTACAACTGGCTGGTGAACTTAATATTGAAAGTTTCTGCAGAGCTCCTGCGTTTAGGTATGAAACCCTTGCTGAAGTATGTGAAATTGTTAAATTGATCATCAGTTTTATTCTACATTACGTTTGGAATTTCAATTAAATTACACTATTTGCTGCATGCATGTTTATAATTAGGATTGATAGATACCTTTTGTGGCAAACCTTTCAGTATTTGATGACCATGAAGTAGGTTGTCAACATGTTTTTTCTTTAAAGCAACTGTGAGAGAAGTGCATAGAAGAATGGCACTAGTTTCATGTACTTTGGTTTGACCATATCATTATATTCTTGCAAATCTAGCAATCTACCTGAGTTACTGAGTGTCTGCCACAGGACATCTTGCGTCCTGGCTTGTAGAGCTATGATGTATGGTGGGAGAAGAGCCTGTCATGTTCGGATATTGATTTGTGTATACTACAGAAATGTCATTAGCTCGATTCAGTTGTTCAGTTTGCACAAAATGCATTGCACTGTTTCATCCTGCTGATTGCACATTTGACATTTTATTTTGTGGCTTCAGAGTCTTTCGCTTTCTGGAACTTGGTGTTAAGTGCCTGATCCTGCCCAACAGAAACGGGGGCCTAGTTTCTGCTTTATTTTCTAGGCGTTACCATCCATCCCGTAGGTGTTTCAAAAGCGTAACTTTATTATTTGCTAGGGGCATCGTTTATGCTTCGCTGTTTTCCTTTCTACTATTACAGTTGTGGGCCAAACGATCCTTTTTACAACGCCGCAAGCTTAACTCCTCCCCTGTCGCGCTTTCTACGTTCATAGTAAAATAAATGTCAACAAAAGTTGGATATCACTCCCACACCAAGGTACTGCCAAAGCCATGTCAAAGATAGCAATCATCTCGCAATGTCTTTTCCCCCGTAAGAAAATTCGCTTCGCCTAATAGTGAAAACAAAACAGGGTATTCACATAATTTCCAGTCTGTGTAGCCTATAGCTGTGAAAATATTATTTTATGGTTAGTGCTGTGTGCAATGCATGATACATCACTGCGCTATGTTAGATATTTTTCCGCAACTTGAGAAATTTCTGTTCGGAAGATTGCTTTACGTGCTGAATTAAATTAGGTTAAACTGAAATTTTGAATGATCTAACCAATATTCGCCCCAATTTTTGCAAAATCAATACCACTTGAATGCCAGTACATTCTTTATAAAGAGCTTACAGAGCATTTCCAACAACATCAAACCTTCATCCCTCGGTCACGATTCCAGGCTGTGGAGAAATTTCTGAAGTTTTGTTAGTGCAGAAACTTGCAACGTTTTAAATTCAAAGCAGCCCGTGGCAGGCAAACAATCTGAGCAATTCATTAACCTCTACGTTTGGATTTGATCGAAACATATTTTTGCTGATGCCGACAGGTCTCCAGCGAATTTTTAAACAAAGATCGTGCATTTGCACGATTGCGTGTAGGTCTGCCTGATCAGTGGTTTTCAACTTGGGGTCGTGACCCCGTGGGGGTCGTACGTCATTTATCTGGAGGTTGCGAGAGCTTCTGATAAAAATGCCCATAATTGCGTCTAGATTTTATATTTCGTATATGGATCCACTTTTGTAGTAACCAAAATAATAGGACCACCTGGCAAAAATGATAGCCTACTTTTTCATTCAACATTGTTTTAAGTGTGATGATGACCATTACAATACTGTTACGTTTGCCAACGCACGAATAACTCTGTGGCGTAAGAATATGCTTTACTTGTAAATTAGATATCTGATTGCGGTCGCTAACTTTGGAGTTATTCTAGTTTTCAATGAGTTGTGCTTTGGAGTGATTTGTATACGTCACGGGTCTCTCTCACTGATGCTGCCATATGCGTCAGTTTAATTAATATTCTTTATTTAACATAGTGATATCGGATTTTTTTTAATCATTGTGATTTTCTATTGTGCAAACACAACTGCATTTCACATGCTTGGCTGGAAATTTTCGGAAGGGGTTGTTTGGTTAAATTGGGTTGCAAAATGGGTCGCTGCATGAATAGGGTTGAAAACCACCGGTCTAGACTTAAAATTTTGTCACAAATTTGCGCATCCTGAATAAAGTTAAGCTTTATCAGCGTTACGGACAGGGTGGAAAAAAGGATTTGCACTTGATCGCAAATTTTGTTAAATTCATCGAAATTCGAAAGAAGCAAACTTGTCCGAATATAAGGACTTGAGGGAAAATGTCTGGTTTCCCACTTTCTTAACATTATTACGTCATTGAATGCATTTTTCATCTTCGCCAGATCTCCCCAATCATCAATCGGCGCTTACCTCGGAGGTTGGTGTAAACCCCGGAATTCGAAAGGAACTTGCGGAGCAATTAATTACTCCTGAAGCTGCTAGAAGAACTTGTGCTGCATCTTCCATAAAAGGTAATGAGAGCTAGCAACAGATCGGCTTCTACTATTCTAGCTAGAATCGACTAAATCTCAACTATACAACGAAGCGACAAATGAAACAAGCAACGCCTTCGACTCAGTTACAAATCGTTACATAAGGCACGTTAATTAAAAGGAATCCGCGCGTTTATGAAATGCACGGCACAGAACGCAGAAAGAGAAACGCACGAGCACCGAAAAGATTTATTGCAACAGGTGAACATTGCTTGCTGCGTTAAGTTTATGAAGGATTCCACGAAGAAAACCAAACCGGAACTGAAAAAAGCTGCGTTGGTTTTGGATATTTGTTTTTGGTTCACAACAGAAGCCATGACAAGAAAACCTGTCGGTAACCCTGTTTTTAAAATTACCTTTCACTTGAACTTGCGAAGATTCGGTGCCAAACTTGTCATTGATGCAGTTAAATCGCTCCTTCCGAAACGGGGCCTTGTCAGTCATGAGGGGGTTTGAGTCAAACAACGCTCGGATTCCGGGAAGGGTAGTTGGAAATTTTCTCCACACAGCGTTTGCCAAAACATGTTACTCATTCAACTCATATCTGCATCTTAGCTGAATGATGAAAAACTGTAGCTCGACTAACGTAAGCTGCAGGAAATTTCCTTCGTGACTGGTAAGTTATGTGAAAGTAGTATGGCGAAGATTTAAACTGCACCGTCAATCTCAACGCCATTAAACTACCATTAAGCATGATCAATCTAGCACAGTGATTCTCAACGTGGTCCAAGTGGTCCATCAGATGTTTTTTAAAAAGATGGTCCATGAGCCAAAAAAGGTGGAGAAACGCTGATCTAGCCAGCAGGACTAGTCCGACCGATCTTGGCCAGCTACAAAAGGGTGGCGGTATTTAGATGTGAAAAATTTGCGGAGTGTTTGTCAGCGGCTAAGGAAGTTTGGAATTCGTGCACGAGAAGACATGGAGCCATAGTTTTTCCCGCCGCTGCGCAACCAAACGATTTGCGTGAAGTTGGTTTTACGCGGCACCGTTACATTTAACCGAAACTTCAAACCAACGGTGCACAACCTGCGACCTTCGATAATGAAATTTGCGACCATCCACATGTAATTTAAAATATAAGATTAGGCGGCCATGCTGGCGAATATTGAAGCAAAACAAACGCTAGGCAAGAAAATCAGTCGACACGATGCGTAACAATCTGGATGATGATGTTTCTTTTAATAGATTCATTAAATTTTTTGACATTTTATTATACTTTTAGGCACAAATTAATGAGATATACCGGATAAAACCTATTCTTTAATTAAACGTATCTCATAAATATAACTCGAACTCATTGGCGGCTGTACTTCATGTAAATAAAAGTAATGCGGCCGGCAATAGCAAAAGGTTGTACACCACTTTAATCAAATGCCGAGGGCTATTGTGTCTCAGCAGAACTTTCACAAAAGTGTGAAGTTAATTGAAAGATCGCTTGGTGTCTGTTTTACACCATGTCGTAACCCATACCAGTGTTTCCAAGTCCACGAAGACAAAATATGTCGAATTGTGTTTCAGAATTTGCCAAACAGGACAAAAGTATCCCAATTTATTTTCGTTACAAAAGACACCTGAAAAAGGAGCAGTAAGAAAGACTCACATATTTACTTCAGTTTGCCGCACAATCGACCATTCATATGAACACTTTTTAAAGCCGTGCTGTAACATTCATGTCACCCAGTACTGACTGGTGAGTGGGGGTGACCATTGCATGCATCACTTTTAAGTACGTGGTCTTTCACTGCGTTCATATAATGTACATACAGTACAAGTTCAAATTCACCAGGCACTGATCAACAGCAAGACAGACACGTTCAACATGACCACATCAGAATTAAAAACAGGTGGATATTAACAGTAGATATACAAAAATGCTGGAATAACCCTTGAATGCATGCGTAGAAAAATGGGAAGCGTTGGGAAGTATTTATATTTTGTAAAAAGCTACAAGATCTCACAGCAAAAACACAGCCATGACATGTTGCAATACTTAGCGTCTGCAGCATATCTGGTTCTTCATCAATGTCTTGGTAAATATATACAGTGAATTTTGGTGTGTAGATAATTGAGACCAATCTCAATTCATTTGAGAACACTTCATTTGAGACTACGACATTTGCGACCTGTTCAATCGATACCACATTCATTTGAGACCTATTCAGTTGACACCCCGTCCATTTGAGAAACATTCGTGCCGATTAATTTTTTACGTATGACCTGGTAATCTCAAATGATTTTTTCCATTTAAAATTGAAATTTTTCTTTTGCCTGAGACATCTTCATTTTGATTTGACAGTTACGCACGGAATGGCTAAAGATGTGAAGAATTTGATCTCAAGTTTACTTTTTAGTTTCAGATTTTTTTCTAAAACAAGCCAAAAGAAATTTAAACAGTCTTGTTTTTTCATCATGTCTTCAGTCTCGTTATTCAGCTGTGCTTAGTTGCCAGTTTTTATAGATAGAACTAAATTGAATTATCGATTGGCGTCTGAAGCTGGAAATTTTGGTTTCAAACAAGCAACATACCATAGTAGCAAAACGATGCAATAATAGAAAAGTTGAAAAGCTTTGGCATCAAAAAGTCTGTTGAGCATTTGGTTTTGTAACTGTTTTGAAAAACCGTAGTATGTTGCAAGTTTTTCCTTTTTTCCAGTTCTGGAGGAGTTTTGTGATTTGACGTCTGAACCTGGAAAAGACTACATTTCAACGGTTGAGCGTTCTTTGTGGATTGTGTTTATGTGCAAAGATTCCATAAACAGGTAAACATTGTTGGCTGTTCAAAAGCTTCAGCGAAATTTGCGTTCCAGCCTCACAGCCCTGACTACTATTATTGTGTGCAATATTACCGTAGTGCCTATCCGTTACTACGCAGGTTTGGACTACTCAAAAAGAAAACCATGTCTCGGTTTGAGGGAGGAGAGGATAACGTCGATTGTGACGCACAAACCGCTATTGATGACGTTTTCTTTGCTACTCCTGTGCTGGGGAAAGATAGAGTCAACGACAACCAGGCTCCTTATTCATCACCATCTGGACCGTCGGCGTGTTCGGAAAAGTTGCAACCGACGGTTGATGCAAACTTCGTCATATCCTTTTTTCGTCAGTGCTCCAAGTATCCTCGTGTGGAAACGCTACTCACCAAAGCATTGTCTTCTGCGCTTTCAAGCGTGGGTTTTTGGATAAGCGTGTGCACTTCAAATTATCTCAACCTGTACGTTGTCCTGATGGAGTACTTCGCTCAGCACAATGTTGAAACCATTACCACCGCCTTCGCGAACTTCTGTCACGCTTTGGGCGGATTGCGTGTGTTTACCCAAGTAGCATTAGTTGAATTCTGGTCCGACTATTGTGCCGCTGATCTACAAAGGATGGTTGAATCTCTGCAGCGGTTCTTAACGGCGGAGGTAAGCAAGCAGAATACAGTAATGGTGCAATAAACTTTAGGCTCAGAAAGTTGGAAGTTTCCACGATATAGTATGAAATCAATGTTGATGTAGATTATAATTTATACCATAAATGATTTCAAACTACTGTGTATTTCGAAAACTTCAAACATTCCGAGCCTGACCTTCAAACAGCAGGCTACTACTAGTTACCCAAATTTTTATTCATTCCAGGAGTTCCCAAACTCCCATTTTTACACATTTTTTCAACGAAACTGCGAAAGCGTTGTCGTGGCGTAAACAGTCATAAAATTGTAACCGTATCATGGTGCGTGTTGACCACTTTCGTTTTCTGTTGCTGCAAGAAAAATGCGAATCTGCCACTGAGCTGTTTTATTTTAATGGCAGGAGTGCTACTAGCACAAGAATGAAATGATTTTGTACTCTGCACTGCAGGCTACTAGGCCTACAGTGAAATAGTTAAAATTCAATGTAGAGTGAACTACTTAGCAACCAAACAAACAGTCATCTTAAACATCGCGTACTTACAAAGAATACCTTGTTCTATGTAAGTATAACAAAGACATAGACATTTGTATGGATGTCTTGCATAATTCCTCCCGCTCACCTCAAATGGCTGGCCTGATAAACTACTGTAAACGCACAGGCAGCAATTAATGTGCAAAAACGCGTTTTTTTTATGCTTTATCCCCGAAATTTATAATTCGTTCACTTCTTTTAGTGCTCTGGTGGAAAAATAGAGCAGAATTGCCACAAGTTTACACTATTGTGATAAGTTATTAACGGTTAATGCGTAAAAGACAAAGACTACCACACGAAATAAAGATTTAGGAAAGCGTGTATGTTTCTACCGGGAGTATCTTAGTTCGTATGTTGTTTGATAGATCGCTTCACAAGGTAGTGATGATTCGGCTGTCCTCCAATCAAGAAAGGTAATTTCTGCCGTAAAATGTCTCAACATCCTCTACTATGCATCAATCCTTGGTGGCATCAAGGAAACCAACATGACACCAGATAGGTCAGCGACGGAGTTTTGTCAAGGAAATGAGAAGCAAGAGGTCTGTGGACAGGGTACGTTGGAGGTTGTTTCATTTTTTGTTTTCACAAATTTCTTGCTTTTTATATCCACTACTGCGGTCTGTTCCTACGAATATTTTAGCAGTTAGTCCCGGTAAGAATTTTGAAAAAAAAAAACATTTCTCCGTCACTAAACTTCGAGCTGTTACAAGTTTTTCTTTCTGGAGAAGTCATTCGTCTAACTCCCTTCACCTATGGCGTTGGTTGGCCGCTGGTCGTAGCAAATATGCCCTCGGTGAACGAAGGCGTCATGAGAATGAAAGGTTCGAAGAGGATGGGTTTCGACTGATAGTATTGAAATTATTTTCTGAATTTGTGACGTGGTACTGTAATGACGTACAAGCCAGTTTTCGTGATACATTACGTTGTAACGGGATTGCGTGATACATGACGTAGTTATGGCGTACAGCCAAAGACTGCGAAACGGCACGCATTTTTCACGTGAAAGATTGAGTCGGAAACGTTGGCCAGGCTTAACCACTTTCTTCTTGCGTGTTGCCCTGCAGTTTGTTGAGTGTTTCTGCAAGATTTGTGGGTGTGCACTCCCGTTTGTGTCGCACACATTCGTGAAACAGAAACAGAGCTTGTCTCGTTAAGTTAATATGCGCTCCAGCCAAGAGTTGCATTCCAGATGTACCAACAACGGAGCAAGACTTACAGGTGCTGCCCCAATAGTTCGCTGTTTTTAGCAAGGACAGCATTAACGTTTCCAAAACGCGATTTAGAACACACGCGACGAAGTGCAAACCTCACTGTCTTCGTGGTTTCCATGGAAGTGCGAGCTGTTTAAACAATACTCATGCGCACTTCCTGTGTCTTGAACTTGTGCTAAGGTGAAAGCAATTCGCAATGTTATTTTCACTTCCAAGATAATATGATCGGGTGCAAGCGCAAGTTGACGATGAGTACATGCTTGAAACTATGAAAACTATATTGGTATTACGGCGTACTATACGGGATTCTTGGACAAGAACTACGTTATTGCAAATTTGTTCTGGTGAAATGGTGGTTGCGAAGTGCGTCTTTTGTTGCACTGAAACAAAGCTTGTATCAGTGTTTCCGTCTTTCTCGTTTGAAACATCTGCTGTTTTGTAACTGTGGTCAGGTACCGCGGAAAAAGGTGAACTTGATTGGACTGACGAATTGGGGAAAAAGATGCAATTTTCCGGGTTGGACACTGCTGAACCTAAAGTTGCCTTTGCGAAGTTTATCAATGAAGATCTCAATAAAATTATGAAAGTATACCTTTTTCTTACAGCTTGCATGTCCTACTGAAATTGAACGTGGCATCAATAGATCTTGGTAGTAACAAAGCTATTCCACTTGATCATGTTCCAATAGAATTCATTAAAATGTCTAGTTCTATTATTTCTAAATTTGTTTTTGTCTGATATTTTCAATAACTGCGTTTCAAGTGAGGTGTACCCTGACGTGCTAAAAATTGCTCATATTATGAACCAGTTTTATACTCCCATTCATAAAACTGGTTCATATGTAAAGTGCTCAAACTACAGACCAATCTTCTTGCTCCCTCCTATCAATAAAGTGTTGGAAAAACGTCTTCCTGATAGACTATACATTTACTGCACCTAAAACACAATAATCATTTGACATAATGCCGATATGGTTTCAAGAGAGGGTTGTCTACAGAATTTGCCATAAATGATTTACAAAAGTTTCTTACACAAAACACAAAGGTTTAGTAGGTTGTACTATATTTTTAGATCTTTCCTAAGCTTTAGATACAGTAAAACATGATTTACTTTTTGATAAACTAAATACTCAGTACGGAATAAAGTGTTTGCCTGTATTATTGTATTATTACTAAAAAAACACTTGGAAAACCGTTCACACGATGTGTTGCGGCAGCTACACACGATGTGTTGCGATGTGTTCACACCATGTGTTGGGGCAGCTAGCCTTAGTTGCGAGCCGTGGGGAGCTAGTCCGCATAAATTTGAGAAATGTGCGTCGGACGGAACTTTGACCCAATCCTGATCCATACGAAATCCGGATCCTTACGAAATCTGGGTACAAAACGGAGCTGTAGTATCTTTGTTCCCTACAGCAAGTGAAAATGGAAGGCAATCAGCGCAATTACTTGTTGTCACAAATCACTTTAGCGGCGATTGATGGATCAAACGCCGTTTCTGAAAATACAGTTTTTTTAGAGGAAAATGTTAGGTACCCGGTATGGACCTGTAGGGACCCGATTTCTTTAATTCTAGGGGCCTGGTGGTAATTTTCTCTGATTCCAGGGACCCGATTTTCCATTCTAGGGGGCCGAATCGGGTTCCTAAAACACCTTAAAAAAACTGGAAAATGTAACAGAAACAACTAAGCGCACAGCTAAACTACCATTCTGCCAGACACAGCAACAGTAAGCAATCAGACCGCACTTCAACGCTTGAAAGCGCGCAACTGCGATTTACTGCCAGTTCAGCTGTTAACAACAGAAAGGCGCTTACTTGCGACTATTCTCAGGTAAATGAGCACGAACTCGAAGACACAGCAGTAAACGTGCACTGAATTTACTCAGCGAGACGTACAAACGAAATGTGATAAAAATACATTACACACCAAGTGATGTGAAATCCACAGCTCAGACCTTTGGTCTTTTCGGTAACCAAACACTCTGACTCAGTTAGCAGAATTTGGTCTATTCACGACAGAGTCGAAACGTCCTAACTCGAAAATTGGATTGGGCTGTGGTTATTACCGCGCGTTAAGCGAGGCGGAATAGAAGAACAGGTGATCTCAGCGCGTGACTGCGCAAACCGTCAAAAAACAGTCAAGAACCCTGCTGGGGGGGCCACAGGAACTGTATCTGCCAGGAAATGCCGCGGTATCTGTTTAGATGCTGTCAATTAATGTTAGACTCCAAGCAGCATTGGTAAATCAAATCCTATGAACCTAGAAAGCTGCACACATTAGAAAATTTATTATAATTGGTCACTGGATGAACACAGCTTGCAGCCATTAAACAGAGCGAGGGCAGAAGTCGGTGCGCGCCATTTCACTGTGTAGTAGTAAATGATAGTTGATCTGAACTGGCTAATTTACTAGTGGCGTACCACAGGTCTCCACATTAGGGCCTCTTCTGTTCCTGTTGTATGTAAATGATTTCCCACATGTCTCTAATTTTAAAACTATTCTCTTTGCTGATGATATTGTTCTTTCGGTATCAGCGAACTAGTTGTATGAACTAACAACAAAAATAAATCAGGAACTTGAAAGTGTGCACAACTGGCTGAACTGCAATAAATTACCTTTAACTTGCAGTAAAACTTAGTACATGCTATTTACAAACCAAAAAAATCTATTGACACAAATTTCAATGTTCAAATTAACAACCATCAGCTTGCAAAAACTTGATGTGTCGAGTACCTTAGAGTTATAATTGATGAGAAATTCATCTGGAAACCTCATAACTCTGGAAAGCAAGATTGTAAAGCGTCTGGTATAATTTGCAAACTAAGGCACTATAGCCCATGCAGATCCTTGAAAACATTATAGCTTACTGTATTCACATCTTCGATATGCCATCACCAACTGGGGATCATCATCTTTTACTTCACTTGACATCTTCAATATAACGCACAACAATTTAGTAAGAATTATGACATTAAGCATAAGCAAATTCAACTGTAACGTCGGAAAATTGTGCAAATACTTAATATAGACGGAATCATTAAACTGCAAATCGGGAAATTTGTATAAAATAAATTTTAGATTGGTTCCCAAACAATTTATTGAACTTTTTACAAACATTGAAGATATTCATTCTTATCATACAAGAGAACAGTCAAGTGTATTGAACATGCCATTCCTCAGACTAGACTCAAATTAGCTCAAAAGTCAATTACATACACAGGAATACGGATATGGTCTTCCATAGATCCACCAATTCCTTCAATACCAATTTATCACCCATTTGTTACTTAATTGAAACGTAAACTTCGAGAAGAGCAATGATGTACGTGCTCATGCGGTGCCTCTTACATCGGGCAAACGCAACGCAATTTAATAAATCGTAAAGAAGAGCATCGAACGTCACTAAGCTCTTCAATATGCAGACACTTGTAAGCCAACCCAGATCATCGGGTTGACTTTCAAACCCCGAGGTCATTGGCAGTGACAACAACTGGCGGCTGCAGATTCTTGAATCTTTGTCGATTCAAGAACACAAACCAGAGCTGAGTGCAAACATCCCGTCGATGCCTCTATATATTTTTGACTTGTAACAAGAGCTCCGTGCCTAACTCGTGACGTAACGCACCATCGGCGAGTATTCAGCTGAGTCATGTGACTACCTATGCTTCGCGCGACTGTACGTCACTACAGTGACAGCCTTTCGCGTTTTTCACTTTCACAGCGCTTTTCTCCTGGCTGACCATAAGAACTTCAGCATGATCACTGCAGTTCCATCTGCAATGCACTGATGATGG
>JGI24021J15306_10005233_pt1 | contig 15360 bp, 5 predicted proteins | sample Ectturendosymbi1_FD_15306 | JGI IMG/M metagenome (IMG submission 15306)
GTTCTCAACCTTTTTCCCGTTAAGTACCCCCGAGTCATAATACAATCAACCCGAACCCCCAGTAAGCTGACACTAAAGTAAGTGGTAATATACTGACTGACAGTTAGCAACTAACAATTTTAAATGGTATTACAAACGGTATTAACAAAAGTGTTTATTTCAAACGGCTTAACCCGCCCCGAGCAGGACTCTATTCTGCACTGTCTGTGGAGTAGCCTTACACGCACACTCGCACAGGTTAGCCGGCAAAGCCGTGGATTTCACATAGTTGCATCACAACAACGCAGGATCAGGCAAAATCTACGCGGAGTTTTCAATGGGCACGCATTTTCCTCTGGTACAGGTTATTAAAAAATAGCAATACGTGAAAACTCAACTGCCATCCATGTACCTCTGGAAATTTTCCCGTGAACCCTGGGGGTTCGCGAACCCCAGATTGAGACCTGGTTGATGGTTTTGTTAAGCCTTGGTGTAAAGGTCCACCTTCCTCTGAGGAGCGCACTACTTGGTTTTAAGCTGTCTCGCGACGAAGAGGTTACCAGAAGGGGCCGGTTTTTCCATGTGCGTAGACTTGGACAAAGCCTCGTGAGGGCAGAACCTGAGATCAGCGAATGACAATGGAGTGATTAATGTGTGGTTTTCACAGATTCCCCAACGTTAATGCATATCATCTGCATAAAATACAGAAAAAACAGAGAAACTAATAACCTATTTTGATACAACCACGTTGAACGTTTTGCCAGCATCTGTTGTCATCGTTAGGAAATTCCAAAAAATTTGAAAACAGTGTTGCAGCACAGATTCGGGCTGCGAATTTCTTTTGCCTCAATGCGATATGTAAATGCTACATTTGCTTCACTTATCCTATCGCATGCATACTGTAGAGTTGTTGTGTGGCTTCTTTTTCAGTAATAGGCACATGGGCGACCGCAGAAATTTTTTCACGGGGTGCAACCTCGGTATTTTGCTGATCCTTTGCAGGTTGCTGACGATGCGGTGCATATGGACGTTCACAAAACGCTTTACCCTTTCAACACCACAAATAAAATGTCCTATGTTACGCCAACAGTCACAAAAATTCCACTTCCTTGGCAGCAGTGCTTCTTGACACACATAGTTTAAAACTATTTTGCCGCATGTGAAGTTTAAAACTATGTGGCTTACCGCTATCACCAGTCACTGTCTCTTTGCATTACCTGCCAAGACGTTCAACAGTCACATGCGGCAAAACGCCTACTACTTGAAGTGAACACTTGAAGATTCGTTGCCATGTTATTGTTACGCAATAAAGACTAACAGTAGACAACTATCTGCTCCTAAGTGTAGGCAAATGAGCGGACATGAGTGAACTGCAAGATCATCACTGCATAACCCCAGAACAGTGCACTTGACTCTTGTGAAATGTTAGTGTCATACCGGAAAATAAATTGTCATTGCAAGAATTAAATCAATTAATCGGAATTAAGCTGCTGACTTAAAATTTTCTGGAAATGTTTGGTTTTCAGACCCAATTTCCAGGGGGAGCAAATGCCCGTTTTGTCCTCCCATCTGCGGACGCCCATTAATATGTATGCAAGTTGGTTAGCTTAAGAGCAACTAATGCTTAAGAAACCGGCAACGAAAGCACACAGCACGGACACAATGCAAATTTTACGAGGCTTGTACAGAGCTCGTGTGCGTAAGAGGGCAAGGCTTTTATATTGACGCACTAAACACAATGAAGTGAGGCAAACAAAACAGCTGCCACAGGTCGTACTGAAATCGATGACGTGCATATAAGCTGAAAGCTCGTGATTTTTCTTTCGGGGAGATAGATATGTACTTTTCACTTTTGTGATAATTTTGGTTAGGGTGTGGTAGAAACTCAACACGAAAAAAGTTGGTGGGCATTACTGATTCTGAAAATGTACTGAAATTGGCATTGCAGTGAGCTAAATTGCGCGAGCAAAGCTTTTTGTTTCTAATTTTTGTCAAAACGATTTACAAAGCAGTTGTCATTATTACTCATGTCTTGTATGCCGAAGAACGGTAAAATCCTGCTTGAAACCTATCCTTATTGTTCAACACGCATCAAAGTTCACGACAGTTGCTATTGACGCAGCACACACGCCTGTACTTTAAACCAGTGATAACAGCACGCGCTTTACTTTAATTTATGACCTTGTTTGCAAGTTTTAAATGCCTTAACGACCTGTAATTGTTACCTTAATATTGGTTATTCACGCGCGGCCAAACTCTACGCAGCTGGCATGAGGTGTTAGTTCAAGATAGTCGAACGAGCAAGTGCGCTACCGTACCGTGCGTCCAAGTGCAGGTGACGCTCGGGATGGCGCAACCTATCCCAACATCGTATGGGATTGGTGATAATAATCCTGCCACACCTACTTCAGCTGTGTCAAGCAATGTTAAAAGAAAACGGGCCCGCGATGGTCAGTTTTTGTCGCGTTTGTCAAACGCACCAGCATTCACAGCCACAGACGCAAGCGGGAAAATTCATTTGTTATTGTCATTGCAATGAGTGAGTGGAAATCGAGACGAAGGCGAACGTAGCGTGGCTGTTTTTCAAGAGACTTCACGGCAGTACTTCAACAGCGAACCAAAACAAAGGGTTACTCAACCGCTGCTGCCACACTACTCGCGCTCAGCGCAAAATCAATACCTGGCCGTGAACTCGGGCCGACTGGGTTCATTAAACTTCAACGTGATTGTCGTGTGCTTCAAGTGTATGCGGCCCTCTCAGACCGACACTCGGTCAAAACAACTGCTCCACGGCAACCTGGCTCGGGAGCGTCAGCAGACTTGAAAAAATGGACGCTAGTTGAAACGTCGTTCAGTTGGAAACCAGGGGTTTCAAGAGTCGTTCAGCGCGGGCACAATACTGACAGATGCGCACTGCTATATTATGTGCTCGAAGCCCTGCGTGACCTGAGAGGAGTGGAAAGATTGTGTGGCGGAACAAGGAGTTCCGAAACCCCCGCTGTTTTTGAGGGGTTCCGAGATGCAAAGAACATCTCGCTATTTTGCTGCAGTTTGCGTTTACGTTTTAAAGTACACAATCTTCAAAAATTTGCTGAGTTGTCTGAATTTGTCGATAAGGCAAGCTTATCCAGATACAAACGTATCTGTGATGAATTAATGAAACGCCTGTGTCCAGTAAGGAAACTTCGGATGGTGGTGCCCGTTGGTAAAGTTTAAAATGCTGCGAAGTTCCAAATGCATTTTACTTGCACAAGAGGTTGGCTCCATACGGTCTAAGGATACAAAGTCTTACGAACCGATATAATGGGAAGTTTTTGAAATTTTATTTGAATTTAAAAACTGGCATTATTTGAAAATTGGTACAAATCTTGTTCATGAAATTTGGCATTTTCTAGCTTTGCTTCATAGAGGTGAATGTCTCCTTTGAAGCTCGTGTTATTGGCAAAATCGGGAAAACATCTCACAACGATTGTTGTTGAGTTTATTAATATGAACCACAGCGATGTAACTGGTATGCCTCCTAGATCGGACCCTGGAACGCCCCCCTATAAAAATTATTCCCCTAGTGGAAAGACGTGAGTTTATGAAGTAATCATGATGATGAAGGCAGGGGCGGATCCAGCCAGTAAGTTTAGGGGGGAGATTTCAGGGGATATTTGGCAGTCAGGTCTCATTACGGGTTCACTACTGTAAAAGAGATGAAGTATACTTCACAACACTGCTGTGACAAAAAATGGACGACAGAATGACCTTATGTCGCGAATGCTGTTTTCCGAATTGTTCAAAATCATGGTGAAAAAAGTTACTTTTGTAGGTTTTAGGGGGGGCGATCGCCCCAATCGCCCCCCCTGGATCCGCCCCGGATGAAGGTGATCGTGATGGTGTAAAAGTGGTAAAATCATAAATCTTCTTTTATGTTCAACTAAAATGAATATCGTTTCAAAATAACGATACGACACGACGCGTTACGAATGACATAGTGAGTCGAAGAAAACTTTCTACAACTCATTGGCCAAGATGTTAACTTCTATCGACCCAATATCATGCTTCGACTTGCCGTCTATTACATGTTATGCAGAACAGCACTGGTTAAGTCAGTTAAGCTGGGGCAAGACCGTAGATTACAACTAACAAGCAAACATTGCCTGAATGTATTTTCTAGATAAGGCAATTCCAAATTTGAAAGTACGTGTTCTTTCAAATCTTTGTTTTTCCATGATACAAAATTTTGTATTAGATATATAAAAACTACTAGAACTTATTTAATCGACCACTGTGCAACCGACAAAAAGAATGCGCGCCGCGTAAGCAAGTAAAGTTTCCCTCCGCTCCACGTGAGCACAATTTCAAATACTGTAGTTTCATGTGCAATTCGAAGATGTACCACCTATCGTTTAACTAAGTTATTTTTTCTTTTATGTGATTTCAAAAGCTTGCGGTCTGACCTAGAAATACAGACTGATGTTAGTTGACGAACCCAAATAGCATTAGTGACGCGATGGGGCTGCGGTAGGACTGTTGAACGAGTCAAATGGCAAGTGTTTGCCACCACTGTAAGCATCGCACGTGATCTGCATAAACAACTAGCAAACCTCGCAAAGATACCTGTTTACATGTATGATTGTTAGCGTCCAGTTTTGGCCAAATACACGTAAGTAGGTACTGCACAAAAAAGGAGTCAACGCTGACACGACAAACTAATACATAAATCTTTCTTGAAAGTCGCGCTATGGCGGCTGTCACGCGTACAACTGTTTCGCAGGTTGCCAAGCAACTTGCACGGCCTAGCCTAAACCATTGGGAGAAGTTGGCAGAACGTGATGTTGAACACGCAGCGCAAAGTGCGAAAGCACTGACAATGAACTTTCCCTTTGAAGGTATTCAAAATTAGCAGGTCTCACAGAATTACCAAAAACTACCACAAGCTACAACGCTAGGACCTCTGGCGTTGTTCTGCCATGTTCCTATCTCCAAGGAGTGCCTTGAAGCCAGGAGAGAACTGTACCTGTCAGCACGCGTCTGCGTGGACTTCAAAGAATCCCAATCATAACAGGGGCGTCGTCGTCAAACCACGGAATCTGTGCAACAGAAGCGTTCAAAAGCGTCAGAGTCGCGCGGTACCTTTCATCTCATACCGGCTCCTTAGCGCAGCTTCCACCCCTATCGCTGGCCTTCAAAAGTTTTCTTCCTAATCTTTACCGAACCTTTTCGGAATATTACTTTGCATTGAAACGTTTCATGTCACGTAAGGTTATTTAGAATTATTATCAGTCGCAGTGGTCATAGTGTCAAAATAAGTCAATCGTTTGTTCGCACGCACAATGAATGCGTTCTTGCTTATGTCCGGACAGTTAGCTTTTCCCGCTTCATTTTCAGCGTTTAACAGCGAAACATGAAGACCGAAAAATCCCGCGCGTGTCTGCATGACGTAATTCGAAAACAGACAATCGTATCTGACGTCTTGCGCAGCGTTTTCAGCAACTTCCAAGGAAGTGATCAGGGAAAGAGAAGAAACGAGGCTGCGGTATGCACCTGCAGCTTGCCGGTAATTTGCTTGATATTTTGCATTCAGCACATGCAGTTGCGTCTGTCATGCATCAAGCCAAGCGATCGTATATGACCGTTGTTGGGCTCATTGTTTGCAACGGCACAGCAGTTTACTACAGTCTAAGGGCCACACGTCGTACACGTTAGCTAACTCTTACCATTGTGACGTTTATTTCTGGCCACGTCTGATTTGTTCCCCAAATACAGTTATCATGCGACGCATCCATGCATAACAGATTTTGCTCAGCTCGAAATAAAAACACAAAATATTTTAATTTCCAGTGAGTGCTCAACTAACTTGTTTGTTGTTTGTAGCTCTTTCGAGTTTTTCTTCGCACAGGTAGGAGGTTTTCATATTGTCATGTTTATAAAAAATACAGCAAAATTTGGATTTTAGCTTCGAAGACTGAAAAATCAAGTGATTTTTCCATGTTGCTGCCAAGCCGGGGCATACAACGAGTACCTGAATATAATTATTATCTTCGAGTTAAGCACAAACTGGATTCATGAGTCAATCGTTGACCAAACAAGTTTAGACGAAAAATGAAGTTTTTGCAAAAACTTTGTAAGGAACACTTCGCATCATTCTCTTCTGGAAAGTCAAGTTGTGCATTGATTTTTTAAAGTGAATTGGAACAGGATTTGGTTACTTTCTAGACGCTCAGCATTTTTTCAACTACAGGGGGCGATNTTATATACTGCCAAAGAAAATAGCCCTTAGAGCAGTGGTTCTTCACCTTTCTAACCCCCGGCGATCCCTATTCCTAAAGATACTGGCTTGGGAACCCTCGTCTGCGGTTATGTCATTAGTCAAAGAGGTGGGCGTTGCTTTTTCTGCATCCGAGGGTTAAAAGATAATACTTTGGCATTCCTTCTGGGTGCTCCATTAAGAACCACTGTTTTAGATGTAGAGCATAGACATCTAAGTAATGGCGCAGGTCCATCTCATTTAAAATCGCCTCGGTGCACATCGCAGCATAAAGTACAGCTTGATGTTACTTACACAACCATTACTCGATAATAAACAGAAGAGAAGAAAACCCATTAGACTGACACTAATCTCGCATTTTCTCCGTCCATCCATGTTTGTCGGATGCCATTTTCTCTTGAACAGCCCAATCGAATCGATTGAGAAGTCATGTCGCGAAGCAATTTCCAAAGAGGCCACGCAGTGGATCGTAAGTCCAAACATAGAAACACAACCGTAAAAGCGCACGATATTGATAGTTCGCTGTGCGCGTTGGCCAATCAGATCCGCTGCAAAATGAAACCTGCCGTGCCTGACATGAAAGAGTTAATTCACTAATTCCGCTTCACTACATGACGGTGCTAGTCTGGAGGAGAAGTTAACACGTGCTTACGAGAATAACGGCGTCTTCTTTGCCGAAACAAACCGCAGTCCTGTGTCTGCTGGTCAGCTCGCCTCGGCGATCCTCGGGGACGGGAGATTTGCGAGTTTTAAGCCATCTAGTCTGACAGCTTGCTGAAAGCGCTGATTCCCTGTGGAGTACTTTGTCACGTGTGGGAGTGCGCTTGCACTGACGTTGAGCTGAGCGGTGCAATGCAGGACTTGTTCTGATTTTACCCCCTACGTCAAGCTTGTCTACCGAAAGAGGCATGCGCGAATACAATCCATTCGACCACCTGTATGCTTGAAGTTTGACAAACGGAACAACTCCCTGTATGCGAGAGAGGTGAAGAATTTAGTGGATGTAAAACATTCGCATTGAAACAAGGCGTTTCAGAACTTGTGATTATTTCACTGTACGTGCTGGCTTGCTTGTGTCAATCCGTAATTGCACCAAGAGAGTTTTGCGTGTGTGTGATCTTGATCTGACCGAGGCCACCCAAGGCCTCCAAGGGAGAGAGGTCTTGGGCCACCCTGACCGATTCGCGATTCGCCGTGTTTGTGTTCGCGCGCACAGATTTGGTGCACTGACCTCGTTTCTGCAGTTAACATATCGCAAGAGGCTTGCGGAAGATCGTACAACAATTCCACCTGTGTGCTTAAAAGTCGGGCAAACGCAACAATTTCCCTGTCTAAGGATAACACGCGAGGTCAAATTGCTTGCTGGAAGACCAAGCTTTTTCCGGTTCTGCAAATATCGGCTTAAACCGTGTATTTTGTGCGAAATTTGGTTGCAGTGTGAACGCGGGAAAAAAGTCTGGCTTTTCCTCGAAAAAATGCCCTCACATTTGTCAGTGTGAGTTGAATTGTTGCTTATTCCTATGACGAGCATACCTTTTATGAACATTGCTTTTCCGCTAGGCTCAGGCGATTTCTTAATTTAGCCGATTTTCAATTTGAACTATCAACAATGAGAAAGCTTGTAATACTACTCAAAAAGTGTGAATACATCACACCTGAAATCTCGCCTATTATGGGTAGTTACTCCAACGTACAGTATGCCGGCAGTTTCACAAAGATAAACTGCCCAAGGTCCCATATATGCACAATATAAATCAGCAAATGACTGTCATCTACCGAAACTTGTAATTGCGAATGCACAGTTTTGCAAATAATGCGTTTTAGTTACAATCACTTGATACGTTGCATCACTTACAGTTTTTTAAACATCCGCTGAGTTGAGAAAACAACGCCCGGTTGTAAATCATCGTTCGACAAGCCCTGACGCACGGCCACCCACTACTCACTGCCGGAAGCGGGAAACACAGCTTGGTCTGTTGTCTTAGTTTATTTTTTTAAAGACAATGAGAGCTTACCGCCACCAACACACTGCCGCGTGAAGCCAGTAACACACCTGTTTGCTGGATATATGTCCTGTGCAAAAAGTGTCTTATTCCTGAAACACGTACAGTACTTGGAAGCCCCAAAACAATTTTTTGCCGAAGTTGGTGCAACGTCCCAACCGGTGCCATTCTTTTCTCATGCGTGACCTACAGTTGCGATTTTCAGGACGTCGTGTTTATTGCGATGAAAGGAACAGACCGGGCTGAAGACTCTTGTCGCTCGACTTACACTTTGGTGTGAAGTGCACGTCATCGCTTCTACTCCACATCTTCCGCTCCAGTTCGCGCTCAATCCAAATCTTGCCAAACCGCGTGTTTACTACTGATCGTAAAAGCGCAGACGCCAAGCTGTCAACGCCCTACATTTGCAGCAACCGTAACCGGTCTGCCGCAAGCTGCCGGTTCGCTGCATTGCGCAAAACTTTACTCTGTGAGACTTGCTGAAACGGCTGCGTTGAGACCCGACGTAACTGTATTCGAAAGCGCAATACGATTTAAATCGTGCACGCCCGAAAGGCATGTCTTTTTTATTTCAAACAGTCGACTGCGTTCATTTGACACGAATTAATGTGTGATTCTCCGTAAATTTAAAAGCGCGCTTTTTTGTCAAAAAACTCTCAATAACTAATGCTACGCCAAACAGGGTAACGTTATTGAAACGTTGTCTTAATAACTAGCAACAATAACTGGCCAATTCAAACCCGAAGCACGAAATTGCACCGCAAGCTAAAGCAGAATGATTATGCGTGGCAGCTTGTCGCAGAAACACAAAAACAATTTTCAAACAGAGAACAGGATGATAAGCTCAGACCAGCAAAGAACTAAAAGCTATCGATAACAATGCCGTAATGTGTGATGTCGAGCTTCATTCCAGTGCTGCAGAACCGGCGTACGTTTTACATCCAAAGCGGGTTTCCGTAAAAGTGCGTTGAAACCACATCGTGCTTTACTCTGGACTGGGAAAAATATATCTAAATGCACTTTGTTCAACAGGCATCAATTTATTTCACTTATTTGTGTGTTTCATTATAGTCCATATCACAATGGTAACCGAATAACACAAGAACGCAACAATGGTTAGTAATAATCTGCGTTTCTCACGACGACTATTTGTAACTAGACATAGCCAAGTTTTTGGATGAGATAGACAATTGCAGCTGTAAACAAAAAAGTTACATTTTTAAACTAAGCGTAATCTGAATTTTTCTTAGCTTTGGTTTAGTTTTTAAGGCGTTCAAATGAATTCATTACACAAATTTGTCCCACTGTCCTATATCTATCAACTTTAAAAAATTTCTTTGTTTGATTCTGTGATTCGTATTGTAGCGAAGGCAAAGAAAATCTTTCACCGCTCGACCAGAACAAAAAACACAGAAGTCCTGGTTTCAGTTTCGTCACTTCACGAAAAACTCTATCGTCACAGACGTTAAAAATAGAAGCATAAAAATGGGAGCTGCGAGAACCACACGTTGACCGATACTGCGCTGGTAGCCGTTTCAAAGTGGATAAGGCTTTTTAGAACTTACCGTTCAACAGAAAGGCAACAAATATGTCGAGGAGTGAATCGGGGGAGAATTATCGACCTGCGCGTGTGCTGTCGGTTGTTACTTGACGTCTTGAGGCGTTAGAGCAAATAAACCACACATCAAAAGGAGTAGGTTTCGTAAGCAAGGACTTGAAGCGGTCGTGGAAGGCTCTTAATCATCCTGAAGTAAGACGCTTTGAACAGCCCGAAGCTCTACCCATTCGCTAAGCTTACATCAAAGCCAATGTTGGGTAGCAAAACGTGCACTCTGGGCAAGTTCCAGAACATCGTACCTGTAAAAACATTTAACCGTTTTCAAAACGAAGATTCAAAACAATGTTACTCCTCCTAATATTTCGACAATAGTGCCATACTTTTCAAACGCTTTCGTGGTTACCTCTACATGCACCAAACACTTCCGTAAACCTCGGTGGCCAATCATTTAAACTTCCGCAAATTGTCTGCTGTTCCTCAGAACTCGGCCTGAATTCAGCCCACGCTTCGCTCTAGTGCACGTTTAACAGGTCGCTACGACAAAGCCCATGTAATTTGAGAACAACTCGGTGTAGTTTGCTGCCGCGCTCAGGATGAGAGGCATGGCAGCGTGGTTTTACTTTCCGCGCGTCTTGCACAGGCGACGTGGCGTTGTCCTCGTTTGTGTGTTTCTCGGTGAAAAGCAACTTCCAGCCGCAAGCCCAGCCTGTCCTGAAACAGCCTTGTAGCTTGCCTCTGCTGCGATCCGGCAAAGCAAAGAGTTATTCCCTTTGGCTTCCGAGATATGTTTCGAAGCGCAGCAGTTGAGTTTGAGCTCGGCGCTGTCGTTCGAGAGTCGAACTAGGCAAAGCAAAGAGTTATTCCCTTTGGCTTCCGAGATATGTTTCGAAGCGCAGCAGTTGAGTTTGAGCTCGGCGCTGTCGTTCGAGAGTCGAGCTAGGGCATGCGCGCTACGCTCGTATAATAAAATCTTAGCCTTTTGACGCGTCCCGGTGGCCAGGGTTTGATGTAGCGCTGAACCCAAACGATTGCTTGTACTGCTAAACTAGATTTTGCCAAGACGCGAATCGACGATCACAACGCCAATATTGCGGTAGTTTTTGCAAGTGGACGTAGGTGAAGCCTGCAGTTTTGCAAAGCGCCATATTTTGACTTTTTTAATCCCGTTAGGTATTAACGAAGGAAGCTGGCGAAACTGAAAGAACGCGGTATTGTTTCTCTTTGCAGCCAAAACAGCTTATCAAAGGTCTGATTAGTTAGATGTTTGAAGACAAGATACAAGGTAGCTGTATCCCTATCTTGTTCCATCGTTTCGTATATATCCAAAAGAATTTCGGTTCAGTGCGTGGATACAACGGAGAAGAAGCACATTGTTAGCGACCTTTCTTTATGATCTATTTTCAAATCGTAGTTTGCTGGACGGAAGTAATCCCAGAAACTATTAACTTCTTTTCCAACAAACCAAGCTGAGGTGTTCGGTTACTTTCAGTTTCACAACCAGGGTTGAATATTAGAATGTAGGGGCCCGAGGCAAACTCTCAGAAGGGAGCCCCCAAACTACACAATAAAGTTGTTGAAAGGCCCCTTTGACACACTTCAACATAATTTTTGCTTTATTTTGAAAAAATATGACCTGCTTCAGAGTTTATTAAATGTGGTTATAGAGTGGTTCATGAACTTTTTGACGAAACAATGCAAAAGCTAAGTGCGAAACTCTCAAAAGGGGCCCCACGGCATCTTTGAAAAAGGGAGGTCCGAGGCGACCGTCTCGTTCGCCTCCACTAATATGCACCCCTGTTCAGAACACAAATTTACTAACAAAACAGATCGGGCGTCACTCGATGTACTCAGGCAACGGTGCGTATACCTGCGGCCGCATGCCCGCATGCTGCCTTCCATAATGAAATTTGCGGCCGCCCACATGTAATATAAAATATAAGATTTGGCGGCCGTGCTGGCGTATATTGAAGCAAAACAAACGCAAGGCAAGAAAATCAGTCGACACGAAGCGTAACAATCTGGATGGTGATGTCACAGAGAGTTATAGAATGAATGTGCAATTTATGTTTGAATGAGTTCTGTGTCGGTTAGCACTTGGCAGTATCTCATAAACATAACTCGAACTCATTGGCGGCCGTACTTGCAGCCGGCAATAGCAAAAGGTTGCACAACCTGAGTAACTCAGGTGTCGTAGCAAAGTCTTGCTACAATGTTTCACCATTCCGCAGTCTGTGCACATCACGCGGTGCTTGAATTGACGTCACGCAATTTAGTAATTTTTAGGAGTTTCTTCGTTTAAGGCAGAACATCCTGCACTTGCAAAGCTTAACTTCTTTTTCTTCGCGATTACTTAAATTTTGGATTCACGCTATTTTCAAATATATTTTGCCACGTTTGACAAGATCGTATTGTCGCTTGCGCTTTTTGTCATACAAAAAGTTGAAAAGGTTGTAAATTAGCTGGCATTACACAAATGGAGCTTATGGGCATTTTGTGGTGCGTGGCCAACAAAACCCCAAGAACCAATAGAATGTTTGCAAACGCCTGGACAAGTTTCTTCTATAGAAAAAATGTCAGAAAGTCCTTGTCAGCACCAAGCAACTGTTGGCAGGGCCAGGGTTGCAAGTGTCTTTCTAGAGACTAATTAGAATTCACCGTGGTTGGCACAGACCATGTGCACATGTCAAGCACATCGAAACGAGATTCCCGCTTTTTCCACAACGGGCAAGTGTTGCCGTTGCCACATACAGTAGGTGAACAAACAACCGGAAAAATTGCACGGTTAATAGTTCGACTGTCGTCGGGTTTCAGGATGCGGCGAGACGCGTCGCCCTGTCAGCCATTTATCTGCGGGACGTGACAAACACGCTGTATTTACAACAACCTAAACTTCGACTTGCGCAAGCACTGTGCTATGACGGGTGTCAAGGAAAGATGATGCAATACAAAAACAAACAAGCAAACAAGTAAATAAATAAGCAGGCTTAGTTTTCGCAAAGACGCGCTTGTGTCAATTCGGTGTTTTTGTTCTGTTTGTCGCAAATAACGTTCTGGTTGCCAGAATGACACTTTGGTTAAGTGCGCTTCAAAAACTGCGGACCTGCTGGCAATACCTCTAATCAATATATGTCAAGTGTCAATTCATCAAACTCAGATCAACCATCAATCACTCATAACTCGAAATGATAGCATTGACAATTTCCGATGTGCGTTTATTTATATTTGAAGTGGACATAACAATTAGCCAACGCGAGCTATTGATCCAAAAGTTGTCTGCAGCCACGTCGCCAAAGACGTCAAAAAACGAAAGACATAATCCCATGGATCAAAAATCTTGCACGGAACTTAAGAGGTCGGCTGGGAGGCTTTGTAGGAATATCGTATATACGGGTTCAACGCCAGTTAATTTCGCTCTACAAGAAATCAACCAAATTTAGATCGTCTACCAAATATTAGCAAATGTTGGTTGCACCACTTGCAGTCAGCGGTGGAATAGAAGGAACTTACCGTACGCTTATTTGTCTCCGAGCTACTCTGTTGAAAAGGTAACGTAAATTAATTTTATGTATAAAATAACAAACAGTGAGTTAAATAGATGAGCAGCAGACGTAACATGTTTATAATCGACATTTGCATGGGATGAATATCGAGACGCGGATTTTGCCCTGACCGAAGAAGTGGGTGAAAGCGACTGAAAACGCCAAAAGAAAAGGCCATAAACAATTAGCAGGACACAAGTAAAACCGAGAAACTGATGGCAGAATCGCGATAAATCTTTTCCTAGTTACAGCTCTTTGGCAACAGTTGACGATTTTTACCATTTGGATTTTCATTACAACGTTTGCGATAAAGTTGTTATTGAACGTTGATTGCTTTCACAAACCGCTATGAATCGTACCAAAATGCTACGCCCACGTTTGAATGACTGAAAAGCTTTATTTGGCCTTGAAACACTCTACAAAGATGAACTCGCGCCAATCATGAATAGGATAAACTTGTTTGGGTTTCCGATGTTTTGCCAACCATTATACGTAGTGGTAGTCAACCGGAACGAAAACCTAGCTATGGCCGAAAAACTGCTAGTAACATAACTTGTTCACGATTTGGTGGTTATCCTACAAGCCTATAGAATTTTGTCGGCACGCATTTTGAAAATCTGTTCGACATCATGGTGGTTTATAATTTCTGTTGGAACCAGCTTTTTCACTACAAGCAAGGCTTTTACTAATTCTTTTCTTAGCACACATTTGACCAGTAGGCTTGTTCTGCAATACTAGTTGATATAAGCGAAATGATTTTCAAAAAAACACCTGCTGGCAATTTAGCTAATTTCTAAGTAGAATTGCACACGGGAGGGAGACGTTCCACAACTTATGCGCGCAGTTGGTCAACTGCATCGTGAATTGACAATCGTTCTCCGTTGTTTGAAACTTAAGGATATTTGCCTAATTCGTGATATTTTAAAACTCACAACTAACTTTTTTTAAAGGAACTATGTCATGATGTCTGTTTAAGATTTTATTCAGTCAAGATTCATGCAAATGTTCACTATCTAATCTTGGAGGAAGCGAAACGTGCCATTGGTCAGACTCAGCACAAGCTTAGCTTGATAAAAGGAAAAAAACAAGTGCCCCGAATCGGAAGTACAAAAGCATACAAAGCAGCATCCCGAACATTTGGTAAACTTTGATGAAGAACCATTTGTAATTCCGCTACAGAGACTGGAAACGCTTGCAACACTTCAAATCGCTTTTGATTTAAAAAAATCTTCGTTTGCGTTGCTGCCCAAAGCTTTGAAAACATGTGCTTCATTTTTGCGTTGGACGTTCAAGTGGTAATGTCCTCAAAAGTCTCAAAGACGCAGTTCTTACAGCGATGTTGATGATCCAGTGTAAGTCTAGCTGAAAACTGCTTTTAATGATTTGGAAAAATACCGGAACGTCTGTTAAGATTTTGTCTTCGCAAAAAATTATTAAGAGATATTGGGTGAGCTTGAAAAACATCTATAGCAATAAATCATTTTTGTGGTTGGATTCCTACACACTCACGTATTTGGCGGTGGGGAAAATGTCAGTCGACAATCAACGGCGTTTTTGACACTATTTCTCCAGCACGTGTAGTCGCAGCTTAGTGCTGGACAAAGAGACCACCAAGCTAAGCTATAATATATGAAAACCAACACCAAAATACTGTACACTGTGCACGTGCTTCATTGCAGTAAAGCTTATTGGTCGTCATCTTCCGCAATTTGATTGCTTGAAATAATGAATGAAGCACGACACAATTCCAAAAAGCGCGTNAATCAATAAAGAGTCAGCAACCACTTAGGCGTTTCCCCACGTAACGATTTTTGACGCAAGATATGAAAGTTTAGATTCTAGAGTCCAATACTCGCGTTCACTTTTTCTTCTGCAAAGGCTACGCTAAAGAAAATTCAACTTAATCTCAGCTAATACTTGTGGTACGCCAAAGTGAAGTTAAAACCCAAATTACGGTAGGCATCCCGTGATTGACAAACTCAGCTTTAGTTGTTTTTATTTGTACAGTATTAGCCATCATGACTG
>JGI24021J15306_10005236_pt1 | contig 15358 bp, 8 predicted proteins | sample Ectturendosymbi1_FD_15306 | JGI IMG/M metagenome (IMG submission 15306)
TTTCAATAAATGTAATCATCATTGTGGTATCATTTAAAATCCTGGATTTGTGCCCAATCGCTTTGTTTCAACAATTGTGAAACACCCTGTATAAAGCATTGTTTAGTTCAGGCTATTTTTGATTTCTGTTTCTACTTTGATAGGCACCAAAAATGGCTCCATTCAATGAGGCGTCACAGATGTTTGGGGGGGCACTTGCTCCAAACTGCCCCCCCCTGTATCCGCCACTGTTTCGTGATGTAATGATTACGTCGAGGATAGGAACAATTTTCAAGGTGCTTTTTACAAAATTTTTTTCAGGCAAGAGATTGTTTCCGATTACTGCCCTTCAGTAATCAAACTAGCATGCGTAGAAAAGTCGCACGGTGTTTGAAACAAAACGTGTTTGTTGCACTTGTTGTTCTGGCTTTGATCTCAGTGGTCGCTCGATATCATTTTTTCGTGATAAAACAAGATTTAGAAACTTCAATCACGCTTAACCAAGCAGTTCGTGACGCGCATTTGTTCCAGAAAGACAGTCTTCCTGAAGATGCTCCGAAAAAGAAAAAACATGACTCGCTATCGCAAGATACGGTAACAGTTTCATTTTCTGTTGGAGATTCTAAGTTGGATGACGTTACGTTTGACAAGGAAGATATGAAAGATGAGCATGGAGAGCCATACAAGATAGTGATTTGGAAACACCTTACAGGAAAGCCGGGATATTTGGCCAAACCTGACGAATGTTTGGGAAATATACAATGCGACATTAGTTACGACACTGCTAACGTGGGCAAAGCGCATGCTGTTGTATTCCCTGCTGACTCTATTTCTAGTCAGGATTTGCCAGATGTGAGGTAAGTCGAGTTACTTTGTAATGATAAAAGGAATTGAAAATGCATGTTGGATGGCCATTACTTTTTCACCGAAGTGAGGAAAACAACAAAGTAGTTCCACGAGGTAAAGTTTAACCTGATCTGCAAAGTGATTGTGATGTTTGTTTTCTGTCGACCTTTTGCACACCTTAAGGATTTCGGTAAAACGTGGACTCGAGTCGAGTTATCACATCAGCGTTGCAGAACGTAACTCGATTCGAGTCACTGAAAATTGTGGCTCGAGTCGAGTTACCGCGAAAAATTCTTCCGGCCTTGTGCTGCGCATTCATGTAAAACCGTGACAAAAAGTTCATTGCTGTTTTTATGGAAGTTATCACTGCCGCATCTCTGAATTAGTGAGTGCCAGCGATGCACTTAACGTTTGTGTCGTCCAGGTGGAGGTAGAATTTCAACACCTCTGGGAACGGTGCTTAGTAATGGTATGATATGGTATGATACATAACAAAAAGCTTTCAATCTACACAATACTCTGTGTTTTGAGCGTCGTTACCGTAAAAAGTAATATAAGCGAGAGCTGCTTCACACTATGGAAAAGACCCGTAGTTCGTGTTTTGCTGAAGCAATGAATTGGCAATTACACGTGCTACTGTCACGTGATCCTTCAATAGTCTTCTATGAACCTAAAATCACCCATCTGTTACGAATGCAATCCCTTATTATTATAAAATAGCTTGCTTTATTCTGATTTGCTAAGAAAGTAGTCTTAGAATGTGTTCAGTTATGCAGTAGTCGGTAGTGTGCTATGAACTTGGTCTGCTATACAGTATTATAGTCTATTATGAGCGTGATCTGCTATAAACCCGATCTGTTGTGAACAGGTCTGTTATGAACGTGGTCTATTTCGAGGGGACCAACTGTAACCATGAAAATGGGACCAAATTTACTGTAACCATGAAAAACTTCACGTTCTGCTCTTCGTTTTTCCGTATTCAAAAATCCTGCAACTACTTTTGCTGCTACGTTTGGGCGTGTGCACAGTTAGGTTTGGACCTCTAGCTTTTTCCAGACGATCTCAATTTTTAAAGGCATGTTTAAAAACAACTAACATTTTATGTTTTATTTCATGCGTTTATTTTTAGGGCACATAAATGGTATTTACTTTAATAGAAAAGGTGTTTTTGCGTTAGGGTACGTACGCTCTCGAGGAAAACGCAATCGAGGAAGACGGCACATCGTGTACAGAATTCTGTAGAAAAGCACCAGTTTCTGCGTAGATTTACAAATAGCACAAAAGCTTCAATATAGAAGATTGTTGATATAGGATCAAAGGATATGGACGATCACCAGTTTTGGACAAGATATGGCAGTAGCTAGAGGGCTAGTATATACGGGCTTATGTGTGCCGTGTAATAAGCAGTACGCATATAGAAAACTTGTAAAATCGTTTATAGAATTCTCACAACTTTGGATTCCTTACATTTGATTTTTATGAACAAATCTTGTGCTAAATTTTAAATCTGTTTATTTTATACCCTTGCAACTTGTAATTGCTCAGGAATGGGTGCATTCGTTTATTTTCACATCCGCTTTGCCTTTGGAAAGGTTGTGGGGGCAGCAGCTCTAGGACAGGGGTTTTCAACCTTTTTCTGCTCATGCCCCCAACTAGGAAAGATATTGGTGATCGCCCATTACAACTAGGAATGATATTGGTGAGCCAAAGCTTATAATTTAGATTTAACATTTCTGTAACTTCAGGTTAGCATTAGCTGCTGTAACACTTGCAATGCTCTGTTAAAGCATAGCAATTCTCATAAACATAGCTTCAGCTAACATTGTTAAGTCGAAGCTACGTCACAACATAACGTTCAGGTCGAATATTTTTGGCATTTGTCTATCAAATCTCATGATGCTTTCATTCCATGACATATGGCATGCTCTGTGACTCACTGGAAAAAGCGCCATGACCTGCCACTGTGCCATGGTCCACCAGTTGAAAACCACTGCTCTAGGAGATCTCGAAATAACACACGGTCAGCAGCAACCTCAGATAGTTCTGCTGGCTACACACCAGGCCCCTCGCTAAGACTGCGCAGCAGAGGGGCCAAAAACTGCACGAGAGGGCCACATTTTCAAATACAATATTGGATGTATGCAGCAACCGGGGAGACGAACATGAAATGGGAGACACATATTTTCAACGGGGGGCCGGGCACCACTGGTCTCACCGCTGGCGACGGCCCTGCTCCACACCAAGACGGGACCAAGCAAGGAAGGAGATGTAGCCTGATCACTCCGCCTGGTCTGTGGAAGACCTCTGCGACGCTTTCCCGTGGGTGTACCCAGCTCGACTTGCCTCGCCAATCTTTCCTGAGGCATTCTGGTCACGTGGGCAAACCATCATTAGCAGGGATCTCTCTATTCGGGTTCTAGCACAACTGCCAAACAGAAAACTACCAACCGTACAATTGCCAACACGACAAATGCCAACCAGGACGGCAATTACCAACTAATACGATTGCCAACCAGCACAACTGCCCAATGGAGCAACTAACAGTCTCACAACTGTTCTTGCAAAAATGTTGTAGAGTTTTTTTCACTATATAATTTAGGCTAGATAAATTGAACAAAACTTACCGAACACCTAAACATTCTGGCAGGGAAAAATGCGCAAGTGTAGAAGTCTTTCAAAACAGATACAGCCTACTGTTTGAATAATCGTCTGCAATGTTTAGCTCTGACTACTAAGCCTTTATTTACTATGCATTGCTGCGGTAGTCTTCAGAAGTTTAGGTCACGAACCTGGGCTAAGGCATACAACAGAACAGTCGATACAGTTTTGGCTTTGTCAATCCACGCTAAAAGAAGGAGGGTACTGACTGACTATCTAGACTTAGAGAATCCATTTACAACAATTCTTCACAGAAGCTGTTCTCCAGTTGGCAGTTATCCTATTGTCATGTTGGCAGTTGTCTGGTTAGCAGCTACCCGGTTGGCAATTGTTCTGATACCTTCTAGTCGGAGAAGTGGCTGGACATTCAGGGTTTGATCAATTTCGAAACTGCGCGCTTTTTCGCAAAGTATCACGCCGCAAACATTTGGCAAAAATCCATTCTCTTCCGCTTGTACTCGGCGTAGCACCCTTTCAGTCATTACCCAAGATTAATGACCATGGGTGAGGATCAGAAAAAGACGGATTTATAAACTGAACGTTTTGNGGTGTGTTTGAAAGATCCCGTTTTGTGACCACAGAGCAGTGAAGCTCACACAAAACTGCGTTTGATTTATTTACCCGTGTATTAATCTCCACTTTCAGCCTTCTGCCACTTGTCAATACCACTCCAAGGTACCTGAACGTCTCGACCTTCTTCAATGTATTACCGTTGGCTTGGGTTTCTGGAGAGTCATAACACCTCGATCATTTTATTACTACTTTTCATTCCCACTTGGTCGCACGCAGCTGTAAACAGATCAAGTGCATGTTGAAGGCTGGGCCGGATTAACCATTGGGCAAACCGGGCAAATGCCCGGGGCCTCGCGCTACTGGGGGACTCGCGCTTGAATATCAAAACACTCCTTTGTTTTTTTTGTTTTTGTAGGCTGTTCACCATGCGTCAAAATTGTAGAGATTTTGGTTTCTCCGTTTAGAATATAGGATAAGGAAACTGACAACTTTGGCATTTATAGTTTTTGAGTGACTTAAAAGAATTGAACCAAACAGCACCACGCTTATTAGATCAAAATCAATGCAAACATGGGCGTCCGCAGAAATTTTTCCAGGGAGGTAGCGTCGAAATTTTGCTTATCCTTTTCAGGTTGCCAACGATGCAAAGCAAATGGACGTTCACAAAACTCTTTTCCCTTTCCACCCCATTAGTCTGTGCTGGTTGATTCGCAATCTTTTGTCTAATATGTTTTCTACACTTCGGCTATCCGGTATGCCTTTTCTTTTAATAAACTGCCTAATATCTATTTTTTCGAGCACTTTCTACAAATAAGTCATATTTAAGAATAATCAACGGCCAGAATAACATGAGCCGAGCAGCGAAAAAACAAGAAAGTTTGACCCTCTCGCAAAACTGTTTAAGCAACCTAGAACTATATGTTGACAAGGCTATCGGACAACTTTCCAGGGGTGTAGTGGGTTGGGAACTGTTTTCCCACACTTTTTTCACGTTTTGCTTTAAAATGAGTTTAAAGCTGTTTTACAATGGTTATTTTTTGGGTGCGCTTCCACACCTTTTTTGTTAACACTACATCCCTGCAACTTACTGAAGTTAGTACACCACGCAGGTTTAATAAAACTGAGCAGAGGAATTACGAAAACTCGCCACAGCAGATATAGATGTGCTTTGCGCTTAGTGCTCACCAAGAAGTCAGAAATAAACCTTAACGATGAAGACGTATTCCCATAAATCTGCACAGACGTATTCTAACAAGCCACGTATTTTTACACCGTAGGAAAAGAAACCTGCCGAAGAGTCGTTTGATTAAGCTTTTCACTCGGGCACGTTGATCACAGTCTCACACTAACAATGGATTTGTCAAACTTATGGAAGCATTGCTACAGATTTACTCATGATTTTCACACTGGATAAGCTTACCGCTATCAGCAGTGTCACTGTCTCGCAGGATTACCTGCCAAGATGTCTGTGTTCAATAGTCACATGCAGGGTTCCCATTCGGTGATTTGAAATAAACCCAGATTGCACACAAAAAACATATTTTTACAATAAAAACCCAGAAAGCTTTTGTAACGAACAAAAACATATGAGTGTGCTTATTTGAATTGAAACGATATAATCGAATACTGATTTAATTATAGTTCCTTTTCCAAATTTTCTTCTGCAGCGCAAACATTAAACATTTGGAAGACCTTTTTGTTGCTCAAGACGTTTTTCATAACGCTGGTAACTTACTCCGTTTATGATATCTCTCACTAATTGTAGCAGTACATTTGTTATTAAACTAGGAAATTTTGTGCAATCGTGAACTGCAGCGGGATCTAAAATCCCACAAACATTATAATCCCAATGCCTTCTTCCTCTAATTGAAATTTGTTTCTTAATTTGTATGCATAGGGAAACATCGAAATTTAAACACTCAATCCTTACCCTTGATCTACGAGTTTCTTCAGTTGGCATTAGAGACATAACATTATATAGTACCGAAAATGATCTAATTTGAGAATATGAAACCGATTGAACACGTTCTGCTTCATCCGATATGCGTACTCTCTCACCTGACGTGCGCATGCAAACACTGTAATATAGAGTTATCTTTATATTATTGAATACATTAAAGTTGCTGATGAAATATCACCTCAAAAAACACAGATGTAGCGCAGTTTTTCATAATTAAACCCAGACACCCAGGTTGTCTAAAAAAGCAGATCTGGGTGTCATTGGGTGAACAATTTCGCAGTAGGGGCCCTGGTCACATGTGGAAAAACGCCTACTACCGTAACTTGAAGTGAACGTTTGAAGATTATTTGCCGTGTTATTGTTACGCAATAAAGACCAAATAGAACATTCTGCTCGCAAGTTCGCAACCTGCCTCTGCAGGCAAAGAGCGGACATGAGTGAACTGCAATCTCATCATTGCATGACACCAGAACAGTGAACCTAGCTTGTGTAGTGTCAGTGTCATACCGGCAAATAAACTGTCATTGCATCAATTAAATGAATTGATAGGGACTCAGCTGCTAGCGTCACGTTTTCTAGAAATTTTTGGTTCTTAGTGCCAATTTCCAGAGGAAATGCCCATTTTGTCCCCCCCCCCGCGAACACCCATGAGTGCATTCAGTTAGCAAGGACCAAGGACAAATAATTCTAGAATCTGTGCCACAGACATGAACACAGCAATTTGTGCAGTGAAGATGGTGAGAGAGTCTATGCCAAAAAAAATTGTTGTGTAGTGTCACGGTAGCAAAAAGATCGTTTTGCGATACAGCTTTCTGTTTGAACAAATTAATCACAGTAGAACGGATGTACGTGGTCACACCCAATTGTCTCTGAAGTGTAGGCTGCCAAATCGCATCAATTTTGACGTTTTTGACCGGTGCTTTTGCAAAGTTGAAACGAGGGCATGTGAAACGCTACGCAGTTGCGCTAAGCGTTTAGGGGGCCTCGCGGTCATAAATTTTCCCGGGGCCTTGCGTTCATTTAATCCGGCCCTGGTTGAAGGCCCTGTTCAGAGGATGCAAGCAGTACCAAATCTTCCGCAAAAAGCAAACCGTTGATTCTCCAGCTTCCAACAATGACGCCATTATCGACTCAGCTGTAACTGTGTATGCCATTCAGTGACGTACACAGAAAATTTCCGAGAGGGAGGCCAAGTTTCGTCACAATCGTGTGACGTCAAAAATAAACTTTAGGGGAAGTGCCAAAGGCACGACCATTCTAGGGGGTCCGGGGGCATGCCCCGGGAAAATTTTGCAAAATTACACCTAAAAAATACGCATTTTTGTGCATTCTGAAAGAAAGTTTTAGACAATACTGTTTTTACATTTTTTTAGGGTCTGAGGGGTGGCCATGGCACAGTGGCCTCCCCACTCCGTACCCTAGTGATCCCGTTCATATAGAACAAGGGTCTTCCAACTACGGTCCACCAACCTATTTCATCCTGCCAACAAAGAATTTTTGTCAATAATGAAAAAATAACAAATTTGTGAAAAATTTGTTCATTTGGTAGAATATAGCATATCCCGAAAAAATGACATATACGTAAGACGTCCGGCCCTGGAATTGTTGTGTATTAGCTTATGTGGCCCTCGGACAAAAAGGTTTGGAGACCCCTGATATAGACTATGAAGAGTAGTAGCGACAGCGCACATCCTTGTTGGAGTCCAACACCCACGATCAGCGCCTTAGATGGTGGGGGGGATGGGGCCCAGGCGTGGTGGGAGGCCTCACAGTATCTTTAGGTATAGAGGATGATCGATGAAGTCACTAGTATTTTCACATTTCATTAATATTTATGACGTAATCTTGTGACGTCACATTTGTTAACTCAATTGTAACAAAACTCTATGGTACAACATGGTATTTAATAATGGTTAGCGATTTGCGAAACTGTTGCAAAACCAGTAGCCAGAAGCAACGCATCTTATTTTTTGAATATTTGCTTGATAAAAGTTTTGAAAATTTTTTAGAAAACCGTCTCCAACGTTTTCGTCATCTCCAACGCTTTCATCGATTCAACGTTTTCATCATCTCTAAACATCACTCCTCGCTCAGCAACAAATTTTACGACAGAAACTAAGCGTTGCCGGCAAAGGCGATTTCCGATATTGTTCACATTGATTGACCTGACTGACTAGTTCTGTATCAATTGTTCATAGCGATTTAATTATATCTGCGACTAAATCTAATCGTGGCATCTATATGTTCCACTGAATGCTCGTGGTTTCTCAGGCGCTCAAGACAGTGCTTACAGTCGAATCTTCCTTTTCTAATGAGGACATGCGCACATTTAATCGTATCCGCGCACATCAGTCTACAAGTGAAAAATTTAACACAAGTTTGTGAAGGAGCAAAACAAAGCCAGGTTCTATCAACTACTTCGCCATTGTGGTTCTGGCGACGAATAAGACTTGTGGTACATTTCCGTGACAGGTTTCTGCCGTTTCTGTGTTTTGAAAATGACTTTTCATCACAATGTCAAAAAGAACCTGTTTCATATTTCAACCAATATTCCCGCTTTTTCTCGGTATATTGACTGGCCAGAGGACCCAGAGACCGATATCATTGCCTCCAGTGATAGCGTCAGCCATCTCATCTGTCGTGTTGTTCGATGATACTTCTTGACGTTCTTCTACTACTGCACTGCTGTTGAACTAGGTCTGTTTTCATCGTTGCGTGGATCTAAGTCTGTCACAAAATGTTCTTCGATTTTCTGTCCTCTTAAAAGTTCCGCAGAAATGTCTCCGCTGGACTTCACTGCCACTGTAAAATAGCCACTTGAATGTTTCTTGGCTTAGCTGCAACTTCATCATCTCTCATTTATTCCTCTTTTGCTTATTGATGTAGATAAGCTCTACACTTGTTAAGATGACGATCCCCGTTCTGTCCATGTTTATTTATTAAGCTCAATAAGGCTGCCACATTTTCATCGCAAAAAAGGGAGGACAACATACGACTGTCACTTATTATCCACACTCAACAAGTCAAATAACAAATAGGCCTATTGATTAGTTCTAAGCATTGAAGTAAGACGTCCAGTGTGGAAGGTGTTTCAGCCAAAACACACAAAACAAAATCCCTATTTACTTGTCCTATTTAGCCAATGAATAGTTTGCAGTTTCCTTAAATTTCTTTAAAATGTAAAATCGCCTTTGACAATATTATGAAACTGCTTGCATGAAAAATGTTTCAAATTGCATACCAGCTTTAATAGAGTAGAAACTGCTTCAATTAGAAACATTTCTCTTTGTTTGAGGTTTGTGGCTGCATCAAGGAAAAAATTGTTCAACATTGCTGTAATGAGTCATAACCCTGAAGTAAAATTGTGCAATCTTGATCAGTACGCTGAAGCATTCAATGGTATTGCAAGTTGCAAAATATTTTGCCCATCTTTCATGTTCCATCATTTTACAACAAATTGCATTTGGTTGATGTTCTTTCTGCACGAAATCAAACACGTTTTGGTATTGGTCAAGCAGTTTGCAGTAGCTTCATCAATAGAAACGTTTCTGTCAAGCAGATACGACTCACATGGTTCAACATTTTCTCATTCAGTTGTTTGCGAACGGAGGAATCTAGTCAAAGCATTTAAATTTGTCAAATAAAGTGGTCAATTTAGCCAGATGTGCAACACAAGACTTGCACAATACAGATACATCTGACATGAATAATAGGCCTGCACACCTACGATCCTTGCCTTTATTCAATATCTGAGTTTTGTTTAGTGCTGATCTAATTTGGCTTGATATGTACATCTGATTCTCTCTCTTGAATTGTTGTCTTCACAGTGGCGAAACACGATAAAAACTCAACAAATGATGCTTTTGGACTTCTCAATATTACAAACTTGCTCATTAAAAGCAACCGGAAATAATCACAAATGTCTTAATGTCTTAAACAGAGTTAGCTCAAAGAATGTCCAGAAAAACGTTTCAGAAGAAAAATTGGCTTGTCGATGGTCATGAAGTATGAATGTGAAGCTGGGTACATTTGAAGCATCCTCGGCAAGCTAGAATAAAGTGATAGACACCTGATTACGCTGTGAGAATTTTGGTACTCAATATCCGCAAAGTCACAATAGTCTTTTCACTCTCCTTTGCGAACTTTGTAAATGCAACCACACGAAATTCACTCGGCTTAAATCATTTAGTCCTTTTCACAAAAAGGGATACTTCAGACGAATTTATTCATTTTTTAGCATTACTGATCAGCTATAATCATGGGCGCAATTAGGTGGGGGACACGAGGGACGCGCCCCCCCACTTTTTCCGACAGTGAGGATATAATATACCATGTGACCCCACGTTTTTTTCTTTAGGTTTCGTAATATATTGGTTCCACACCAAGTTGCTCCCACATTTTAGGCTACTACACTAAGCTATGTACAATACACTGACCATCGTATCATGGTTCATCCGTGAAGCTAGTACAGTAGCTATGATGGAAAGTCATTGAGATGTTGAAAAAATATTTGCCACTTTTATGTAACGATTAGTGTGAAAGCATTCCCGCCTTTTCAGCTGAGAATTAACTCAACCAAACCATAGATTAATTAGACAAGTTCCACGCCCTCCCATAAATTAAGTTACGTCACCAGCTCGTATCTTGTTGCAGTTGAATAGGGACAGCTTACTATATGTAAGCACAATATGTCATAGCCAGTGGCGTAACTGACGGGGGATGGAGGGGCGAATTGCCCCCTGGCAAGCTAAACGTGAAAACCGGTCTCCCACTTATATATCGGTTTTAGTATTCTTTTGGTTTTCAGTATGTTGTTGTTTTTGTGTGTTTTTCGGATTATTTCCGGTGATTTAGGGTTTTGGTTTAGCCATCCACATTAGGATTTATCATTATTTCTCAAGTTTTCTCTGAGTGGCTAGTGGACCCCGTACGGTGGCCAGTGGTCCTCTTATATCTAAGTTTGCCACCCTGGCTCAAACCGTTAGTTACGCCACTGATTATAGCGATGTAAAATAAAAAATCTAAAAAGGATGTTTTGACATTTTTGAATGTCCTCGGAGAATACTTCATTTCTCATGAAAAAAGTGGACATGTACACCAAAAAAAGAACGTATGGTAGCCCTACTTAACAATGCTACTATTATGCGACCTGTGCAAATCTAAGTAATGCAGACACATAATCTACCAGAGACGTAAGCTAATGCGTTCTACGTGGCTTGTCCTTGCATTCACTAGATTCAGATACCTGACCGACTTTCAGGAAAACAATAAGTGTAATAGTTGTTTCGTCACAATATCAAATAGTATACAAGTGAAATACTGTCGTCTGGACGACCGATAATAATTTAATAGCGTCTACAAACAAATTTTCCTCGCTAATAAAAATGAATAAGTGGCACGCACATGTCGTACATACGGTTAAACACCAGAACATGGTGGGGCGCCCGGGCCCTTTGCCCCCCCTAAATCCAGTGCTGCCCACGATTAACGGTTGTGATGTAACTCTGCTGACACAGACACAAACGTCTGAGCAGGAATGCAATGACTTGACGGCCATGCAGTGCCAGGCGGCCCTCAACACGACATATCTCTCAAATTATTTTAAAAAATTTGGACCACTGTTGGAGTGCCGTGAAAGCGTAGATAAAGGATATTAAAAAATAACGCAGTGAGTTAAGGAATGTAATGTCTCCTTTATTGTAACCTGTGGAAAGTTTTTATCTGGATTCCAATGCCTAACAGCGCAGGATGAAGCAACCAAAACTACAGTATAGCTGAAAAAGCGGAAAAAATCAAATATTTAACAATCCAAACTTGCGTAAAGCGTTAGTTACTGCTGTAATTAAAAAAAAACAAAACCCAACAACAGCTTAGATTTAGAGTTTTGACGGTGACGCTAATGTCTCTGGCATGTGTATTTTCCTCAAAATATAAACCAAAACAAGATGGGACATCTGGACTGCAACAACATTTGGAAGTTAGTGATGAACAAGCAATTACTTCAAAGTTTCTGCAATATGCCGATGAGAATATCAATAACAGGTGTAGTGATATATACGCATTTAAATGGAAATTGATAATTTACCCGCAAAAGTTTTAATTTCCCAGTGAGTGAATATTGGTAATTGATTAACAAAGCATAGGCAGTTCCTAGCTTGGTCCCGGTTGCTTCAAGACAGTTTGGCTGATCTGAAAAGTTGGACATTCCCACATGCAGAAATAAAACATACAAGATAAAGTAACTTGCCTCCATAAGTTGCATCCAACAGAAAATTTGTTTAATGGGAAATCGATTTCAAGTGCGTACCCTCATTTCTGAAATCTGGATGCAATGCTTGCGGGTGAAAAGTTGAAAAACTAAAGCAAGAGCAGAGAAAGTAACCAAACTCAATGCTAAAATGAATAGATCAATACACAATCTGCGGTAAAAAGAAGACTGGAAAATACGTCGTTCCCAATAATGGCTTTCACTGGAGTACGGATGCCAACCTTACGAAAGCCATCCTGCTGACGCATTCTACCAACGCTGTGTTTTGGGTCATAACATTCTAACAACGCTCTGTTTTGGGTCAAATTTTCGTCCATGTGGGTCTGTTGCGTTGGTCGTATTGGCGTCAGCTAGTTTTACTATTCCCGTCAAAGCAGTTATTTCAAAACGAAAATTTTTTCGCAAAATACCGTTTACCCAGAATGAAATATCTCTGGGTCAACTTTCTTGTTTATTGGTCTAAAATGTCGATTTGCAATTGCTGAAAATTTGAATTTACTTCCATCTTTTTCATTCGTAGAAGAGCATGGAAATGCCTTGTTGTCTTGCCAATATGCCAGTTAATTCTTCATTCATATGTTTCTTCCACTTTTTTGTAATTTTGTATATAGTTTCTTCGTCTTAGTGCAATACCCGTCACCTTTACAATTGCTTAATCCACCTTGCACGTACATGGTCATGTTTTTCACCATCTGTGTTCTTTTGTTTTTCTTTCATACTGCGGTTTGTTACTAACCTCTGTCTGATGTTCAGTTTATTGCATGTTGTTACTTCATTTGTCCTTTTCACGTGAAACGCTGTCAAGTAGCATTGATTTATGCCAACAATATATCTGGATCAGCAGCTGACTCACAACGTCTTTCGCCAACCCTTTTTGTCTCAAATATGCAGTTCACACCAATTTGCAAATTTCTCAAGCCCTCAATTGTTTTTCTCATTTTGTTCTTTATAGGCGTGCAATCAATTTTTACCCTTGTGCTGTTTTGTTCTTTTCATTGCATTTCTGTTTCTTCGTGGTTTGATTCACAAAAATGCACGAATAAATCTACCTTCCTATCTCATATATTAGGAGCAATTAATATGTATTTAGGGGCAACGACGAACTGAAAATTTTGGGTTCCCAAACAGGCTTACCTCTTTTTTAAGCGGAGTCTTTTCTACCAATTCTAAAAAGTTCGTGAAAGACGCTATTCAAGAAAACTTTTTTCTTGCTGAATTTTGTGCTTCACCTTTGAATGTTACAAAGTTTTCAAAAGTTTTACTTTCCACAAACTTGCACTTGCTGGAAACGATGAATACTTTTTATTGCAGTATCCAGGTCTATTGCAGTTGTGGTTTTGGCAATACCATTTTTGGAAATGAGGTCACACTCCCGACACACTGCGTGTTCTTATATAATTTTACGGTTTATTGTAAGTTGCTGCTGACCGTAGCGGAATATAATTTATGACCAGGCAGCAGTCGATGTTACAGACTGTGTAGAAGTAGATTTGGTACGCATCATTGGCCTTAAGGCTTGATACTCCGACTTCATGACACGTTCATCTCAAATTGAGCTGTCTTCTCCATACCGTCCATACAACAAAAGCAGTAGTTCGCATGATATCTAAAAAGTTGAAATCACGGGTACTTGTGTTTAGTGGGGTGTTTTTTCATTAAGGGATGTGAATAACGGGAAAAATAGGTTATCCAGATCGGATACGATTTTCCCAACTTGAATTGAAGTCATTTCCGTGGCTTCGCATTTCCGTTTCTGTTTCTTAGTTGGCCGAAGAGTGAATTTCTCGTTTATAATTTGCAGATATCGGTGGCAGCTTTATGCCTGGTGGACGCTTGAAAGTCCTCTTCACACGACAAGAAATTGGGCGGAGAATTTAAATAATAACTTTTTCAACTTGACTTTTCACTACCGATTGGACGCTGACGTCTACGCGCCCTACGGAAGCATCAATCTCATTTTGAGAGAGCTTGCAAAGCACAAAGAACCACCAATTGAAGAGCTTCTTGCCAGAAAGAGAAAAGCGAATAAGATGGCGGCTTGGGCGGTCAGTAACTGTTACTACAAGCGCATGGCATACGCGAAAAGCTTAATGGACGCAGGGCTAGAGGTGGACACGTACGGCCGTTGTTTCAATGGAAAACAGATCGGTCAAGGCACGTATTCGGAATCATTTTATCAGCAACTGAGTGAATATCGTTTTTACTTTGCTTTTGAAAATTCAATCGATTGCAAAGACTATTTCACGGAAAAGTTTTGGTTTAATGGTCTTCGATCCGGTGCCGTGCCGATTGTGTGGGGATCGAAAAAATCAGACCTCCTCAAAGTGGCCCCGAGCCGTTCCTTTATTCACGCCAGCGACTACACTGATCCTGGGGAGCTGGTGACTTATCTCAAGTATCTTGCCGCAAACGAGACCGCTTACGCAGAATACTTGCAATGGAGGACGTGGGTCGAACACCCGGAACGCACAGAAACACATCTTCGAATGGAAAATCGAGAAAATGATTTACGCAGTTTCTGCAAACTCTGCTCGATACTGCAAGCTGATGGTCGGCGTCGCAGAAAAGGAATACGCCCGAAACCGCGTGTAGTAAAATCACTGGATAATGCCTGGATAGGCACGGAAATGGGTCAATGTCACAATTAAACACGCCTTTGTAGACAGGGTAACGGAGCTGTCGTTAAAATGACACTGCTCCCGCTCCGGAGCTCTTTTTTCAAGAACATGGCTCTGGCTCCGACTCCGAACCTCTTGTTTTTGATTGGTGTAGCTCCGGTTGTGGAGTTTTTTTTCTATAATGAGGCTCCGGTTCCATTTCCAGCTTCTGTTCGTTTTTACACATTAATATTTTCAATTGTCTTCGTGTGCCTCAAGTTGAATCGAAAATGTAAAACCAACAATCATAGGTTCAGACGATTCAGGGAACACGTACTAACAGAAACGCAACATAAGGTAACGGTAATATAAACAAATTCTTGAAAGGCAGTCACTGGCTTTGCTGTTGAATGCCTCATGACCTTTTGTTATTTCTTACAAATACAAGTGCTTGTTTCTCGAAAGATGCAGAAAATCTAACAACATATGGTTGCGTGCTTTGATGCAGTCAGATTGTTTGTATTCGTCCCTATTCTT
>JGI24021J15306_10005237_pt1 | contig 15357 bp, 11 predicted proteins | sample Ectturendosymbi1_FD_15306 | JGI IMG/M metagenome (IMG submission 15306)
GGTGGTAAGTCTAGAATTGGGGGGTGGGGGGGACAAATCGATGTAACACCAGGCGGGAGGGTCATCACCATGCGCATTATGTTTGACCCCCACAACATCAAGGGCAAGATACTGTCGCAGAACAAAGAACCCCCCCGGAAAGACATCAATACTGCAAAGATTCGAACTTGGGTACGGACCGGACCATGAAGGTAGGTGCGCTGGACTCGCGGTGAGTGCAATCGATGGGGGGCGTCGGTGTCGCCGATGAACCCAGGTTTGGCGCTCGATGGGGCCACGGAAGGCCACATCCGGTCCCTTGGACCCCGAACTAAATATGCACAGACACGGTACGAGTGTTCGCAAGCAGATCGACCAGCACCTACGACGCAGCAACACAAGTGGGGGGAGCAGACAACATTTGCATGTCTAACCTAGTGGTACACAATTGCGGGAAGCCCCTAACACGTTACTCAACCGGGGAAGCCGGACTATCGTTCGCAGCGCACAACAAACAAAACATGGTGGGCAGCAACTACAGGTGTTGTCACGTGTCTGATGTGTCATTGCCGACGTAACAAAGCGTGCGATGACGTCGAGGCGACGTTGCGTCATACGTCAGTGACGTGTGCAGCAGCGCTTGATTGTGATCGTTTGATGTAGAGTTGAAGCAGTCGCATCTGAAACAAGAATCAATTGGTCATCAGTCCACCCCCCAATGATGAGGTAAACAACTACCAGTGATAAACCATTTTACAAGATGAGCTTGTCCCGGGCAAACAGTTAACTAACATTGGTGCCTGGTTTAAATGAAAAGTTAATACACGAGCCCAGTGGTGTGGCCAGCCCAAAAATGTTTGGTTTCAGGCGAACAACAGTATTTTGTTTGGTAACCGCTTCTCAAAGCATAAAATGACTAATTCCCACGATTTGGGGGGCATGGTCCCCTGGCCACGCCTGTGCATAATCCACTATTCATTGGCAACACCAGTCGAGACGCAACCGAACACCATCGCAACCACAACTGTTTCGTCACAGACGCCTCTGTCTAAGCAGCAGGCACTGTGGGGGTGGCGGTCCCACCTTCGATCCAGCGAGGGACGATAGATGAGAACACATCTCCTCCTCACCGATGATGCTGTGAAGCGCCACCAGGCAGAACACCGCCGCTTTACGCACGGCGCTCTCGCTGTTGTTATAACACTGTGACGTAACAGTAGAACAGTGTTATGTGCGGTGCGAAGAAAACATCAGAACAAAAACAAATAGCCCAAACCAGCGGTGGGGGGGCACGCAGCCGGTGTCAGTAAGAACACAGCATCATCAAAACCAAACCCGACCATGAGCACACACATGAGCCATCAGAGGTCTTTCTCGTCGATCATATGGTTCAAAGTAAAGAAAACATCTGTACTTTGTTGCATTTCCGATCATCAGAGAATTGAATCAGAATTATTTCACAGCCCGCCACGGATATTCCACAGTCACTGTGACCCGCGACTTTATCGTTTGGAAATAGCTTTTCACCATTCCGTAACAAGTTAAGTCAGCCCGGACAGACCCAAGTATAAGTTCAACGTCTGGTTAAATAATAAGTTTACTTCATGAAGCAGAGCTAGAGGCAGTACATACGGGGTGCAGACACGTCTCGGTGAGGTCACCAAAGGATTAAACATGACGCACGTGATGACGAAGGTCTTTGGCAGGGGTCAGATTGAGGTCACCGCGTGTCACTTTACATCGCATGGCGGTGGTAAAAGGGCGCGTTCGAACCCGTGCCCCTCGCATCAGCCAGCTACTGACGCTACGTCACAGTGACATCAACACAGACAACCATCAGTGACATCAATGCACATGAGTTGTGTCAAGTACACCAACAACCAGTAGAATCTATCGTCAAACACTGAGAAAGCGACACCTAACGGTACCTGCAAAACCGCGGGAACGAAACCGGAAACAACCGATGACGTCAGTTCCGTGGAAGAACATCGCTTGATGGCATTGGTAAGTATTTTCAAGCAAGTAGCTTCGTTTCCATGGCTACCCATCAAGGCCGTGACGACTTGAATGCAAAGCACAGGTGGGACCGACGTGCTGAATGACAAGGCTGTCTCCTCCGTTGACTTCATCACCTACGCATGCATGACGTCACGGTCAGAAACATCGTCATGTGAAACAGTCCGAGGGCTACGTTCTTTACAATCCTTAAAACAAGTTTTAAGGAGTTTTCAACAATAGAAAACAGAAAGCAAGCCCTGACCTCTTTGGACCCGTCCTTGTGCAGCTCCAGGATGTGGATCAGGGTAATCTCGGCGTAGTTCTCAAAGTGATTGGGGAGGAATCGGAGCATCTCTCGCAGGACGCGGAGCGCGATCATCTTCAACTCGGTCTGTGGAACAACTGTTGCGTCATAAACAAGATCTCACGTGACCTGTACCAAGGTTCACCGGTTAATTAATAAAAGTCTGGGCGGCTTCAACAATGGACCGCAAGGACCAGCAACAACATACATCATCTTCCATGCGGAGGATCGTCAGTACTCCTCTTAGAATTCCACCAAAGTGATCGTCCCATGACGTGTGCGCCGGCATGACGTCATTGTCATGCAGGAGCCGGGACAATTCATGCAGGGCCTGTCGTTTGCTGCTGCCGCTGGACAATGATCGCTCGAGGAGGAGGAGCTCTGAGGTGGGCTCTTCGGTCGAGACTGAAACAGATTAAAAGTAAACATCAACGACTCGGTGATCTCACAAACATACTTTAAGTAACCGCAAAATAAAGACATTAAAACCTTTGTAACCTTTAAATAACAAGTTGACCTCCATTCGACGTTCACACACATTGCATTTTACATGAATTGGCCAAACCACCCTGGCCAGCAGTGGCCACAATAGCGGGGCTCCAACACAGCAATAGACGCCCCCTCCAGGCCGTACCTGATGCTGTTGTGGACTGAAGGTGTAGCCCGTAATGCGAGGATGTTGGGGGGTAATTAACAGTTCGTTTGTAAGTATAAGCTGCAAGGAGGCGGTGTAACATCAAAGCTGACTCATACGCAGAAGGGTCAAACTCTGCAACTACTTGATTGGCGCTGACCTTTGACCGTTCATGCCAGCCACTAATGAACTGCGAGCAAGCCCACGTAATAATAAACACTGTCGCACCAGCGCTATACACGTTAACGGCGTGGGGTGGTGGCCAGGCACAGGTAACGTTGTGGAACAGCCACAGGCAGTGATGCGTAACCAGGGAAAGGGAAAGTAGAAACATGGTGTGACGTCAGCATTGCGAATAAACCGAAGCGACTACCCGGGCAAGTTGCAACATTTGACAGATGTGTATGTGGTTTAACTTGGTGGAGAAGGAAGTGACGCCAAAACACCAACTGTGCAGGAAACAAGTTCATATGTGACGTCATATTCACCGTCATAATACTTGTCCACGTCATCCGCATCGGGGAACTTGTAGTTATCGTCGTTCCTGTTTATAATTTCCTCCTCCCCATCAGCAGCATAGCTTCGCGGGTTGTATCGCTGCAATCGGCTGCTCGGCGACATCCTCTGCAAAGCGTATCGCCATTGTTACGTCACAGGGACAAACGCTGCCGAATAAGTTGAACACAGTGGTGTGTTGTTGTAAAGTCGACAGTGCCGCCCGACAATACCTTCGAAGCGAATACGTCAGACAGGTCAGTGCTGCTATCCATCCTCAGCTTCTGTATCCCTGCTGTGATGTCACGGAAGTTCTCTGTGATCTCATCTCTATTCAGCGCACCACCGCTGTTGCTACCGAAGCTGCCTCTGCGACACACACACGCACACATCACATTTATATTGAACACCATAACTTGTGGGGGGATAAATAAGCAAGTCGACCTAGGTTGTGCACTGACTCGCCAGAGTTCCGGGTCACTGCACTTCATTATGACGCAGTTTATGTCAATGCTCAATGAACCATGAAAGGGTTGAAAGTATGCTTGCGGCAAACATTAAACACATGTTGGGAATAGAAGACAATAACGGTGCGATATGTTTGCGATGGCGGTGATTGTGACGTACGCTCCACAGGACAATGACGTCGAACAAACACACGACACTGGCTTCGTTCCGCTTCGCTGCATACCGGGGCGAAACAATCTCCATTGTTCCAACCGACCCATGAGGCGAGACCGTGTTGTGCGATGGAGTCACCGATGCGTAACCAACCACGTGACCTGGCGGACTATCATCCTGTGCAGACTGCAACAAAAGACAACAAGTCAGTGTTGGATGCCCGTGCCACAGATGCATCCGTTGGATACCCAGTATTATTTGATAGCCAAGTCTCATTATTGGTTCGCTACTTCACAACACTGCTGTGACAAAACAATCGACCACCAAATGGCCTTATATCGTGAATGGTGTTTTCCGAATTGTACAAAATCATGGTGAATAACGTTACTGTTTTAGGTTTTAGGGGGAAGATGGCCCCAATCGCCCCCTCCCCCCCGCTTGTGACAAAACAGATGTACTGTAATGGCGAGGGTTTGAACCAGCAGCTCAAAACGTGCGAACACTCCGGGTGTGTAGGACGTGGTTGGCAACTGGCCTCTTCCCGTTACTTGGTTGTGATAGTTGTGCATAGATGGCGCTACACCTAACTTCATGCGCTAACAGCAGTGGTGGAGCGAAATGCTGGATGAGGCAAGTATGAAGCATAAATCAAGACCGGTGCAGTTTGTCAACAACTACTACGGGTTTCATGTAAATAAGTGATAAGGCTTCTTTTCATGTAATATTAACGTACATATTAAATAAACGCCATTAACACAAGAACACACAATTTCCTCACATTATTTGCTTCTCCGTTGGTTTTCATGTATTCGTGAAGAACCTTCATCGCCCCGTCCTGGAAGGTTTTGGGGAGGACCCTGATCATCATCGTGAAGATGGGGGCGTTCAGTTCGAATAATGAGATCAATAACGCTTCGGCGATCTGGAAGTAATCATCCGTATCGAAAGGTTAGGACAATAGAACGAGCGGATGAATATGCGGTGGCAAAATTCGAAAGATGCACTCGGACCTTGCGGACTTCATGGCTCTTAGGCTCTGTGGTCCATGTGATGATCCTGGACACAGCCAGCCTCGTGTCGCTCGTGTTGCTGAACTCCTTCATCTCCATAATTGCACACAGCTCCAACATGTAGTGCATCAATGCAACTTTAACCTGCAGCACGGGGCGTGAAGAATATGTCATCAATTTTAACTGTGATCATCGTATTTATATCATAGAGACATGTATTTGTATCAAAGGCCTCTAACTCAAGTTGCCGCGAGGGTCAGATGAGGTCAAGTTGCTGCGAGGGCCAGATGAGGTCAAGTTGCTGCGAGGGCCAGATGAGGTCAAGTTGCTGCGAGGGCCAGATGAGGACTTATAAAGTAATCCGGGGACCGCGTTACGACGCTGACGCAACAATGGCGGAGGCAGGACTTTACTAAAAACAAGCTTTACTTTAATTTCCTGCGAAAGGTATCGTGTAACGTATATGCAAATCATTTCTAGCTGTCTCTACGTTCCTTTAAAAGGACCTTTTTCATTTTTATTGTTTTATATTTTTGTTGTTAATTTTGGTGACGGCAATTGGTGGCAGGCCGAAGCCTGAATTGTGAAATAACGTAACCGTTGATTATATGAAAAATCCTAAAATGCATAGCGGGCCGCATGTGGCCCACGTGTTTGGGATCCCTGATCATATCGTCACATGTATCTATACCAGCCAGATCCGGATCACACACACACAAATGTTCCCACCTTCAGGTTAGGCTTTTGTGTTTGGTCGATGATGTAACGCGATAATACATTGAACTGTAAACTGGTCGGGAACGATTCTCTGTAAGGAAGAGAACAAAGTGAAAAGACGTAAGCTGACTACTATCCACGGCACGCGCACCCTTTGCAAAGCAAGCCTTGAAGTTATTGGGTGCAATCTTTCACAATAACCTTCTAAAATGAAACTACTTCTTCGCTTCTTAGCCATGAAAACACCGAAACGAAAGCAACCCTGGCTGAACATGGTTGCAGGTTATGTGTCAAGAGCCGGGGAAACGCTCCAACCTCAGGCAGGGCTGCAGCCACGGAGGCGGGGGCATTCGGGGGTAATTCCGCCCAAATTTTGTTGTGCCCAGAAAATATTTAATTGAAGATATAAAAACAAAAATCTTCCCCCTCTAAAAATCTAGTTCCCCCCCTAAACCTTAACACCTGGCTACAGGCCTGCCTTCAGGTGCTTTAGCAGAGCAGTTGTCATGTGCGGACACGGTCCAGTGACCATCAAACTGCCCAGGTCAACACAACCCAAGCGTGAAGCTGTGAACAGTTGAGTGTCGTGCTTGGGTTGCATGTGGTTTGATGAATGTCCAGGAGCAGAAAACATTCAGAACGTCGCAGATGCTTGCTCCTCCACGCTTCACTGCTTCAAGTGCGAAGCCGGAAGTGATACGTCATAGCAAGTCAAGCGTGACAGAGGAGGGGTTCGATAGCAGACACCGTTAAAGGCTGGGTGACCTCTCTCGCATGTGGAACACAGCTGTCCATCGCCGTCAGTTCACACGTTCATGTTGAACAGACGACAAGCAAGGAGGGAACAAAGTGTTTTGCGAATCGCTAATTTCTGGCACAAAAACATGGGAGTGAAGTTCCGAGGTCTGGAGTAAAAGACACACGTGAATGGGTCAGTAAACAGGAGAGCTGCCCTTGACTGGTGGTGGAGGGGGGGGAAAGTGGACGTAGAAACCTCTGCCATGCTTGGAACGGAAGACAATCATCAGAATCGCAAAAGCAGTCATTTGCAGAAGCCAGGGACGAGGAGTGGCCTGGTGTTGCTAAGCAACAACAATTGGCCATTGTTGACGCAATGACAAGGTTTGCTTGGGACACTTATTGTTTCGATTTAAACAAAAACAAACAAAACAAATGCGTGAAGGAAGTTTCCGTGACAAGCGGGTCGCACAGCAGTCAGTCACTGCAAGCAACAAACACACATTGTATGGGTTATTTACTGTATATTGTGTATATGCGGGATGTAGAAGCATGTTCCTTACCTTGTAACACTCAGTGCTTTGCTGACTTTGACCTGCACCGACCCCAGCAGGTCAGCTCCCAGCTTCTTGAGCAGCTGGGTGAGGAGGACGTAGAGCCAGTCGTGGATCAATGACTTGTAGTTGCTGATGAAGTCCGGGAGGATCTCGAGGAACATGCTGAAAACCTGTTGCAGGAAACATCAAAAGATCAGCATCAATGCTCATCTGGCCAGCAGAGAAGGTGGGTGCTCATTGCTGGTATGTTTCCACAATCCAACACACACACGAATATTGTTGCTTCTGGTTTTACGGGCAAGTTTTCAGCTGAGTTTGTGATCCATTAAAACATATCAACAAAGCATTTTTAGCAACACATTAGACGGGGTCAGGGGGGGGCACGGGAGGTTCTGTGGTGCGATTGTGGGGGAGTTTGGAGCACAACTGCACCGCAATGAAACAAATCAATGTCTTGGATGTTGTTAAAAGTCAAAACACAGAATGATTTGTAAACATAGGCAAGAAATGTCAACATCTTCTAAAACCGAGTGTACAAACAGCAGACATCAACTGCTGTTAACCTTTCGGTGCTGGAGGGGGATCGAACCTGCAACCGGACTATTACACTTAATCCACCCTTTACAACACCATCAATTACGCAGTGATCATTTTTACGCAGACGAAACTTTTTCCGCGTATTTACGAAAAAAGCTGCAAATATTTTTACAAGAAAAACTTTCGCGAAAATGATTTGCTGGGTTGGGTTGATTCATACAGAGGTCAGGTGCATTTTAAAAAGCAGCTCAAAGTAAAAGTTCGTTGGATGCGAGGACCGGTGAGTTTTTGCAAACATTAAAACAGCGCCAGTGTCCACTTCATAAACAGTATATTACTGCAACAAATGATAAAAGATCGGGATGAGAATCATCTTTGTGCATCTGCTTATTGCAGTTGGTTGGATTAACAAATAAAAGTTGTTTCGGGATATCTTTGCTTTAAGTTCCAACACCATCATTCAGGGCCGGCGCTTCGCTTAATCTCCTGCACTTCACAAAACAATTGAGCAAAACATCAATTTGTGCTCGTGACAGGGAATCGGATATGTGTTCAGTTGACGCACGTCTCAGAAAAACAAAAAAAGACAGAGTGCATCTCCGTAAGAAAATAAAGTTCGTGCAAAAACATTCGTGCTCGTTCACACAAAACAAAAGTCAATCATCTTCTGTGGCAATCTTGATTTGAAGAACGGCCGTTCTCATGTTGCCCGTGAACAGTGCATTCGAATGCAAGCTCGAATTTTTTCTTTACCATGGTCAGTTCGTTTGTTGCTGCAGGAAGCTGTGATGACTTCAGGAGCTCACCAATATTCGCATAACAGGTGTCGACATAGTGAGGTGTGGACTGTTGCAGGTGTCAGTGGTCCGACTCTCCTAACGTGGCGTTAAAAACCGTTGTACCAGTTGAGTGAGGCTTGTGTGTAGATTCGAAAATTGTTTTGCGATGCGGTGTTACCTTCATTCAAGGTCTACCTACATTGCTCGTCAAAGATAACTTTATGCAACAACTCTCACACAAGGGCAGCTTACAATCGAATAAATACGGTCGGGTGGTAAGCAAGTACAGTGTGCAGTAGAATATCACAAGTGTTGTAAATGTTTGCCATGGGTGGAGTTATTACACGTGTTTTATCAACACACTGACACGTTTTGTAGCAAAAAACATTTGCATGCAAAAGCACAATCAACACTTTGGTCCAGGATAATAGGTTGACATCACATCAAAATGCCAGGTACGATCATGACATATGCATCATTACACACTTATTCACTGTCATGCAGAGTGACGAGACAATGTGTCCATTGTGTAGGAAACAGACTGAAAATAAAAATAAATAAAGTCCTGGATGAAATATTATAATTTGATGCAATCTACCCAGTGACGAAGTATCGACCAATTCAAAAAGAACCCCAATGTCTATCACACAGGGGTGGGGGGGCAGTTGATAAGCGGGCTGTCTGGTGGACGCCAATACACAGCAGCGCTTGCTACTGACCCAAAGACGGTGGTGGCAGAGTCAGCGTCAAACACTGAAGGCTGCTTTGTTTATTTAATGTACAATTCCTGACCAGCACATGGAACTGGGGGATGCAACGTGAACATGATGACCTCAGACAAGTGAGGCCCATGACGTCAAACCCCAACAATGGTGACAAGACAAAGATCAACATGTTGAATGGACACGCGTGGATAGCGACCGCCACGCATCATTTCATCCATACATGCAAAACTTATGCGATGCATGAACAGTGGGCTGATGCGATTGAATGTACACTGATGCAAGTGCTGCTTGACAACATAAACCAAAGCATAGTAATAATTATTTACCCGCTTCGTTGCCTGCCGGAAAGAAGAGAAAATTGATGTTTAGATGGAAACCAAGCAAAATAAAACCCTGCAACTTGCGACTGACCACAGAAGTCGATGTAGTCCAACACAACCTCGGTTCAACATTATGCAGCCAGTGTTAACAGCAAAAAGCACACAGGTACAAATTTAACCAGTGCCATCAGACTTCGACATAACTTGCAAGATGTAACTGAAACTCAGCATCAAGTGCACTGCGCATAGCAACGATAGACAGTCACAACAAGTCCTTTACCTTTCCATGTGGGTCGGCGAACATACGATTGAAAATTTCAAGTATCTTCTTCAGTTCCATTCGGCTGCATGAAGGAAATTGCTTTTAGCAAAAGATTTTGTTTCTATTTTTCTTGTGCAGCAGCTACTGCTGCTACTACCAGCTCTAAGCTCGGACAAGCTTTGTACAGGAGCAACGACACGGGTCACTGCACACGCGGATGAGGTGGGGCAACGACACGGGTCACTACACACGCGGATGAGGAGGTTAGCGAATATGTGAAATTACATCAGTTGAAAGACATGCGACACAGGGAGGGGTTTTAATTATTAGCTCCCACATACCAAGTAAACAAGTTTGGTTTGAGGTCGTAAAATCAGAAATTCTCAAAATGCTTCGCACATATTATGTAATAAGCTACACAATTCATGTCATGTCATGTTTGCGTTACAAGTAGGCGATTAATAACACATTAAATGACTGCTTGAACAAACAGCACAGGTTTGGGGGAAAGACGGCCAAAGCAGCCACTTAAACCCAGCCTATATTTAATTACAGACATATTTCGACAATGCAGGCAGGACCGTAACTAGGGGGGACGAAGCTCCCCTTGGAAATTTTTTCGCACCCCTGGCAAAATGTATTGGACATAGTCAAGAAAATTTGAGCCCCTCTCAGAAAACCCTTTGCCCCCGTAGTGTCCCAAGCTGATTACAGGCGTGAGCGCAGGTTAGACACAAAACATTAGTTCAAACAAAAATGTGCGCAGAGTAAGTTTAAACGATTAAAAAACATCTCATAAATCACATATCACACATAAGAGTCAATACCAAGTAAACAGTCGCGTTTTTACTTGATATGAAAACATGTGTAATGGTAACGTTTCAATATTATTAGAAATACAACACCATGCAACAGGTTCTACATATTGCAACGCTTTTCTGCCATAATTAGTCTTAACACGTTTAGGATGAATATTTCCTGAAACTTGTTGTCTTGTGCCATGATCATGTATGCAGTGTAGTTTTGAAAAAAAGTTATCCAAAGAAGGCAGGATATTAATTGCTTATAAGAGGGCATCTTATAAGCAATTAAGATTTTAATATGTACAAATTACAGTGAGCGACAAGACAGCCTGTTGTGCTTTGTTTATGAGCATTTACCTGGCAAGGTGCAGTCAGACCTCGTTTGCCCGAACTTCGATTAACCGCTGCAAAGCGGAATTTTTGACCTCAGCGAAATTTCTGACCTGATATCGTTTGTCAGTTACTTGGCTTCTCAGAATAAAGGAATAGTTCTACTTTTTTAATGTGTGTTGTGTAAATTAAAACTTTTTGGTTAGATGTCAGATACCCACAAGCTGCAGTACGGGAATAAACATAACCACTGAAAAATATTGGTCTTAGTGTCTNAGACCTCAATTACTTTTCTTTTTATAACCCTAACCNGACACACTTACCTAAACACGAATTCCTAAGGCCTAATAATCAGTTTCATCATCGCATTNGANATGTAGAATGTTACTCTGTGCATGCGNACATGGTGTGAAGTCAGAAATTTCGCTTGACGCCACACAAAAGTGACAGGAACGGAATTCTCCCAATGCATTTTCACCCCTTTAATCCGGAAACATCGCTGTCCGACTCCGACACGGAACTTTAGGAACGGATATATTAAATCACTAAAAAAAATGCTAAACCGGATTACGCCAACTGCTACTTAGTTGTTTATTAAATCATAATGAAAGTGTGAAAGTCAATTTTCTACGCACAATGCATGCAACAGTGGCAGATCTTGCAGGACGCAGTTAGGTCTTTTGTAAAAATTCTTTTTCGCATTTAATCTCATTCTGGATGCATAATAGGTTACGTATATCGACCGGATCTGCTTATGAACAAAAAACTATGAGTGTTTCATTTAGTCATGTTCCACATACAGCTCACATATTTGCTTAAGTTGACCGTATCTTTTGTCTAAGTCTACAGTTTTTCTTTCTATTCCCCCTCCTCGCCCGCACAGGCGAGTTCTACTGTACTGCACATCGTCACCTTTGTTTACATTGTCAACATTTGCTCTGAAAGGAATTTCACTCTATATACTTTCGATTCCGATTATCCGGATACCTCGCTAAACCGACATCATGTCGAAACAAAGTAGTCCGGATAAACGAGGTCTGACTGCATTTAGAGCGGCGTGCCAACACACAATATGGGAGGGGCAGTGCACACCACAACCACAGCCAGTCATATCTGCAAGCACACCTACCCGAACTCCTTCTCTCTGTTGATAAGCACGTGGAGGTTGGACAGACCTTCCTTACGCTCATTCCAGAGGCCACTCTGACATAAGTGCAAGATCTCCCCAACGTCGTCAGTAGTTATTTGATTTCTTTTCAGATTGCTCCTGCATCACCAAGCAGTTATATTAAGCCAGGTAACTTACATAATTTAACAACAATGGTCAGGAATAAACGACTCCACGGTCCACATCACGCAAGGTTCACAGTCTAACTGGGCACACCACCTTGATGAATACGACAGTGGTCGGTCCGAACACACACTCGAAGTATCGGAAGCCTCGTCATCATCCGAAACACCGTAATAATCGTGTTTGCTTTGCTTGCGTTGCTGCAGAGGAAGCAAAATGTTTTTTTCAATCCAGTGACCGGTCCAACAATTAACAGCATGTAACGACCCAATCTCTCACATAAGCTTGTCCATGAAAGCATTGACAACACAACACCAGCCTACACCTTCCAGCACACAAGCTCACCAATGCATCGCTCAATGCTTGTTCACCTTCCCTCCCTCTCGGTAGAACCCTCATTGGTGGAATGCTGTGACCGGCCGAACTTGATGAACTGAACCCTGGTAAGTTGCATCAGCTGTTAGTGCTGCACAACCACCATCACAATACCCATTATGACCTCACAACGAACCAAGACACACTGAGCTTGCCACCGGTGTATCAACCAATAACAGTGATAAACATTTGTGACTGCTCATAAACGATTCAACTACTATCTCCGGGTAAGTAACAGACGACAATGCTTTCTACACAGGTTTGTTATACGATGCTGAAGCCACATTGCATTGGCATTGCTTCACATCAAAAACGTCAAAAATAAGTTTTAATCAACTTTGGCGGAGACAGCCTGTTCTTGCTTGCCAGCATCACTGCGGGCCTATCTACCTTGAGTATTTCAACTTTGCGCCATAGTTAATTTAACAAAAACACATGAAAACATCACTGCAGGTTACACGGGTCTGGTATCACACTGTTATTTGCAGTATGTTAATTTGACATACGAAATAAAAGAGATTAAGAACATAAACAAAGACAAGAAGATAGATGAACGTTGCAAAGGAACAAAAGCGTGATAGCACATGTTGGCGAAAAAACGAAATGATGTTTGTCAATCACATGAATTAACTTAGTGGGACTTCAGAAAGGTTAACTTGATTGCTGGGTAGGTTTCAGCAAGATGATGCAGGTATTAACGATGGGGTATCGTCATAAAGGCTAACTAAAGATAGTTTTTAATTTTTTTCAATTCGAATTTTTGGTGACCAGTTAGCGGCAGGCCGAAGCCTGAAATTTGCCCCCTGCCGGGGCGATTTTGGGTGAGCACTCTTGCCCAAAGAGTGCTACGGCACTTCACTCAGTGCCTGTGGAGCGAACACCCAACCTTCCAATCGAGAGGCGGACACTTTACCACTGAGCTAGTGCCGCCCCAAAGAAAGTTTATTTATAAGACATAAATGTACTGGTGAAATACAGTAATACCAGTTTGTAAAGAATCTGAAAATTGATAAACATTAGTAGCCATCAACGTGCATAAAACGAAAAAATTGAATCACAAAATGGCTGATGCCAAACCCCACAAACGATTTGCAAAGAAACAATTTGCGATCATTAGTTGCACGAACGCTTAGAAAATAACATGCATGCACGCACGGCAAAATGCATGTGGCAACAGTTTTATGCAGTCAGACATACAGTATCAGGGTTTTTTAAGGTGTTTTAGGGACCCGATTCGGGTCCCTAGGATCAGAGAAAATTATCATCGGGTCCCAACCGGGCGCCTAATATTTTACTTTAAAAAAACTCTGCAGTATGTTATTTGCTTGGTTGAAACGGAATCCAAAAAATAGCTTTGCACACGAACCAACACTTCTTCTTCATGTCACTTGGACTACTTTATCATGTGTACAAGTACATCACCTTCTAATCACATAAAATCTAACTTAAAAAAACAACGATAATGCAAGGACGTCCTTGTGAGATGGACTTAGTAATGAGTTCAAATTATAACAGAATAAATTGATATTTCAACAACAAAACCCTTTTTACCGCAGGCATGTCAAACGTCTGATCTTGAAAGAATAATTTTATACCAAGAGTAGGATGACAAATGCTGTATTACCCAGTCACTGTTGCCAGCATGAGATGGTTTCATATTCCTTCTATTATTGCAGAAAAACTTTTGGTGTGATGGAAAATTATAGCGTGTTTATAAGTGCACAGCACTTACTGTTATCCATTAGACTGTTAATCCATACCAGAAGGGGGTAAAGCTCTTAAATTGCGAACATGGTCACAAGACCTAACAATGCCTGTACCAATCCATCATGTTTCTGGCTGACGAAGAAATGCAGAAATTTCTGCTTCCTCCGGCACTGGTTGAGAATCATTGGCAGTGGAGGCGGTGCGTTTGGATCAGTTCCAAAAACACTTTGCTGTGTTATACTTCTCACTAACATGCGGTGTTTCTGGCGAGTAAGTGAAAATTTTCACCTTGTTCTCTTAAAGCCAGAGGTCTGGGTAGGTCTCGCGAGCAGTTCACGAAATTACCTGCAGTTAGTGATTAAAGCAGCGGTCGGCAACCTTTCCCTACTCGCGAGCCAAAAACTAACTCTGCAATGCATGGCGGGTCGTACTAATCTTCCACAAATAATTTCGTTCCCTTTGCTGTTTATGTTGATAAAACTTGGGAATTTATGAAATTTTAATCAGATTCATTCCTGATTTTCACAGTTCGTAACGAAACCCAAAATACGTTATACAGTACATTTATAGCACTGTGCGGAAGGAGGGCAGATTCATAAAATATAATACCACGTATATGCTGGCCATACACAGTTACTACAATTTGGTAAAAGGGGCTGCGGGTTCGATGATTTTGCTTGGCGGACCGTAGGTTGCCGACCCCTGGATTAAATCATGCTCAGTCTGGCTTCAACAAACGCCTCATGCTTACCACATACACAACGGCACATGAAAAACGTCCAAGTTACTCAATAATTGTATAAGCTTGCATTGCAAGTTATGCCAACAAGTAACATGATGAAGACAGCTCGACTGAAGATCAGGGAAATGCAAGCAGCCATATGGACGAAAATTGAAGCAACATGCAAGTACATGCCCAACCAACAACCACGACTGTCATCACCGGGCAAGCATGTGTTACCGCCGCTGGCAGCATGCCATGACCTCGCGCCTACCTCTACGTCGACCAGGACTGTTGCTTCTGGAAGCCCCCCGGCTCCCCGTGGGCGACTGCGCCCTGGAGCCGACTCTAGAGTTGGCCTGTGACCCTGCCCTCGAGTTAGACACAGGGATTCGCGATTTTCTTTGGTGGGAGGGCGATGATGGGGGGGTGCGGGTCGATGAAAGCAGGGTGC
>JGI24021J15306_10005241_pt1 | contig 15354 bp, 9 predicted proteins | sample Ectturendosymbi1_FD_15306 | JGI IMG/M metagenome (IMG submission 15306)
CGCAACTGAATGAAACTGAGATAATGCAATAGCTTAGACTAAACTAATTGGGTATTGACATTGACAACTGGTCGGCCTATTATTGGCTACGCATGGGCCGGTGACTTCCTGCTTTAGGAAAGCTATCTCAGATTGCTAAGTGTTTTACAAGGAAGTTAAGATCTGGTTTATTCTGGCTGAAAACTTTCACGGTTTAAAATGTTAGGCCTATTACGAATAGACCCACGCTCGGTTGATTGAGTTAAGCAAGTATGTATACGATTGATAACGGTCGTCAGCGCAGCAAGAACAGCCCAGCATATTCATTTCGTGCTGTGCAGGTGCTTACGATTGCGCCCATTAATTACACGACGTTTCAATAAACTTCAGAGAATGTGACAAAGCAGCAGGTTGGTGAAGAACTGCAGTCGCTATTCTTTCTGATAATTACATACCAATGTGCAGTCAGCGACACGTCTGGCCGTCCACGCGTTCCGAACTGATGGCTTCACTTCAGACAAATCATAAAGAGGTATCGAATCAAAGATCATTCAATAGGTGTATTTACTTATTTTTGAGGAGATGGTTATCTGAATAAAACTTGAGTAAACCTGCGATTGAATCAATTCAATGAGTAACCGTGAATCAAACTTGAGTATGTTAGACTTGAGTCACGGTTTGTTCAAGATTTGATTCAATATTGAATCATGTTATAGAGCAGTGGTTCTTAACCGTTTTTCTCCCCTGAATGATTGTCCTTGTTTCACTCCTCACTTACTCTAAATAGACTGTGAAACCAAATGTATTTATTTGTAAATTTAACGAACAAACTTTCCATCTTTTGGGGCGCGTAAGGGCTTGCGCCCCCCCTTGGAAATTTAGTGACGCCCCTCTAGGAGGGCGCTTCTCCCGGTTAAGAACCATTGTTTTAGAGTGTAACATAGGATTCGCGCATTGCTAAAATCTCTCCTAAATTTACTGAAGCAGCGAGAAGCGAGTGAACATTTTGTTGTAACGTAAAGTAATGGAAAAAGAGAAGGGTCAGATAGTTCAATTTTGTGATTATACTGCCGGAGTAAATTAGCTGTGAAGTGTCTGCTAAGTTTGAAGACAGCCTATTAGCAGACCTCGTGTTTTTTCATATTATTTTCTCATTGATGTGCTCAAGAATTCATGTTTTTGAAACACGTGTTTCTGAATGCAGGCAAATTTGTCAGCTTAAGCTTAAATGAAGCTTCAATCAAACAGCTTCTTCATATTTCTGGTTAAGTGTTAAGGACGAACATCCAATGCTCTCACAAAGGCAATTAAAATTTTATTGCCGTTTGCCACTACCTACATGTGTCTGACGTCTGACGTCGAGGATGAGGGGCCTACAACCTCCAAAAAAAGAAAGCTTCTTTCAATCGCCAATATAATAATGAGTCGTACTTGAAGTACGGATTTATTTCAACTGGTGCAAATGATCGTAGCCTGAAATGCATTTTTCATACAACGACTCTGCCAATGTTTTGGATGAAGGTCTTCCCAGAATACACTGACCTTTCCGTAAAAGCATTAAAAACTTTGCTGCCATTTCCGACATACTACTTATGCGAGTCTGGATTTTCTGTGATGACGGAAACAAAGACGAAACCGCGAAACAGACTGGACGTGAGGGGCACATTGCGGATGTCATTGACTTCCATAATTCCTAGATGGGAGCGTCTCGTTGCGGCAAAACAAGCTCAAGGTTCTCATTAAATCAAAGTAGTAATAACTTACATGAGTTGCAATAAACGTTCATTGCTGAACATTTGTGGATTAAGGCCGGTCCGCGAAAAAAATTCAGTTTAAAACCGATCCGCAGTGCAAGAAAGGTTGCCGACCCCTGATGTTTATCAAGAGCAAATATCGAAACAGACTAAACATTTCTATGCTTAATGCTATTTTGAGAGTTAGACGTGCTTCGATCATGAAGGGGAAATGCTGCAAGGGATTTTCAAGTGACAGATAGTATGCTCTCAAAATTAAATGTTAGTATGTATTTAGCAGATGCAGATAAACTTGTGTTTGAATGAACATTTTCTGATATGCACAAGCTGCTTTAATGAGTCTAATTGCTATATTTCTAATATTCATGTGCTTTTGATAAATGTGTGTTCGTTGGAACTTCTTGTGTATTCTTTCTGTGACAAATTGGAAACTTGACATTTGTATCAAGGTGGTTTCTTTAAATTTTTTATGAAATTTGTACCGTTTTGCCTTGTGATTGCGACATCGGTTAAAAAAAACGGAGTTTATTATAAACCGTGTACAACAGTATTATCAGCAACCATCAACAGTGCTACGATTTCGTATATCTGTTTAAAGAAGAGTCGGCAACCCTAGTTGGGTCCAACAGATGATTTGCCTCATTTCTGTGTTCACATGACCGCTTCACTGGAAACGTCAGCGGCAATGTTGGAAACGGATGCAATTTCGTTTGTTTCAGCGCGACCCTATGATGCAGGGGTTGCCTATGCCTCAGCCCGTCGCACTTGGCCCTCCATGAAGGTGTTCCCTGACAAGGCAGGCCAAGACCACCGGTTTTTAACGGAATGTTGGATCTCTCACGACCGACCAGATTTGAGAAACTTTTTTATGTATATGAAAGGATTCTATATATTTAAACTCCAAGGCGACTACTAACTTGAAGCGGGTTATGCACGAAGGCGGAAGCACATAACGACTAAAAAGCTTTTCTTACGAACGTGCAGCTGTTTCACACCCGCTACTGCACGAAAAGAGTTGTTTTGGTCGTAGCGAAGATAGCTAACCTCAAGTTTGTACGCACCGACAACTTTATAGGTATATGAGACTAATTTTGCCAGCAACACTCACATGCGTAGCCAGGGCGTGCTGCTTCAATAAGTTGGCGCTTTTGAAGGACTTCCCACAGTCTTTGCAGCTAAACTCGCTCTCAGCTTGAATATCTCCGTTTGCGACCAGCTGGACCTGATTGCTGTTGTTGCTCATTGCTGTCTGTAGGTTCGCAAGGTTTATTGCGCTCGTGCCGTGAACGTTCTTCATGTGCGAGTTCAGCAGACTGGCTTTCATGAAACTCTTGCCGCACTGTGAACACCTGCCAAAGTGTAGCAATGATCAACATGTAGCATCTCTTAATCACGGTAAGATGTTACTGTGAAACTCCAACTGTAAGGAAGGTCTTTGCAGACACGCGAAGGAGACATCAGCTTGAAAGTCGGTTTTAGAAAAAAGCAAAGACGTTGAAGTGTTGAACAAAGTCACACTGTTGCTACAATTTTTTCTGGCAAAAATGTGCAAAATATTCAAACCATTAAATAAACAACTCAAAAAATATAAACTCAAATAATATAACCACTGCTTTTTTGACATCGACCAATCGCTGATGGTGCTTCTGACTGCAGTTAATATTTACCTTAAGCCGATTTCACAAACGCGAAGACAAGTATCAGCAGCAAACAACCGATGAAAGTGACAGCGACTCGTGGATAAAGGATGATGGTTTAAACACAGTGACACGTCTCGGGATACTTTAAAGCAAATTAAGCAAAACCGAGGCAGGTAGAATCCTAAGCAATGTTTTGCCGCGTTCGTTGCTCATCATAGCTGCCAAGAACATACCGCGGGCCTAGCACGGCAGTTTCACTTTGTTTGGAATTGTGTGGGTGCCGACCCCGTACTTCTTTTGGCGTGTAGTTACTACGAGGATGACAACGTGTAGTTGCTATGCTCTCTACAGACAGGCCAACTAAGTCAAGAAAATTCGCTTGATTTGCTGGCGATTAAAAGCTCTAGGTTTGCTGCAAGCCTTCGAGAAATCAACCTACTGTTTCTATTTCAATGAGATTTCAGGATTGAGGATGCATGAGTAACGCGAAAGCGATTTTCTAATTTGTTGATTGATAGGACTTCGTCACTTTTGTGGAAATTAGTTTCTTAATTTTCTGCTTGAACTCCCCAGCAACATTAGGCAGAACCTACGAGAGGATGGTGCAAGAGGTGCATCGTACCCGGGCTACATCTTTTTTAAATCTTAGCATGGTAGTTGTTTTATCTACATTCTGATTACTGTACAAGCAAGTTATACAAGTTTCAACGACGGCACCAGAAGCTAGGAGTGCCTGGTATCGGTCTTTGTATTCCCTGTTACAATTTCTCTACTAGAGGCCGTGACAACAGGCTTGTTATTTCGCACGTGCTCACAGCTTGATTACAGCCACTTTAGGAAAGATAGGCAAAATATTTACTTTCAGCATCAAGCAGGTTGTCTACCAAAGGACACTTGAGTAAACACTCATAGAAGCTGGCAATCTCTACAATTGGCGATGTAAAACTCAACCGCAACGTTTGTGTTACGCTTGTCTAAGTAGTTTACTGTCTTAGAAAATGCCTGTGTCCTGCAAAGGTCGGTGCGCCTCTTGAAAGGCGTATGTTTTAAGTTATTATTAAGGAAACGGCTAAATTTTTATATCAACAATTACTGTGTTCAGCCACAGAGCTTCATATAAACTTTGATCGCTGGGTTTCCGCATTAAAAACTGTAAGCAATTCTACAAAAGCCACATCTTCATTTTCCATCTTTCACCATTTATCAGCTAGCGCTGCAACTGGAAATTTGCAAATACGGTTTGGATTTGTGCTACGGTGTTCTTCTAGCTCAAGGGTACCCAACCTGGGGTACATTTGCCTATCCGAAGGGGTACATTGAAGGTTATCAATAGAAGAGCAAAATCTATTTCGGTATAATTTATTTCCAAATATTTACACATATATCAGTTAATATTCTTTTCAAAAATCATTATATGCTCATGGTTAAATATATCGATGAATAATCTTGATAAAATGTATTGTCATAGGAAATCTTAGGGGTATATGTGCATCTGTCGAAATGCTGAAGGGGTACATGCTCATCTGTCGGAATGCTAAAGGGGTACATGGGAAGAGAAAGGTTGGAAACCCCTGTTCTAGCTTGCACATCAAGCTGTGATGAACAAATGCTGTTAAACGAAGAAGCTCTTGCAAACAGACAAAAATGCTCTGGACGAATGCAGTCTCAGCTATTAGAAACGCGGTCACGATCGACTGACGAGCGCTTTGACAACCGCACTAAGAGATAAAATGAGAGTGCCAAATGTGTCTGGACTGGGAACGCGGTTACAGTCGTCACTTACAGTATTAAAATTTCAAAAATCAGTGGAACCAAAAATCGAAGAGGGTTTCACACTGAGACCGAATGCATGAGCACGGCGTCACAAAAGACCAAGCACATACGGAGAAAAACGTGTTATTTCTCAACACGACTGCAAACAAGACATATGCAATCTTATATTTAAGACCGGTTATATTTACATGTGCTGCATCACCCGGGGTCCATGCACAGTGTGGGCCGTGTAAATATGGTAGTTGAGCTGCCCGCCGTTCGTGAAGCTCGCGTGGCATTCGCTGCACGTAAATGTTACAGTCGCGTTCTGCTGGTCGTTGCTTAAGTGCACAGCTTTCAAGTGGTCCTGGAAAACAACACACGTCTCGATTCTGCAAGATACTCTTTTGAATATATATGTCAAAATGCCGGAAAAAAACGATTGCAGTTGCAAAAGGGAGTTCGTCGAATTAAGGATATTATCTGAAAACATTCTTGTTGGTGTTAAGTATTCTCTTCCGTCCAAGCTTAAGTAAGGAAGAAAAGAACAAAATATACTGCACTTGGCAAGGTTGCGATTTCAATATAAATTAAAACGCCACGGTACTTCTTGCAGCGATATGAGAAAAGTGACTGGCACCACATCCCTATCCTTGCGGAATATACTTAAAAAATTAACCTTCAGATGCGGAAATCGTACAGTCACCACTAGCAAAGTACAGTATATTTCAACAAAACAAAGTACGTACTTGGAGGTGATGAGCGGCTAAGAAGCTTTCTGGGCACAACGAGCACTTGTGTGGTCTCATATGTAACTGTGCATGTGCAACGAATCCGTGAAAACGAAGCTGACCCGCTTTTTCGAAGGTTTTATTGCATTCATCTGAAAGGTTCAAGCTAAGATTATGAAATGATCGTATTCAAGCTATTTGCCATTGCACAAAACATCCAGTTGCGAATCGTGTTTTTTTTATTGACGCTTACAGGGGTAGCGACAGCAAAGTGGTAAACTTTTCCTTGGCCACTTCAAACAGCGATCGTACTGCAAACAACACCCGGCAGGTGCTCCATTAACACAGCGCCTCGACATTTTGGCATCTTAGATTTTCACGTAAAATTAATTCAAGAAAAGGTAAATGTGTATTGAGGAAGACAAATCATGCTTACTTTATCCGCCGAAACAAAATGCCCTAACTTCCTTATAATCGCAACCCATTACACAGCGACGATGTCGAAGCGTGGAAGGAAAGCCTAGGTGTCAACTTACTGCATTTCAACGGCTGCTGTTCGTCGGCTGAAACATCGCTTGTAGACGCGTGAGTGACTTCACTGCCGGTCAATGTAGGAGTTGACGTAGACACAACTGCACAAATAATTTTTCAATTTTAAATAAATGTTGGTAACACAGAGGGATGTGTGGCAAATTGAGCCTTTGAACGTAAACGACCCATTTGGGCATTCGAAGACACTTGAATTTCTAGCTTTCTCTGGAATTTAGTACAAAGGAAAACAAAACCGTCGAACTAATAACATGCGATGTGCAGAAAAGAATCAAAAGAAATAAACACTTTGAGAGTTTAAGAATAAGTCGAGAAAGTATTTCAAAAATAAAGCTTCCAAGCGCATGTTTAACAGACACGATGGGGTAAACACGCAAAACGTTTTATAATACTATTGTTAACAGGTGTATAACTAAAATCAGTAATTAAAGTACTTGGCTCAATTCCGACCCAGAGATCAGAAGGCGCCCGTGGCTACACAAATCAGGGAACATGCACTCAAAGCCTTTATGATCTAAATGACGAAAACCCCTGACAGGATTGCGAAAAATATTCCAAAACGACTCTAATCGCGACGCGCACACTTGAAACTGCTTCTAATTTACGTAGAAAAACGAAGCTTGATAGTGATTCCCCCTTTCAGCATTCCGACATATGAGCATGTACTCCTTCAGAATTTCGACAGATGAACATGTACCCCTAAAATTTCTTACGACAAAATATTTTATCATGATTATACATAGTTTTATTTAACAATAAGCATATAATGACTTTTGATAATAATATTAACTGATATATGTATAAATATTTGGAAATAAATAATACATATGTAAATATATTTTTATCTTCTATCGCTAACCTTAAATGCACCCCTTCGAATAGGCAAATGTACCCCAGGTTGGGAACCCCTGTTCTAGAAGTATCTGTAGCACATGCTGATGAGATTTATCAATCGTTTTTCTATCCAAAAATAAGACAAGTATGGCAATATGAAATCTGTTGGGATTTTCAACCCATGGTTTTTTATTTTTGACCACAAACTTTCAACTTTTGCAACCCGCGCTAGGCATGCCAAACAGTAACACCCTCTTCTAGTTGGATCGGAAAAACTACTCAAATCGGCATTACCCTGCTGCGGGAGAGAAAATATATTGGTTTGCATTATGGTTGAATCTCCATTTGCAGCCATGGTAACTCCACTCTCAGCAGCCGCTTGTTGAATGAAGTCTTTTGTTACAGTCGGGGTAAGCTGCTGCGCAGATGTAAACGGTGACTGGGCAGCGCTAACTTGTTGGATTGGACCTGTTTGAACTGATTCAAAACAAACGCATCTTGAAGAGAAATAAACACGAATGTAAAATTACTTTTCGAAACAAAGCACCCACACGATCACAAACATTAACAATCGAAAAACATGTCTGAACTCGAAATTGTTCGCTACTGTTGAACAGATCCGCTTAGTTTTCAGTCTACCAACATCAGCTTGTAGCAAATTATCCATGGTAACTGTAAGCTGCAATCCAATATGCAGTATTATTTACACGTCAGATAATGGCCGATTGCCAGCAAAAATATAAACTTGATGCCTGCACTTCAGCTCTTCTCAATCACGGATCCCTAGTGTAAACTAAGGTTGAGTTTAGGCTAAAAACGCAAAATATTTAAGCGATGAAAGTCTTCCTTCCGCTTCTATTACTTGCAAAGCCCTTTTACGAAAACAAATACAAAAGTTTTTTAGCAGCAGTCTGATCAAGAAAGGTACTGTAACGAATTCTGCTCAGAAATGTCAGTAGATCGGTTTTTGAAATCGCTTCTGCTAGCGTGATGTGGCGCTGGTGTCTAGCGCTTCATAGATCAGTCACTTATGTCTCCCAACAATATTTGGCGAATTGCAGTAGTTTGTTCAAGCATGCGCGCTTAACGGAGTTGACAAAAATGTCTGCAGGACAAGCTCTGCTTGAACGTAATATCAAAAGGTTTCAACAGCAACATGATTGTAAACGAAGACGACCAATGCCACGAAGACGACCAATGCCATTTACGAATCAACCACAGACCATTCAGGATGCAAAAGTGACGTAAAAAGGTTATCACCAGTCGTCTAAAATCGCAAATATCATGTTGCAAACTACTGTATAACATACTATTCAGCTGAGTCGCATTAGCTGAAATGATCACGTTTGTGTTCTGCATTCCAATGTTGTTGATTGTGGCCATTCCAGGTAGTGTGCCAGATATCGGAAAAATGCCACTTCTCTTGGACAGTTGGTTGGCTGAAGGAATCGTTATTTGATTCAGAGACGGAACAGTTTGACCAAGCATGAAACTCTTCTCGCCATTCTGCAAAAACGCATCAAGTAATCTGAGCTTGAGGATCTAAATCGGAGAACATGCCTTCCACCAAACCGGTTAAAAACAACGACTACTTAAGTCTTTCAAAACAACAGTAGCTATATATTTTGTTGCCACAATACCAACTGGTTTAGGATTATCAAAAGTTCAATATACTTTAACACAAAAGCGAATGCAACAGGAACGTTAATTTGTAGCAAAAATGAAAGAATCAATGTACCATGGAATCGGAATTCACAGCGGCAGCACTGCTTGCAACTGCAGCAGAAGCACCAGCGAAAATGTTCGCGAAATTCACCATAGGAGGTTGGTTGACTAAAGAAAGATCAGCTTCTTTAGATTTTGTGACATCCTCATCTTGCTGAACATCATCTCCAGCTATTTGGTTCACAACTCCACTTGATGATGCTAACCAGTATGTATTCGCATCCATCGCACTGAATGGATCTGGGTTACAAAACACCGTAAGCAATCAACGGCAATGCTTATTGCTGAACAGTGCTTGCTGAAATCATATTTGCTTATCAGTCAATTTAACTTTGCGCATATACCATCTGCTTACACGTATGAGCATAGTTCTTTGAAAAACAATTCAGATCATCCACATAATGACTCTACGTTTTTCCCAAAGGTAATACTATCCTGAAAAATTATCCAAGATCATTCATCACACATCAGATTAATAAGTATCCAATGCTACATCTTCTGTAAGTTTAAATGAAATCTACTGGTTTCACAGTGGAAACCAGTGGGGACCCAGTGGTGTCACTGATCCCAAGAAAAAATGGGTGGGAACTTGTTAGTCTTTGACTGAATGTACCCCTTTTTTAGCTGTCACCACAATAATGAAAACCTGTAAATGCACCTGCTTCTAATATTAGTGCTTAGTCTCTGCAACAAGCAACATTCACATACAAACCACACATCCCAATTCCGACTGATATTAATGCAAAATATCAGCTGGCTAACAAATTATGCAGATCCATCTCTATCTGCAACATTAACTGTGGAATTCTTTTGATTGTCAGTTGTTTGTCTTCAGACAGATGAAATGACGCAAAACCTATATTTTGATAACTGACATGGATGTAATTGACATCCATGAAACCATAAACATGTAAATGAATCAGCATGTAAGCCTATAAAAATCCAACCAAAGTAGAAATACAATAGGTTTGAAAACCTCCACAGCATATTATTGCTAATAAGTTCATGATAAAGTTTTCATAACAAATGCTCTTGTCACATTAAATTTTTTCCAATAGTATTGAAATAAAACTACTGAAAATTGCCATGTCTGTTGTTTTGCAAAAAATCAACATCACATTGAATAAAACCATTGCTCAAGTAACCAGCCACAAATTTCAAACAATTCGTTCGCATTTTGCAACAACTTAACAGGTTAGACCAATTAAAAAGTCACTGCAAAAATCCCCAGTAAGATCGTTTTGTGAAGCTGAATAACTACAGTTGAATGAAAGTGTCAACAAGATGCAATTTCGCAGCTGTGCACATGACTAAAGAGCAGGTGGCTTTTGCAGTCTAGTACCCGAAATGGCATTTTTCTTAGGTGAAAAATTTAACATATGGCATTGTGATAACCAATACAGGTCATCCTACAAGAAAATTTGCACCCTGTGTGTCACTGTTACCTTCAGTACAATATTTGAAAAAATGCAACACGAGAGTATTAAGAGTGGCTAACTACAATGGTGTATTTTGCGCACCACAAACCATGTGTTCAGCAGTTTGATTGAGTACAGTGCTATTTCACAACATAGCTCACTAAATTCCAGTGTAGGTATCAAAGCAAAAAGTGACATTTTAGCAATTTGGGTTGTTTGCAAGAATCCTAAACTAAATTTCTGCAGGAGCAGCACCTTTAATAACAAACAATTGCCATTGTCAAAAGCTTGTCTGCAAGGACAAAACAGCTTGTCTGCAATTTACTATATAGTATATATCAGGGGTCTCCAAACTACGGCCCACAGACCAAATCCAGCCGGTAAAGCCATTTCATCCGGCCAAAATATGGCATGAAGCATATTTCCCAGAAGGGCATGAAAGTGGCCTACAAAGGCAGTAGGCTTACCCATGGATCACAAACAAGGCATTTTGTCAATAATAAAAAATAATATATTTACAATAAATTTGTTGATTTGGAGAATATAACGTATCCCGAAACAATCACATTACGTAAGATGTCTGGCCCTCGAACTGTTGTGTAGTAGCTTATGTGGCCCTCTAACAAAAAAGTTTGGAGAAACCTGGTAATATGGTTTAGTGAAGTTGAATTTTTTGCAACATGTACGATTTTAAAATTTTTTCTTTAGTAATACAAAGGGGAACCCCAAACTTTAAGGTGCGTTACCCACTAACCTTCCCAGACAATGTAATTTCATACACAGAGCGCAATCCATAAGGTTTGTGCTATTCAACCTTTTTTGCTCCAACATTTCCATTTATTAGTGTGCTTAAAATTTCTCCTGAAACTGTGCTTAATTTTGTCTATATTAAATTTGTGTAAGCTATTCTATATTTTGTCCATATATTTCATTCAGATGGTTTTAGTCTCCTTTCTAAATCATGAATTAATTGCTTGTCCTTACTTTTCTCCTATTATGTCATGTTTCAAGCTCATTAATGCGTTTGATTGCGTAGTTTTTTTTCAATAGAATTCAAATAATTTAAGAATGGTGTGCTTACTTATTGTTACCTGTTTCATCATAGTGTATGTTTGTGATCCATGGGTAAGCCTACTTACTTTGTAGGCCACTTTCATGCCCTTATAGGAAATATGCTTCATGCCATTTTTTGACCTGTTCTCATGTTTGGTGATGAACAAATTCCAAAGTAGCTCAACTATATTACAAATATTTTTTGCCCATTTTTTCTTTTCCAGGTTAGGTCCAGGTCGTTTTCATTGCTTTTTGCCACATGAGTTTTTTTCATTTTTTTCATTGCTTTTTGCCACATGAGTTTTTTTCAGGAGATCTATTGCTTTTGTGGGTGTTTTCCATGAAACCTTCATGGGCCTTGTTTTTGTCTTCGGAAGCCACAAAAGGCTCAAGGTCTTCGTTTGTCTACTACTGATTTACTAACTTTGCAGTGGACTTGAAATTTTTTACTGGGTTGTAAAAACTCCTATTCATGACAACTAAATCTTGGTTTCACAAATATATATAAACAAATATTACTTGAAACTAAAATTTATAAATAGTATTCTTTCAAAACAGTGGATACTTCTCAAACATGTTTTCAAACAAGCTTAAACGTAAAGACAATTTGCCAAGACCCCTTGTTTTTTTCTAACTGGTGACTCTTGGAAATTAATGTGTTAAAGCAGTTTATTTGACAAATGCATGTCTTGCATTTGAACTGTTTTTTTAAACAAACTTGCAATCTCTCTTGTTACAGTGAGGGTTTCCACTATTTGTTAATTTTGAAGGAAAAGCAAACACCTTTTTTTGAAACTGGGTTTTACTGCTTCATAGTTCAGTTCCATGAAATGCTTTCAAAGTCAAAATGGTACACAAAAGCAAGTCCAAAACTGAGGGCAAAAGGTTGCCCAGTTAAAATTACAATCAATGTGAATGGAAGCTCACAAAATCATCTAACAAATCGAAATAGGGACAATAAATATGTACGAACGTTTGTACTTACTGCATAAAAATGATCCAGGTAATATGAAAAACGTTTGTTTGTGTTCTTGTAATGGAGCCATGTGCAATTGAATGTATTTTTTTTTAAATTGAACTTAAACGAAAAAATTTAAGATATTGAACATGCTTTTTCACATCCCTTTCAGTAATAATTACCAATTGTTTTCAAAAACTAATATAATCAAGTATACCATAAGGACTACTCTCCTATAAGCTGAATTCATTGCAGGCATAAATCCCATGGCTGATAATAAAAAATGTAAGCAAATATGTCACCAATGATTTTATCTGTGTAATCTGTCACAGCTGCAGCTGGAGATGCATCAAACAAAAGGCATTTTAGATGATGCGAGGCAACACTTAATTTAATAGCAATAGTCCATGAAAGCAAGCAAACGTGTGAATAATGTAGTTTCTTTGTGCCGTTGACCGCATTTTCTTGTGCTGTAGGTGTGTGCGTAATGTTCATTATCTTCAACATTTTGCCGTACCGTGACCGAATGTCAAGATTAAATCAAAGGCGAAAACCACATCATTGGCATTGACCAAGCCGTGTATATATATATCTACGAATTTAACATGAATGCGTAGATTCGCAAATTTCAGGGCGGAGCTTATTTTTAAGCAAATTAACTAGTCACGACGGCTGCAAAAACCCCCAAAGTTTAAAGCAGAGGCGTTACTTTCAGTTATATAACAATATACGATTACAGCCATGCACAACTTCATCTATCAATACCTACTGAAAAACAATTACAGTACTGTATCTGTTTGTCCAGCGCAATGTGACGCAGCAGTGAATGCAAAAAAAGAATTTTTATCAGCACATTATCAAAAAAGTTGAGTTCAACTCAACGTACGGCTGATCATGGAAGGTTGAAAATCGCGCGTAGCAAATGTGTGTATCAGCAAGCCGAGCGCGATGACAACACACACAATCAACGCGTGCCTGTCATGTTCGCGAGTTGCTTCCCGTAGCGCGGTCACCCGTGCCTCCATCTTGTATTGACAAACGCATGCAGGGTAGAAGCACACTCACGTCAAAATAAATCAAAATATCACAAACTCCAGGCAGCGCACGACATTAAATCACTTACCAGTGGCTGACTACAGTAACCTTGACGCTTTTCCAAACACAAGCAAGACCCAACGTGACTCGGCAATTTTGTAAAAACTAAAAATTGTAACGGTTTAATCTGCACTCTCCGCTCACACAATCCTGGCGACGCGTACTACGCACATCTTACGGTGCGCACATTCACGTCATGTGACCACCAAGGCGTGTTAATATTCATCCGCTACAGATAAGTTCTTTTTGAAAGATACTCAATTTAGTCCGTTTGTCGTCGGTGGTAGGAAAAGTGAACCATTGTCAGGTAATCACTATGCAGTGTACCTGTCATTTAGGTAGAATACTGACAAACACTTGTGAAGAACACTCACTTTGCAGTTTCTTGTTGGGGATCTTGTCGCAACAGCAGGTCCACGTCAACGAATAGGCCATTATATTTCTCAATCAAATGAGTGTATAAGGTTAACTGCTAACACATTGTCATTTGCTATGATGAGCTACAGAGGTCAGTGCTGTTGCATGGTATGGCGAGTCTCCCGTAAGTTGGTTAGGGCCCCACTGATGACGTCATTATAATACTCAAACGTGACTAAGTTGTGTTGAAGTTTGTCGCTTATGCATATCTGTAAGATTATAAATGCAGTTCCTTCTGCAAGTACGGTTTATAGTTTGCTTCAGTTAAACCATGCAGATATCTCATTAATCGTCGCAATTTCTAGCGCAGTCTCTTACCACTGAAGCTTATCTGATTGCAGAACAACTACGAAATTGGTTGGCGACGCAACACTCCAAATCATGTGGAATTATGTTTAAATTAAAACACTACACCAACATTTCAGTGCTCAAATCTGTTTACTTGGCCCTTTTTCATTTCCACTTAACTTATTCAATACTTAACTGGGGAAGAGCCAGTGAGACTACTACCTCTAATTAGATTGCAGAATAAATCTGTAAGAACCCCTGAATATGGCAAAACTGAAACAACTGCACTCTATTCTAAACACAAAGTCTTAAACAAAAACAGACTTATTTAAATTATCAGTTGCCAAATTCATGTACTCTTTTGATAATGGTGAATTACCTAGTCACTTTGACAACCATTCTTCTGAGATTGCATCAGTCCACAAATATCAAACAAGGCTTGCTTTCTGGCAAAAATATCATTTACCAACAGGGGTGATTAAGGTTGTGTGGGGCAACTGGCTGAAACTAAGAAAAGGGGCCCTACAGTGGCGTACGCAGAAAATTTTCATAAATGGGTTCATTCAGTGGCATATGGTGCTCATTTCTTTGTGGTATGCGGTCTTTGTGACGTCACAATTTGACGTCAGATTCATGTTTCCAAACCAACGTTTTGGTGAAGTTTGTTGACATAATACGCATATTCTTCTACACGCCCTCCCCTTATTTTGTGTGTCAATGAATTGAATATAAACTTTCAGCGCTCCAAGTGAGGATATCGGAGGAAAATGAACCCAATGCTGCTGGACCGGGAGCCCAGAGGGTCTAAGTTAGCTGGAAAGGTAACCAATTTCTACTGGAATCACATCATCTAGTATGGCTTCCTGTGCAAGGAACTGGTGGTCTGCCGTGTCACAGCTGGTGGGTGTGGTCATGGGGGGTCTTTAACCGCAACCCCAAATTTGAGCTAGATCAGCTGGAAAGGTAACCACTTATAACCTGTTGCAAGGTGTCCAGCATAATCCCACGAATAACAAATGACCAATGCCAGACATTTTAGGTGGTGGGGCACCCCCGCCAGACCCCCAAAAGTGACCCCCCAAAATTGAGCTAGATCAGCTGGAAAGGTAACCACTTGAAACCTATTGCAAAATTTCCAGCATAATCCCAGGAACACTAAAT
>JGI24021J15306_10005242_pt1 | contig 15352 bp, 5 predicted proteins | sample Ectturendosymbi1_FD_15306 | JGI IMG/M metagenome (IMG submission 15306)
AATCTGTGTTCTTACGAACCACTTCACACTAAAGCGATTATTTCGTTTATAATATGCCATTATTAGTGCAAAGTAAAGAACAATTTGCTTGTATGGACAATTGAAATTGGATGTATTAAGCGGAGACTGGATGTATTAACTGGGGTTTTTATAATGGGAAAGGATTAGGAAAATTTCATGCCAAGCAATTTGGATGTAATAAGCAGTTGGTTGCATTAACCGAGGATGTATTAAGCCGTTTCCACTGTAAAACAAATCAGAAAGGTGCAGCATAAGTTAATTTGAATTACGATAAAATATTTTTTTTTCGAATCATGACGAAATTTTTTTTCTTAAATCAATAAGATTGTTTATATTCGTCCATATTCTTTGAACACTACAGCCACATTTTACTTTGTGACTGACTGCTGAAACATTTGTAGTGTTTTTTCGTTTGAGGGTGTGTTATGTGACAACGCATAATCGTACTTTACCTGGCCTTGTACATTTTTGAGTTTAGGAATTAGTGTCCTACTTTGCAGTAGTGTTGCACCATGTGTTGTTACTGGTTAGTAAACAAACCTAAATAGGGTGCCCTGTGAAAGGCGGAGCTCCGTAAATAACGGAGCTTGGCTGCGGAGGTTTGATGACGTAACCAGAGTGGAAAAAAGTTGCGTTGCAAAAGGAATAAATGGAAAAAAAGCAAAGAAAAAATATTTTATTACTGCAAATTAATATGCATTTCCCCCAAACATGTAATGCATGGATATTTGCGATGTTTAATACTTTTGTACATTCACAACTGTTGAAACCTATTTTTTTGACCCCAAACCATTGTGAAACTCAGATAACCAAAAATTATCAAACTTCAGAATAGACTTCTTTTACTATAGTGTACTATCACCATTTGTAGTAAAATTATTTTTACTACCGTTTACTTCTCATTACTCAATGTAAAATTTCGGTTTTAGCGACTCCTGTTATGTCATCAAGCCTTGCAACCAAGCTCCGCTGTTTACGGAGCACCGCCTTTTACAGGGCACCAACAATAGTGTTACTAATGTGTCTAACCCTGTGGTTCCACCTCCAACACCGTTACAAAACGTTCTGTTGAGTGTCTGTAACCTTCCTTGTGATTCAGCCTCCAATGCTGTTGTAAAACGTTCTGTTTTGTATGTTTTTATCAACCTATGTTGTACAGAAAGAGTGTGCATACTAACTATAACTTCGAGTCTGCGGGTAAAAATACAATATACATTACATATTGAATTGGATTACATGGATGATGTAGACTAATATAGTAGTGTTGAAGTTTCGGATTTAAATAGGATTTGGATTTTGAAATGGACTGTTTCCGGATTTGGACTTGTTTGAAATGAAATCTCAGATTGGATTCGGATTTGAAAACACCTAAATCCGTCTTCATCTATGGTGACTAGCAGAAAAAAAGTAATTGGATAAGGGTGCTCAGCAGCACACAAAAACATGTAAGTTGTTTTAATCAACGTTTCAAATATTTTGCAAGACATTTTCCCTGAGGCTGATAGCCATTTATTTTCACTGCACTTAAAATCAAGATTTTTTTCTTACAAGAAAGCAATGGAATATACAAATGACACAAGCATGTGAGCAAAGAGTAATTATGAAGATCACATTAAATGAATGTATTATATATAGTAAATCAAATGAAGTGGTGATTTGTGGTTTAGTCCGATAGCAGTACAGTAGTCAGTATTTTAGGATACATAACGAAAAATATTTACAACAATAACCAAACACACATGAGGTTGAGAAATCAAGGTATCAAGTTTTAAACCATTTATACAAAACAAAACAACAAAATTTTATTTCATGGCGTACTGGAAAGTAAAAATGACAATGGTTTGCAATTTTGTGTCAGACGGTCAGCATTAAAAAAAGCAGTAAAAAAACAACAAAAAAGCAATAACAGAGAAATATGGCCAAAATAAAATTAGAAAAAAACACAATATACATCAACATGACACAGATGATGGTGGGCAAGCAATGGGTGGAGAGTTGATGCATGTGCAGATGAGCAGGTGAAGCAAACACACAGGTGAAGGAAGCGAGCAGCAACAAGGGTTATGAGGCAGAGAGAAACACATTTCGTTACAAAAACAAGTAGCAAAGGCAGAAAACAATGTTTGTACACACAAATCGTGAAGAAATGGACATTTACCCACAGACCATAGTGGGGTGGGTTGAATGGATGAGTTGTTCCCAACCAGATGCATGGTGTAATCAATTGAAGTTGAAGAGACAAGAGTATGGACAGGTTACAGTAATATTAGCAGCAGACATTATTCCAATAAGTGTTTGGTACATGAAACATAAAATAAGTACAGTAAGTAAGAGAAGTATTAAGTTCTAAAGTAGAGTTGTACAAAAAGTCATAACTTAAGTGTATTAACTACTTATATCACATAGCTGGTGTCATGTCATTGACACCATCGTTAAGCTTTATATGAGTGTTGGCTGAGGAATTAAGCTGAAGTCAATGTCTGTAAGGTCTTGGAGGTGGACATCACTTTGTTTGCCTCGAAATCCTCATACTGCAGCAAGGGTGCTCCTCAAAAGAGCAAATCTGAGCTTTGTCCTTATGTATGTTATGACAGATGCATATGGCTCCCTGCATTTTTCAGCTATTTTTTCTGCCAGTCTTTTGTTGACTCGGTTGCATCCTGGTGACATCCCTCCACTTGTTGTAAAGACAAGAGAATTGAATGGAGACTTCTCTATGTCAATCACTCTTTGGTTGTATTTATCCTTCTTTTCTTTTTCATGTTGTTGGTAGATCTCTGCCAAGGACTTCCCAGAATAAGACTGCGAGGTGAGCTGTGGGACATTTATGTCAAAGGAAGTTTTCTCATTGCTATTCCACAGTCCTCTCACAAAGATATCCAACCTTGCATTGACAGAAGTGTTGACTTTTCTTTCATAGTCATTTCCATTAATTGGCAAAAGTGTGGGTTCGGTCTGAACATCCCTACAGACCACTCTCATTATCTGTGCTTCAGAGTCTCTCACTGAGTTGTGCCTCATTGAAGTGTAGCCCCCCAGTTTACATATGAGGCTGTGATCCACAGAGTTTGTCTCTCCACAAGCATAGTGGGTGGGTATGCCTTTCACCTTCCATCCATATCTCATGCAAACGGCATCCATGAATTCTTGTTTGTTTGGTGCATATCCAATCGCTTTGATCAGCAAGGCTGACAGCCAAGAAGATGGCACTTTTTTCCATTGCTCCTTTTAAAAGTTGTTGTGACTCAGGGATTAGTTCCTCCAAAAGTTCATCACGGATGTGTTTGCATTTTGCGTATTTCTATTGTATTCTGTTTTTTGTGTGTCTGGTACATTGCTGGTCTGAGGGGTTGTAGTCAAGATCAAGCTTTTGAGTGTAGATTTTTAAGATTTGACAGTTGTTTTTTTGCTAATTATACATGTTCCCTTTTTGCATGTTTGGCTTGCACACATCGTCTACATGTTGGGTGTTATAGAGGAATCACAGGAAAATACAGAAACCATGAGGTGCCACAAAGCATACAACAGGAGGTTTTGGCTGCTAACAGAGGCAACACTGATGAGACGCACACACCAATACTTCGGTATAGTTTGTATGTGCTAGCTTCATTACATTCTGAAAAAGAATCACACTCAATCTATCACATGTGGATATCTTGTCATCTGTGCTATGCCAAAAAATCCTCAAGTTATTTGCACACAATATCTTGGGTGCCCTGTAAAAGATGGATATCCGTTAGCAATGGATATAAAAATGATGCAACTGGAGTTGGGAAAACTGATATTGTACGGTAAGCAATGACATCACAATGCTAATAAAAATAATATTTGTTGCCAGCCTAGGCCTAATTTCAGCCACCATCTCTCTTATACCAATTGGCTGCTCAACATCTGCCCTGAGATCTTGTGCGGCCAAATAGTGGTTTGAAGAACTGGCTCAAAAGAAGAAGAATTGCATTCTTGAGAACAAGCTCCATTGTGACCAGAGGTGATCGGAGTCACTTTTTTGACCCCTGCTCCTGTTCCAAATAAAGTGACTATAGCTCCTGCTCTGAAACTCTCTTGAAATTTACACTCCAACTCCTGTTTGAACTCTGAAAACTTGAAGGCAATGTCTATTTTGCTGCATGAGGCAAAATAACTGTTAGAGCTATTTTGCCATTACCTAATATGGACAAGTTACGTCGTGGTTTTAGTGCTGGCAAGCAGTTAGTGGCTTCTTGTCTGCATTGTATGTTTATTAACGCCAACCCTAACTGTAAACTTTAACCTGTTGTCTCTGTGTATCATTTTGTCGTTTGACCAACTCAACGAATCGTATTAACGAAAGGCAAAATACCGAATTTGGAAATTTGTAGAAGTCACAGTTGCAAGATATGGATTTGGAAGAAAGCATTGTTTAACAATGAAGCTCAAGGGGGGCAGTAAAAGAATTGAGGACAACGGAAACTTATCAGTGTCAGTTTATTTAGGAACATCTATAGACAAACATCAAATCATGCCACAGAAAGCAAAACACATTAGAACAGCATTTTTTTGTTCCTAGGACATCTGAAATAACCAAATTACAGTTTTCTAGTCACATGCCCTGATTTTCTACAGTTTTTGTCTCATGAGTAAAAAAGACACTACAAAACTTGAAACTAAGAAATATAATCATGTGTTGTTGTCACCTGAACAAAATCTCACTGAACTCTTTCAGTTCTAACCTGAACCAAATCTAGTTGAACTTCTTCAATTTAACCACAAGCACAATAAATGAAACAAAAACAACTACAGTACTGTTGTCTTTTCACTTACTAGCCTCCACATAGGCCACATAACCTACATCAAAAACACTTGATACCACCTTATTTACGCAATTAAATGGTCTGCCTTAGTATATTGTGAACTTGCAAGATAATACTGGCATGTTTAAGAAAAGCCTGAAGTAAACTGCAGTTCTGCTGGCTTGGATGAAACTGCATTGCTTTTCTTGCATTGTAAAGGTAGGCTACAGTACATGCAGTGTTGTCTTGTGCATTTCACTAAAAATAACAAATTGTGAATACCGCATACAACAAGACAGGGAGCAGGGGTAAAACTTCAAGCAACTGATCTATTCACAAAATAAAAAATATTCATGTGATACAGCAGTTGAGCATTGGGCCTGTGCCAGTCTGAATAAAGCCCTCAGTCTGCCACCATCTTACTACTGCAAGCTTAGCTTTGTAAATAATTTGCATTTCAAATGTATGAGTACCACATTGTGCAGCATAGGTGCACAAATGAAATGTGGTAGACTACACTGGTACCTAACCTTAGCTTTGTAATTCGTGTTTTCAAATGTGCGAGCAGCACATAGCCATAGCCTAAATGCGCAAACGAAATGTACTACTGCTTAACTTAGCTTTGTAATTTGCATTCAAATGTGCGAGTAGGAAATAGTGTAGCATAGGCACACAAATGAAATGTGCTACTCCATTACATTTTATCAGCTTGTCTGACCTGTGCAATTGCTGAGGGAATGTTGCTAATTGTTCCTAATGCTTATTGGAAAAAGACTGCTAAAGTTTTTCATGTCATAGACAGCATTGTGTTTGAATGCTCTTTTGAATTAATTGCCAATTCAATGACTTCGTTTTCAATTTTGTGTTATTTAGGTTGTCAACAATTTTTGTGTTTTATTAAAGATGTTTATGAATGAGTTTTTACTTCTGTAGTGTAATAAGCAAATCATGTCTAAAAAATTGAAAAGTTTCACAAACACAAGCAATGGCATTGAAGTACTATTCTATGATGGGTGGTTTGATTCTGCTCCTAGATGTCCCCACGGTAATGTGATTTTTCAACAGTCATTACTGTTTGCTAATACCCTGCATATAGAAATTGTTTAATAATATGTAACAAGCTTTTGAATCATTTGTTGGTGAACATTTGTTTCACATTAAGCAAACACATGTGTCAGTGACCTTGGAAAGTGGAAGTTACAATGTTTAGATGGATATCTAAAATATAATTTTCACAGAATCTTAACCCACAATATTTATAATTTTCATTTAAAGATTATGATTTGATTTTGTGTTCAGGTCCAATGCTTTTGTTTGAAAGGTATACAATGTCACTTTCTGGTTGTCACAAGTACTTCGCTTGCTCAGCTAGCAGAAATCGTAAGCAGTGTCAAGGATTTATGTATGAAGAAGATTACGTAAAATCAAAGGTATGTTGTTGATATTGTAATGATCTAGAATTAAGAACATTTCAGTTTTTCTTGCAACATGGTTTCGGTCAGGTTTTAAGCAACTCATCTTTTCTGCAAAATTTCAATTCATATGTTTCTTAGATGTCTGATATCCATTAGGTTAATGTCAAGAAAATTATTTTGATGTGATTCTACATTACTGCATATATGACCAGGTTTTTAAAATATTAAAGAGGAGAAAATCACAATTTTGTGTAGTTCTAAATTTTTTATCACAGAAAGGAATGACATATATTGGGTAGCTAGGTAGAAAAACTTACATATTCAGTGTGTACTACATTCTGATTACAAACCTATGTTATTGTCACTTGGTCTTTCAGGATGTTTTTGGTATATCTTTGCAAAGAATGCTAAATTTGCATTAAAGGGTTGTTTTTATGCCAACTTTTTTATTAATACTAGACCAGCTTTGCAGTTAGCACCAAAAAAGGGAACTTTCAAAGGAAAAAGATTAGGTGTTCTGATGTTATCAAATGGGTTAAACGTTGTTTAAAGTATGTGTAAAGCACTATATATCTATATACATACAATCAACTAATGAGTATTTTAAGTGCAACATTTTTAAAAAAGGAGGTTAATATCAAAGATGTCAAATGATTTTATTAAAAACTGATTTAGTATGTACACATACTCACAGAAAAATTTTGTTACTAACCTGTAGTCGTATCAATTTAAATGATCAAATAGACATTTTTACTACACTCTCACAGTGGTCCTTCCATTCTAAGTTTTGGTGCCAAATTTGGTGATATTTACACACACACACAAGGCTAAAATTAAAACAATTGTAAACAATTAAGTGGTGTTTGGATACAAATTTGAAGCTCTGTCACAATGGCATTCAGTGGAACATTTACTAATCATCAGACTTGAAAAACATGTTAAATAATGAAACATTTGTTGATGCTCAACAATATTTTTTGACCATCATGTTGTATTGAACAGAGGTGGCTTGTTTAGACGGGCTGCAGGGCTGTAGCCCTCACTGAAAAGTGCAAGGCATATGATCCTGCCAGTTTTGCCATCATTTTGCATGTACTCACCAAATTAGAAAGCGCAAGCATTTTAACTGCTTACTATGCAATTCTTAAATTAATTTTTAGTATCTAACATTTCTAATTACTATATTCTTAATGAGGCTTTGTTTGTGCTAGCTAAACGGTGCTGTCTTTAGAAACGCATAACTGGAAACACCACTATTGATTAGTCATAGCCATCACAAATGTAACACATTTTCAATGAGAGATGGAAATTTTTAGCCTCTTGGCCATTTCCACCACAAGCCACCACTGGCATTGAGCAAACACCAAGTGTGAAAACTTATGACTTGTAATAAAGGAATGCCTTCATGAAAATTCAATGCAGTTTATTTGTGCAAGCATAAACTTTATTCATCTGAGTATCAGGTGTAATCAATCTTTGATTTGTAACTATTGGAAGAGACAGTTTCAAAAAGCATTTTGAAAGCTAGTGTCCAATATAGATTAAACTCAGGCTTTAAATATAACTACCATATATACTCGTGGATAGGTCGCACCATGGATAGGTTCCACCCCTGGTTTGTGACTGTCAAAGTGGGTATTTGTGGTTGACCCATGTATAGTCACACCCCTAGTTTGTGATTGTCAAAGCAGGTATTTGTGGTTGATCTGTATATAGATCACACTAATTTGGTAAGTTACACGGCTCATTCTAACGCAAAAACTATCAAATATTTATCTTTTTTCAAAAAACCTTAGTTACAAAAACCATGCTGTCAGATTGTCACGCTTGTAATATTATCTGTTGCACTGTAATGACGTGCATCATTATATCACCTTAATCTGTAGATATGCACCAAGAAAAATAACTTTGGTTCTGCACTGGTGAATGTCTGACAAAAAATTCAGGGAGTGAAGCAGAACAGCTACAACACAGATAGCTTATTGGCTCTTCTTTCAGTGTGATAAATGAAGGGAGTGAAGTAGAACAGCTAAAACACAGATAGCTTGTTGGCCGTTTTTTTGGCGTGATAAATGAAGGGAGTGAAGAGAAGAACAGTGATGAATATATTTGGTGTTAGCATGCAACCGGTACCAGTAATAGCAACATTTTAATTTTGAATTTATCAGATCAGCGAGACAGAATCGAATCTTTTTGTAAACCGGATTTGATTTGGGCTGATTCTATGGACATCTGTTAACAAGAGGACTGGTGTTTTTATTTATGTCCAGTGTATAGGTTGCGCCTAATTTTTGGCTCAATTTTTTGGTAAAAAAGTGCGACCTATTTGTGAGTATATGGTAAACATTTTTCAAATAACCAGGAAATGACACTGTGTGATTATGTCACCAAGGTAAACGTGATTCCGAATAATTCGTTTACTGACAAGCAATGATTCATATTTGAATTTCGTCACAAAAGTAGACTCACTTATGTTTAGAGTTTACCAGCATATAAAAGAATGTCTGAATTGCCAGCAACATCTTTAATTGCTGAGCTCTTTGGATGAACTTTCATACCATGTGGGGGGTACAAGCCTCTAGGTTGAAAAAAAAATTATTAATGCAGTTTTCATTAGAAGTGAGCATATGGAGTAGAAATGAAGAGCTGCAAACGAAAGGTCGGCGAGCTGCAAGTGGCTTGCGAGCCGCATTTTGCCCACTGTTGTAATATAATATCCATTGCTTTTGTAGTGTGTACTTATGCTGTTAGCAGGGAGTATTAAGATATGATACCATTACAGATTTAAACGATAAATCCACAGCACACCATTGTAAAGTAGGAATTTTTATTAGAAACCATTAGGCTTACTAGCAAGGTTTGCTAGATTACTGGCAAAGTTCACTAGGAAACATTACGTTTACAAGCAACAGCATAACATGAAAGTTATAACTAATTGGTAGTGAAGTAGCATTGCTTTGCATTGCAGTCCATTATCAGGTGGGTATAAAAAAGCAGTGTAAACAAAAATGTGGACTTTTCTTCAAGTTTGCACCTGTGGAAAAAATTCTATGTTGTCAGCACAGTAACCAGTTTTATTTTCTCCTAAGCTTTGTGGGTTAAATTGTGTTTTACTTTGTGATTCATCATTGCATATCATGGGTACAAAAGATAAGAAATCAGAAGTTTTCAGCTATTTTAAAAAAGTCAAAGGTGAATTTCTTGCTAGAAGTCATGCTATTTATCTGAACAAAAGGCTTTCAAACACATCTTCACATTTGTGTTAATGCATGTGTGCACGTTTGACAGAATAAGAGAGGTAATCGACTCTGTTTGAACCTGTTAGTTTTGTTTTTTCGCTGATTTCCTCATGGTAAGAGCGCTGCTGGTAAAAACTGCCAGATTAAATCACTTAAAAAAGTTTGGTGTGTTCTCTTAGTTTTGTGTACTTGATTATAATTCATTTTTCATTCAATTTGAGGAACACCAAGACAATTGAAAATATTAATTTGTGAAAATGAGCAGAAGCTGGAGCCATGAAAAAAGAGAGCTCTGGAGTTGGAGCCACAGTCATGAAAACCACAAGTTCTGGAGCCATGTTCATGAATAGAAGAGCTCCGGAGCCGGAGCTGTGTCATATTTACGACAGCTCCACAGACCTGTTTAAAAGTTTTGTTACAGAATCTAGCTTTTCCGTCGTAATCAGCCCTACATTAATCATATTTTTCTTGCTGGTGCGCAATATACTATCTCCAGTTCTTTTTTTTAGAAAAAATCTACCCAGACAACCCCTGCATGTCAGCATGAAAAGGTTCTTCATCATGAAGTGATTTTAACATACAAAAATGTTTGTTCCATTCCGCCTGCCCAACGCAATTACTGCTTCCAATGTCAAAATGTAAAGTTGGTCTTTTCTTATTTCAATATTTATGAAGTTTCACTTTTTTGCTTCATTCTCCGTCAGTGTGGGGCATTAGAGGCACTAATTAATTTTCCATACTGTTTTTTTTACCTGTGCTATTCATTAGCAAATATTGCATGGTTCCGCATCATATCGGAGAGTATGTGATAATGCAATAATATACAGTGCTTCAACTGCAGGTAAAGTTTATGGCTGACACTTTTAACAATTTCTTACCGGTATTGCGTTTCAGTTTTTTATTGAAGGAAAAAACAACCATGGAACACACAGAACGTTAAAGAATGTTACAAAAGCGATGCTTCTATCTCCAACAAAGCTTTTGTCATCTCTGCAAGATGATAAAGTGCATGCGGTAACACTCTAATTACTGATTTTTCTGTTGCGCGAAAGTTGACAATGAAATTTCGCCATTGTGTTCACTACGTCACGTCAGACTCGCACAAGATACCCTGTTTTCGATAAAGGTCTGGCTGCACGTCAGTCTCACGCTAAGTTTCTTGCTTTCAAGGTTGTTGTGTGTGTGCATGCTTAGATTTCAAACTTCAAAGTGTATGTACGAATTGCAGAATGTATCGTTAACTATGACGTCTTTTGCGTAAATGCCTGTTTTTTCAAAATGTTTCTGCTGAATGGAATTTTGCTATAAAGAAAGTGCAGTGTTTAAACGGAAGTCATTCTTTCGGTTAATTTCATCATTTTTGTGGCTAGCTTCTTAGTTTAATGCAGTGGAAACGATGCAAAACAACAGTCAGACTTGTTTGTAGCGATTGTAACTGCTTAGCTCTCTGTGCTTTAATGTTCCATTTTTTCAGCAATACTTCATCAGTGACAGAAGTACGGACTTTTTACATTCGACGCTGAAAGCCTTGAATGTCACTCACCTCGTTTGTCTTGGAATGCCTCGCGTGCATGAAGTTGTTCAACAAAACCAAGGCAACTCGTTCAAGAGTATTTTGCTCGACATCGACCACAGATTTGTAAGGGCAACAGGCTCGGTTAGATTTGATGCCAGTAGCTAAGCTATTGTTCACGGGCGTTTAATCCTGCAACATTTTTGATGACGTAATTTGTTGCGATGATTTGATTCACTTTTTGTTAATTTTTTCTACACGAGCACCCAAAAGCAAGGGTAAATAGCGCCTTACCTGCACTACATAGACTTGAAAAATTGCAATTAATACTTGAAGTGCGTGTATAATATACGTTTGATTTATGTCTCAGTAGTATTATTGACATGATTTATCTGAAAACTAGATTTTTTTGCAAAGTTAGTTGATCATTGCACCAGCCTTGACATAACGGATGAATGTTCCTCAGTTTTAGAACTTGTGGTTCTCAACGTGTTTGTGTATTCCTCTTCAACAAACCGAGACATTTTCATTTCCTCCCACCATCAATCACAAAAAGATAAGCGCCCAGACGAGCATTACAAGATACCAAGTTTATGAAACAAATCAACCACATAAGAGTTTCTCTGAAACTGTGAATTTTGCAGAAGTGTAGATCTGTATGTTTAACTTCTGTTTTTGCCTTATATAGAATAAAAAATAGTCTAAAGCACAGCGTCTGGAATTAAATATATTTTTCTTCTGCTAAAGAACAACTTCAGTAAAATGTCAATGAAATCTTTCATTCATTTACCTCAAAAGCAGTGTCATTCAAACAAGATGATACTGAGCTTTCTGAATTTCATAAATTTCAATAATCAGCCACTCACTTACTGAGACACCAGTGCCTACAATGCAGCACACCAACAAGGCCACGCTCTCCATCTTTCTACACACTTAACAGCATTCTTACATCATAATACTGAATTGCCTGTCATATCAACTCAATTCTAGTGGATTGGAAAATCCAGAAATGCAGCCAAGCGCAGCATCTGCGGTAGTTATTACATTACACGAAAGCTGCTAGCACGGAAGCTAGAAAATTATAATTGCTTCAAATATCAGATCTTGCTGAAGCAGAAAAATTAAAACTAAGAGCATTTCTTTTTCCATCCTTGGCAAAATTTTCTCGCAGGTTTGAAAAATCCTCCGTAAGTGAGAAGTGCTTTCCGGTTGGGAACCGCTGATTTAACCTTTTGTGTTCTTGAAAAGTTCCTGCTGGTATCCATGTAGTGATGAACAACTCAACGGAATTTTTTGCAGAAAATGTTCTGGCCTCCTTCGAAGTTTGTTCACTTCAACATGTTCAACCATTACCTGTTTGATAAAGCTGGACAAGAAAGCCTGAAATCTTTTTTCCTCGACTGTTCCACAAACAAAGGAAACTTAGCAATCGTTACCGATCCACCGTTCGGCGGGCTGGTCGATTGCATATGCGAAAGTGAGCCTGGCGTTTATTTCTGGCTGTGCCCTTGGTAGCGTGATTGCAACGAACCGAGGGTCTGTCTTGGCGACGTACCTGGCCAGCGCAGGGTTGTGAAACCGGAACTCAGATCAGATTCCAAGCTCCAGCTCCAGGCATTTAAATTTTTGGCTCCGGATCCGGCTCCGGAACGATTTGGTCCATTGAAAACTAAAAACAATTGTATTATTTGTACAACTCGCTTGACCCACAAACGACGTCTCTGGTACTGGAACCCAAATTTCAGGCTCTGGCTCCCCCATCTAAAAGTATTGCACCAGCTCCAGGCCTCCAAAATAGCTTGAGCTCCGACTCCACAGCCCTGCCCCAGCGTGTTGGTGATATTGTCGCATCCAGGCCCGTAGCCACGGGGGGCATTTGGGTGCAATGCCCCCTCATATTTTGTTGTGTCTAGAAAAATGTCTTAAACACAACAAAAACAATAATATTGCCCCCCAAAAAATGTATTTTGTCTCCTAACCTTAAAATGTGGCTACGGGCCTGGTCGCATCCGCAGCTGTTTCTTTTCGCAGCTTTGAAATGGTTGAAGCAGGAATACGGTAAGCTCGGCGATCAGATCGGCGACAGCGTCGCAATCATGTGGCTCTTTCCTTATTACATGGAACGTCGTATCGTCACTAACATGAAAGATTTCCACATGCTGGATTACCACGTGGACTATGACAATCACAAGAAATTCAAAAATGCCGACAAAGGGAGAAAGATGACGCCAGTCAGAATATTTACGAATGTTCGCAACGACTTAGTGAAGCTTCCTGCCGGCGAAGGGTACAGGTAAAGCGGCGTTTGGTGCGTTGAGGCTGGTTGCGTGGTGATGTGGCGAAGCGACGTCGTTTGCCTACTACACCAATGGGCGTCGGAAGGGGGAGGGCACGACGGAGCCAAGTCCCCCCTGGATCTTAAAAATTTCAGCAAAAAAAAGTTGTTTTCTTAGTTTCGAATGGGAATAATCAAATTTCACCGCTTTTGGTGCCCCTCAGAAAAATTTTTGTAAACATCCACCAGTGACTCCCCTGGAAAATATCCTTCCGACGCCAATGCCTACACCGATATTTGCTTATCACGGTACATAAGCGACTGTAATAATTTGACTTTACATTACGTAAAGGTGTGACGTTAGTGTAAGCTTTCGAACAGGCATTCACACGAAATGATTAACATGGAATATATTTTAGAAATGCTGAACAAGGTTTGGGAAGAAACGATGGTCATGCTGTGTTTGACCAAAAGTTTAATTTTGTTTGAAAAGCACTTGCCATTAATCCTAAGTGGATCATCATTGTGTTGTAAGCCAGCATTGGCATGATTTTGACGATACCGGCACTCTGGGAGATGTTTTTGATCGCTTCATCTGGTTCGGATCGTTATTTGTAGTGGCGTTACTAAAAACTTATTTATTTATAATCTTATGAATTTGTAGTGACTCAGCTAAACACGTGGTGTTTTACGACGTTGCGCAACTCATAACTTCGCAAGGAAATCAGGTCTTTTGAACGGACTGATGCTGATAAAAGCTATACAGAAGCGCCACTGGAATATTTCCCGGCCAATAAGCTTGTGTTATTGTCGTTTTAAGGACAGCCTGAACAACGTAGTAATCTGGCGTAAATAACTTACACAAAATTATTTGCGTTAAGTTAACTGATATTCTTTCAATCCTCAGCGATTGAGTTGTGTACCAAACCAAAAACATTCTAGGTGATATAGACTAGATTTTACGAATGGCATGAGCCCGAAAAATACTGAGCATTTTTCTGTAGGTCAAAAACACCAAGCTTTAGTTCGCCTTGTCAAAATACCAAACCTCTGCAAGTAAACGATGTGTACGTAATTTTCGCTTGTATTGAAGTTTTCGTCTCGTTCCTGCTGTTTTTGTTTGAACAGTTACCAGGTATTGACAATAATGTGTTTGCGAGCGTTGACAATAATGTATTGACTGAATATTTTTGCATTTTCAAAGAGGTTGGATTGACCGCATGAGCATTTGATTTTTGTATGCAGATTTTGCAAGAAGTGTCAGCGTTACGTTTACAAAAACAACAAGCACTGCGACATTTGCAAGACATGCCCGTCTAAGGTGAGAGCTTGCGGCAACATGCGCTATTGTGCTCCTTTTGAGGTTTTCTTGATATGGTGCGACGTGTGTCAGCTTGTGTTGGAGACATACTGCAGTAAATGTGGCAATTATAGACAGCTGTTATCATCGGAAGGCTTTTGTTTATCTGCTTTAGGAGGTTCACCTTATGTCTGTGGCAGATCGGAACCGACCAATATACGACGTTAACACTTCACGATCGCGACATTAAAATGATTCGAATACGTAACCAACGAGCGTGGCGTTCAGATATGAACTGGCTGAAAGCTTTTTTCGAAAGGGCGAAACATCAACATTTTGCCTATCTTTATCAGGTTTTAATACAAACGGACGTTCACAAAACGCTTTAAAAGTTCCTAGTCGAAATTCCCAAGGGATAATGCCCGNTTTGCCCCCTCGTGCGGACGCCCATGGGGAGAAGTACTGTACAGTGTCCTTTAACCCTCACCTGTTTATATCACAAAATGTATGTGATTGCAGGACGGCCGGACGTACGTTCATTGCAAGAAGTGTGGCAAGTGTGAGAAACCAGGTAGGTTGATTAGTTTGTTGACGTGCTTGTAAATGCTGTACTGCAGTAGCAAAACGGGTTGCTGCATTGTTTGCCGATTGTTGTTGCCCTGTTTTTTCCGCTTTCTTTTCCGATCGACACGGTGCTGGCGGAAAGTATCAGTATCCATCACGTTGCGTTGAAAATCACGATCTGACTCAAGGGGACGATTGGGGCGATCGCCCCCCCCCCCTAACCTACGAAGGTAACTTTTTCACCATGATTTTGCAC
>JGI24021J15306_10005243_pt1 | contig 15350 bp, 6 predicted proteins | sample Ectturendosymbi1_FD_15306 | JGI IMG/M metagenome (IMG submission 15306)
ATATACAATACTAACGGTGTTGGAGACTGCAGAGAGCTTCTGCAAATTAGTCAGCGAAGAAAGATTTTTCAAACTGAAAGATTTCGCACTGACATTGTACTCAATGTTTACACATACGTGTGCGTGAGGAAATTTTGTACGATGAAACAAGTCAAATCTGAAAACAGAAATCGAATGGCAGACGAAACACTGGACGATACCACTAGCACTGGTAGTGATAAAGGAACGATATTATCAGGGAAGCCTCGACTACAGGCATCCCACTGATAGAGATTTGTAGTAAATTGCTATGTGCTATTGTGTAATAATTTCAATGACACACTCAATTATCTTCCCTTATTGCTGCACTGTTGCTTTTTATACATCATTTTATTGGAAGTGGCCAGCCAGTTGTAACACTTTTGTAAAATGGCCCATGGGTCAAAAGTAGTTGGACCACGCTGAAGTATATCTATGGATTTCTCTATAAGTTTGACTTTCTGCCAGTTTAAGTAATCGCTACTGAATGTAAATATTTTCGGTTTTATTCAATGCAAATATATTTGAATTTTGCTTGTAACTTTTTTTAATAATCTTTCTTTTGGCATGGGTATGATTATCTAATCGTGCATCACGCCTACTGCACAAATGTCGAGAACACGAAACTATTTTCGTGCTGAAACTAGTCCTGCTGTGGTTGCTGTGTAGTGTATAGCAGTGGTTCTTAAGTAATTATCCTTTGTTTCAAGCCCCCCTGACTGTAAAAACAGATGTATTTATTGGTAAATTTATTGATCAAACTTTCCAAATGGCAGGGCGCGTAAGGGCTCGCGCCACCCTGGAAATTTATTGAAGCTCTTCTGGGGTGGCGTGCCCCCCGGTTAAGAACCACTGGTGCATAATATCAATGATCCTGTAACGTCTTGTGCCGTCCTGAGCAGTACTCCGCAATATTTCTTCACTTACGGCACACTTAACAACTTTCCAGAATTTTGCGGCACACCTCGCCCACTTTGTAAAAAATACATTCCATGGTTTATTGTTTGTGAAAACTTCAATTCTGACCTCACAAAATCACCACAAATGTTCAGCGGAAGTCTAGCTAGGGTTTAAGGTAGCGAACTGTGGTGCTCATATCTTCAGATAAAGTTATTCCGCGGCACATCTAGCATCGTCTCGAGGCACACTAGTGTGCCGCGTCATGCCGGTTGTGGAGCACTGGTCTAGAGCAGGGGTGGGCAAATAGCGGCCCGCGGGCCAAATGTGGCCCGCACAAGCATTCAGGAAAATCTTTAAATCTGAAACGTCCGCCAACTTCTCATAATAAATGTTAGTGCTGAGGCTATAAATCAAAACTTGCTTCTACTTCCATAAGGTACGGCCCTCCGTTAACGCGGCCTTCTCAAAGTGGCCCTCGAGGAGAATTAATTGCCCGCCCCTGGTCTAGGGGTAGTCCAGACGAACTGCGGCACTTTGTTTCGTCACCAAGCCATTTACACCAAATGCTACTGCGTAGTCCGCCAGGAAAAAGTTTTAATCAGTCAATTTGTAGAACGAAAGAGCAGAAAACATGATTGCAGTGTTTAGCTAGCGCGGTGCCAAAATTTGTAATGCCTTCAGGAGCTAAAAAGCACACAGTTTCCAAGGAGGAAATGCGCAAGAATCTGGCAGTGTTAGCTAAAACCCCACGACTGAATCGTTTTTTTTTCAGCANAACTTTCAAGCAGCAACGTTAAACCAGTGCGGNGTTAACCNGAGCACCTGCAAATGTACGTGAAAACCAAGACATAAGCTTACAAGCACCTTTCACGCTCAGCATNGCTGGCCATATTNACATGTTATTTTTCCGGTGTTTTTTTGTATTTCTGGTTTCTGCTTATGTTCGTGTGAATGTTGTTTCTTGCCAGGTCAGTGTCTAACCTGTGAATATTTTTTCATAGTAAGAATCAGGCCCGTAACCAGCTTGGGATACCAGGGGTGGCGAAGAGTTTTCTGGGAGGGGGACAATTTTTTTAAACTATGTCCAATAGTTTTAAAATATGTCCAGCAAATTTTTCCAGGGGGGCGAAAAGTTTTCTAGGGGGGATTCGCCTCCTCTGTTTACGGGCCTGGTAAGAATACACTCTAGTGTTTAAACTCTGTTCTCGCAGTTAACTGCATGTAGAATTGAGTAAGAAGTACATTCTCGACTACCGGAAAAAGCGTAATTTTTACAAAATATGACGTCATGAAATACGTCATAGGGGCCCTACAGTGAAAATTGCCCCGGGCCCCCCTACTTTTTAATCCGGCTCTGCCCTAGTGATTAGGCGCCCGGGGAATTGTGCCCTCGGTACGTCCCTGTCTGCATCATAACCTCACGTGTACTTTGCGTCTTTCGTATTCGGACAAATACTTTGGTTACACTCGCATAGATCCACATTGCACTTTTTACTAACTACGTTTTTAACGCACACGGTAAATCAAAGTGAGCGAAGAAAAAGCGTTGAATGCAAATACGCAACGAAAGCAACAGAAACACGAAATGGTCGCAGAGCAATGCAGCAACACGTTCAAAACATTGGCCTGTGAAGGGACTTCGACTATTCCATCGACGGATAGTATCAGCAAACCGTTGCCACAGTGAAATGTTTATTATAATAAGAATGGGTGATGGCCTTGTTAGCAGTTCACACGTTTTAGATAATCTCAGTTTGGCAGTTGCCATAACTGTGTAAGCAAAATGGCGTACCGTAGTTTGAAGCACCAACTGCATTCAAGTGTATGGACCGTTATCAGTGCTTTAGAATCCACTTCGAAACACAAGTGAATGTTCGTTGTTTCCGTCAGTACAAGTCGGGAAACGATTAAATGCATATAAAAGTTAAAAAACGGCGCATGCCCGAGGCTTCAACATAGACAAGCATTTCAGTAACTGCTTTCAACAATCTTCTATTTGCGGGAAACCATCAATGGCGAAAACCAACCGTCCTGTAATTCTACGGTGTTTATATAGCATCTTCGGCAAGAGTCGAGTATCATTGCCACGCGTTTGTGTACCACGAAAATATCAACTACACTGCTTTGTCAGAAGAGCACAACACCCGAGAGCAATGTGGACAGTGTCGAAAGAAACTGCCAAACGTGTGTGAAAAGTTTTCGGCACCTCTTTGTACTATCACGCTCATATGGTGGTTTGAAACAAGCTCCACGAAGTTAACAAACCAAAGAACACTTATTGTTTGAAGTGGGTAGTTTCAATTAAATGGATTACGCGAAGTGTCGTAATCAGTTTCCTTGTCTTCATGCCCAGCTGTGTCGTCCACAGTAGCTTCATTTGCGGCGTTATTTTCCTTCTTAGCAGCATGAGTTTCTTCGTGTTTTACTCCTTTGGCGCTGTGATCATCTGTACCCTGAACAAAAACAAGTTTTTGTAGAAAACTTGCGCAATAGCCAACTTGCACAACGCACTTGGCCAACGCGCGTTTCGTGAAGCGGACCAACGAACAGCACACTTAAATCCAAAACAACGTATCGCGGAAGCATTGTGCAAATTTGTATCTAAGCAACAAGCGGTTGCCGATCATGCGCTGCCATAACATTTGATGCAGTTGCAAAACTTTTCCACAGTAAAATTGCTGAAGAGCTTGCATTTTTCTGTACGTTTCTGGCAATCCTTAAATCCTTATATCACCATTCGCCAAGTTCGGTATGATTCACTCGTACAGATGACGAGCGAGGGTAACATTCAAAGTTCTACAGCAGGTCGTCGTTTGATAGCCTGCGTTTAGTTTCGTTTATTTTAGGAAGTACAGCAGTGCTAATTAGAAGGAACATGAAAAGTTGTTGAGGCGGCGCTATACATTTGGCGACACATTTCCTCCCGGGATTCAGAACCCCTGCAGCAGGTCTTGAAATCCAACATGGTTCTCAAACACACCTGTCTGCTCTGCTGCTGGTAACTTACGAATGCGTGACCGATCCAGGTCGGTGATAAAACTACCCCCACGTCTTGTTTTAGTTGGCCTCTTGGTCTTTTATCCTACAAAATAGCCAGTCAAACCTATTCTACTAACCCTGGGGCATAGCAGTCAAAAGGTTGAACCAACGTAGGCACGAATGCGATTAGAAATAACGAATGTCGCTGCCGCGAAGTTTGTCCGTACAAACTCGAAGGATGAACCCAATGCCGATTGCAGCAAGTAGAAGTAGACTTCAGCTTGCCTGTAGACTTTTCCACGCATCATTCATTCATCGCTGAAGCCAAGTTAGTCAGTTAAGAATTTGTTAGAAGCTTTTCAGATACACAGACACAAACCCAGCAATTCCCCAGGTTTTATCACGTGGCGACAACTACCTCAATACTCTACCACACCGCTGGCATGCACGTGAAGCGGAACTTCAAATAACTGTTAATGGCTGAATGCATCGCACGCAATGCTTTCTAGATGCTTCAACAATTCCACTTAAGATGGCCCCTGCCGATATCGTTATACGCAACCAGGCATTTTTTCAACTTCAACGCAGGGTTGAAAAGCCTTGCCATCTCACCTCTTCCTCCTCTTCGTCAATAGCGAATGGGTTAAGAGAGTCATCGTAATCAGTACTGTCAGTTGTTGTACGGTTCTGCAACGAAATTTGCAAACATGAATCGATGTATCACCGCATAAAACTTTATTATGTGTGGCCTTGAACTCGAATAGTTCTACCGTGATACAACGGAAGCAGTGACATCAGAACATTAGACAGTTCCTGTGACAGCAAATGCACTTGAAGTCTGGTCAGATTTGTAGTAGCAGAAGGGTCGTGCATATTTTCTGGGATTCTCTTTTTTGTCCAATGTTTCCGATTTCACGATTTTTGATGTAGCCGTCTTAACGTACCCAAAGTTAAATAAAGAGTTCTAATTTACCAAAAGCTGAATGACGATGATCCATTTTACCCAAACTTGAATGTAGCTGTTTGTGCAGTCAGACTGCATCGACAAGAGGCTAGACTTCAAAGGTTAAAAATCTAAAAAGTAGCACGTTCAGTCTTCCAAAAGCTTCAAGTAGCAATGAAGTTCACTGAGTTCACTCTATTGCTACTTTCCTGAACTTTTCGTCTATTTGTGGTGCCCTTCCATTGCACGTTGTGGCTTAGTGGTTGATGTGACATGTTCCCGGAAATAATCGCCCATTTCAAGCATTGGTGATGCGATCGTATTTCCTGCATCCCCATGTCGTACATTTATTGGTCTGTATGCGATATATGTAAAAATGTTTCGAAATGCGTAATATATAATGATATTTTTCCCTTCTATTGCTAACCATAAATGTACCCTTTCAGATAGGCAAATGTACCCCAGTTTGGTAAACCCTGCTGTACGCCAAATTCGAAATTACAGTAAGTTTGGAGATTCTTGCCCTTGAATTCGCAAATTTCTTACCTCCGAGACAATCTTCTTTTGTACTGTCGGAGGTTTCGGTCTCGGAGGTGGTACTTTCCCTGCAGGTCGCGGCGGAGGAGTCTTTCCTACTCTTACGGGAGCAGAAGGGGTCCTGGTCAACTTCGGCGGATTAGGCTTCGTCGGCATATTTCCTTTTGCGACTGGTGGAGGTGGGGGTCCGGGAGGTTTTGGTGCTGTTTTGCGTTTAGAAGGAGTTGGACTGGGTTCAGCGGCTAACGGTTGGCTTGTAGGTCGTGGTCGAAGAGCAGACGGGTCTTTGGGTGGACTGGGTGGCCGAGGTTTTCTGCTTTTTCCATTGCTTGCCGTTCGACGATGTGAAGGAACGGTGGCCGATCGGGGTTTTGTTACGGGCTTTTTGGCAGCCTGGCCAGAATGCTCCTCGGTGGTCTCAAGTTTAGGCTTGCCTTCTGAAACAACGGATGAAGCTGGCACATGTGTCCTCTCCTTTGGATGTGGTTTTTGCGTTGATGGCTCAGTTTCTGAGGGTGCAGAAGTAACGGGGCCAGTGTCTTTATTTTCTTTCACCTCGGTGAATTTTTCTGAAGTTGAATCGCTTTTATCGGACAGCTTTTCTGGAACGTTCTCTTCAGGGGTCTGTTGATCAGCGGTCCTTTTTTTGAAAGCCGGTGTGATGTTGGCTGCACGTAAGTGGTCAAGAATGGCAGAGTAAACATGAGCCAGTTCGGGCCAACGTTCTTGCACCATTTCCAAACACGGATACGTTGCTGGGCTGTCTTCTGTTTCGCTTTTAACTTCTTTTGATTTGTCGTTCAAGTCTGACGCAACAGCGAAGTGACCGCTGTTGACCTTTAACGTGTACTCCATGAAAGCAAATGCTTGCTCCACCGTGTCAGGGTTAAGGCGCTCGTCATCGCGAACCACATCTAAAGATTCTTGCGTGCCATCGAAAGAAAGTAACCAACTGAGTTTCGCAGAAGCCATGCCTGCGCAGATTTCCTTTACCTGTAACAATCAAAGTCACACGTGGAAACATCTTAAGCCTATCGACCTCAAAATGCTTCATCAACATGGCTTGGTAAAGCTTCCGCAGTTCAACCTGTTTGCTGTTTGTCACATTTGAGGAAAAACAAGAGGTAGCAAACACAGGTAAATATGACAAATTTAAAGTTCNGAAGCGTTGAACATTTTTGAAGAAACATTTTGGCGAATCCGACAAATTCAGGTCTCGAGCGAGTCTGGGTCACAACATTTCTGACAAAATCTCCATATCGAAGCTTAACTAAGACAAGAATTGTGAACTCCCTTAAAGGAGCCGCTTATTAATTTCATGCGGTGGATCAATACAAGCACGTCACATTTCCTGAAAATCTCATACAATTAAGGTTGGCAAAGGGGGTCTACAATCCATTGAATGCAAATCCCATAGTCCAGTGTTTCAATACCATCGCACTAACTGAGGGAAATGTTTGTTCAGGTAATGAAAAAATGTGAAAGAGAAGCAACCAAAATCCCGCGGTAAGTAAAGCCTAAACAGCTGAAATGGCGCCGAAACTCGAAAATTTGGCGTTGATTACCTTAAGGGAGGCTGCTATGTGACTCATCGCTACTCGTAGTCGTGCTAAACATTCGTTGCATTATGACAGACAATACCGAAGTTTGGTACGGGTGGAAAAAGGGATGGAAGGTCATTTTCAAATGAAGACCACAACAAAATACAAAAAAACATTGCATCAACGCAGTATGTACCCACAACCACTTTAATCACTGGGAGCAATTGATGAGCACTACAAACGGAATAAGTACTTATTTGCAGTTTGAAGTTCATTTTTGCTTTCGCCTTATAACCGGATATTCTATTTATTTTGTTGTATGATGTGAAATATGATGAAAATGCCCATATTAACGAGAAAGACCCACCATGTTCGCAGTTCGGGATCATATTGCTAATTCGTCTTTCAGCTATTTTTTTCTCGTCTTTTCAGGTTTTATGAATGTGCTGTCAGCAACACATGCAGGCCTTCGCAATGGGGTCTGTTTATCAACGAAAATATAGCAGCTTCCGCCTCCACAAATATACCCCTATATATATGTGGACGTACCAGAGTTGTACAAGATTTTGCGAAACGCTGTTCCACACGGATAAAATAATCGCTTGTAAATTCGAATAATTTCGGTTTGCAATAAAATCCCGCCTGAAGCAATATTTTCTTTCTTGATCACCACGAAGAGTTTTTCACTCTGCTGGCTCAGAACAGAGATTATACGATGCGTTATGTATATCCTAAACATACACAGTAGTAAGCGGGTGAGCAAAATCCAGCGGGCATGGGGCACATTATCCTTGCCTGGCTTGGAGCAAGCAGCTACGTCAGAGTGCTCGACGCTTATTAGCAAAACTTCCTGTACACATAACACGAGTTTTGATTTAAGGATACGACATGAGCTTCGCGCGTTTTCTCGCTCAGATACCAACCCAAACAACATTAACAAATCGCCGGCTAAATCTAACACAACGGAAAAAGTTAAAACGCATCATAACGTAGATAAAGATTGTTCGCTGCTGATTGCGCCAAGACAAGCAGCAGTGCGGCAGTCTTCGTACAATTGGTTTCCCTCGTTGAGGTCCCTAAGGTTGAGGTTCGGCTTGACTGCGCCAGTTTTCCGGGCTGCTACACGCTGGCTATAATATTAGTATGGCTCTCTGCGGACACGACGTAATTCCCGGTCCTTTCGTTAACACTCAAGCGCCAGATTTTCTTTCGTCTGTAAAGCACAGGTAGAACTTTTTGTGAGCCATGCTCGTACACTGGTCCTCTATGGCAAATCGTGTTTTAAGGACTTTTGTCTATCTTTTCCGTTTACAGCTCCCCAAGTAAATTCTGAAAGTTTCTCTTAGAAATTTGAAGTTGCAAATGACCTCAGTGCAGCAAACCTTCAAAGACAGACACAATGAGCACATTGCGCAGCAAGTGTCATTTCAAATGTTTATGTTTAGAACATCGCAAGACTGAAGCATAAAAAGGTTGGGTAAAGCAATCACCAGGTCCGTAACCCATAACCAACTTGTGACACCAGGGGGGGGGGCGAAGAGTTTTCTAAGAGAGGGAAAATTTTTTTAAACTGTGTCCAATAGTTTTAAAATGTCTAACACATTTTTCCAGGGGGGACTTTTCCGCCCATGGTTACGGGCCTGGCAATCACCATACCATACTTGTATTAACTGCGCTTGAGTGCATATGCTGGAGCAGTGGTTCCCAACCAGGGGTGCTTGCACTCCCACTCCCAGGCAGTGCGAGAAGCGTCTGTCTTACTGACAGGAAAATCATCTCTTTGTTGTTCTCCTGCGGCTTTTTTGTTTTCTTTTGGAATGGATTACAGAAAAAAACGTGAAGTTCGTTCGAATATGTGTGTCAACATGTGGATTATTCGCACAAAAATCAACTACAATCCATTCTTCTGAAAAAGGTTCCGTAGACCTGTACTAGAGCAAAGACAGGCTAACGATTCAATGGTGAAACGAGGGAGGTTTATGAAACATCATTAGGAACACCATTTTACATCTGAAGTCGGGGTGAACAGGGGAAAAGTTGTTGAGTACCGTACGTTTGCACACTCGCTGTTTCTTTCAACAGTATATCATGCACACTGGCAACTGAAAAATGCGTAANATCAAACTCTTTTGACCAAAACCTTGTTGATGCAGGGCGAAATAACCACCCGTACCTATGATGTCAAGGTGTCGCTTAACTTACNTTTCTNTTAATGTTGATATACTGGCAGGGGTTTTCAGTACTCCGTTGGCACCAATTAGCACGACGTGGTGCAGACAGGGTTGAGAAAAACCCGTTTTGTTTAAAAAAAAACAACCCACCTGGGTTGTTTTTTTTCAAAAAAAAAACGTTTTTTTTAAAAAGAAACGAGATTTTGTTCTTTTTTTAAAGAAAATGGAAAAACCCTATTCTTAATTGTTTTTATTGCATCATGCAATATCACTATTTTCAGAATTACACAATAATAACTTTTTATACCCATTATGCCATTCTAATTTGAGGGTAAAGAAATGTAGCCCGTCTCTGTTTTCGCAAATTGTTGGTCAGTTCACTCCAAAGTGGTAAGGCTTGGCAAGAATGCACACAGCAAACAAAGAAAAACCATTTCTACACAAACTCTGCAGTTTCACGTCAGGTTTATCTGCGTGCCCTGCTAGTTCAGCATCTGCAGCAGGGATCACCAACCTTCTTGAAGCTGAGAGCTACTTCTTGCGTGCCGATTAATGCAAGGAGCTACCAGTTTGATACACATTTCTGAAATAAAAATGTTGCTCAATTTACCTTAATTATTTTCATGATTAACAATTAAGATATTCNGCAATGTGAAGACACTGATCATGCTAATGTTATTTTTAGAGCAGGCCTGTGGGCGGTAGCGTANCCAGCCCGNAATTTTTTGGGGGGTCAAATATTTTTACTTTCAGCGAGCAACAGTATTTTGTTTGGGGCAACNCCTCTCAAAGCACCAAACGACAAGAAATGCCAGAAATANAGGAGCCAAGCCATTTGGCCCCCCTAGTTACGCCTATGCCCGCGAGCGACCTACTTGTTCCTTGCGGGGGAACTGGTGCCCGTGGGCACCACATTGGTGACCCCTGAATTTTAGAGTGTTTTTTCAACGTATGATTTGGTATGTTCCAAATCAGAAACAGTTGATAGATGCACATAAGGCAGAAAAATTGATTAAATTATACTGATTGTGCAGAGCTGAGAAAGATAACCATTAAAAACTGTTTTTTTTTCAAGTCATGCAAATTTCATTGCTGTTCGTTTTCTTTGATTAAAAAAGTTAAAGTTAACTGTACAAGTGTCCTGCTTGTTTTTACTTCTTAGTAGATTTGTTCAAAGAAAAATAAAGAGTGGGTTTTTTGACGGGTTTTATTGGGTTTTTTAAGTGGGCTTTTTTAAAAAAACCCGGGTGTTTTTTTGGGTCGGGTTTTTTTACAACAACCCTGGGTGCAGCTGTTACAGTTATGTCGCAGTTGCAACCAGCTTGCAGACACGGCGAAGTCAGTTGCAGGTGCATCCTGGCTAGCAAGCCGACGACTTCCTTTAATTTGATACGCAATGAAGTTACTTATTTTGCTCTCACCTGACGTACTACTCAAAACCGCTGCCTATAACTAATGGTGTGCGGTGCTTAACAAGTGGAGTACACCGAACTGAAATAAATAATACGCTTTTCTACAGTCAAAATTGTTTCACAAGGTTCTGTAGAGAATTTCCCAAATACTATAAAAGAGTCAGACGTTGTTGCAACATCGCAAAGTAAGAGAATGGTGTTTCCCTTCACAAAAATAAGGATATGACGTTCAAGCGAGTCACACGACGAACGACACAACTGTTTAAATTTTTGCGTAATATTACATAAGGACAAAATAGTTTTCAACCAACACAACCGCGAACGATTTTTAGCAGTGTTGTTTTGGACTTGCTTTTGCCAAACTAAAGTTTTTGTAGGTGAACTTTAGGAGTAGTGGTGCATCGGCCACTTTCGCAGCAAAGTGTATGAGGTCTTCGGTGCCGATGAGCTCAGTTTGTCAGGCGAAGTTTGTTGTTTAAAATGGAACCCAACAATTGCTCAAGACAAAAATCCGAACATTTAGGCCTTAAAACGTTTTTTGTATACTTTTTCGATTTTTCTGTACATATATCGATTTGCAGGATTTGCTGAAAATTTCACATGAAAATAGATGTACATAAAATTAAATAACAAAAATTAAATTACTCCTACAAAACAAACCTCGAAATTAAAATTACACTCGAATTGCTCTCTTCATACAAACATGTGTGTACGGAATTATAGGACTTGAGTTTAATCAGCTATTCCACATGCCGATTCTATTATGTGAAAGTCAATGATTTTATTTTTCAAACCCTTTTACGAGATCGCCAACCGCCGTGTAACCACGAACGTATATTTGTGTTAAACATAAGTTACGGGAGTCAGGTCACGATGGAGGATTTCCTTAAACATACGCCAAAGCGATTAGATTTACGCATTGTTTACTATATTCCATAGGCAAAGGGCAACCAAAAGTGTAAATCTGGCAAAGCCCATTATAAACAAACAGCTTCCCGCTTCACTCGTTCAGGTTGGAATGGATAGAATGTACGATGAAGTTTGCGCTAAAGATAGTTTGGTTGCTGGGCAAGCCGCTAAGGAATTGCAAAAACGACGAAGACCCACAAACTCTTGTAAATTCCTAAATGCAAAATCTTGCAGTCAGTAGAGATATCACTGTTTGACAAGATATTCGACAAAAGAAATTCGTATTTGGGAACTATCGCTCCTTGTTCTGACTTACCCTTTAATAACGCATAAAGAATAATGTCACTTGCATCTATTGGAAGAGACTTTTAAACTTACTGCTTTAAAAACTAATTTTCCTATCACCACAGCCCCAACTAAATTTTGTACAGAATCTTTCTCTTCATGAAAATTCAGATACCATTTTGCCGATGTCCATGAAGCAAAAATATGGGCGATAAAATCCACTCAATGCAACTGACGTGGAACACTCACGTTTTCTAAATGTCATGAAAAAGCTACAGAGAATAAAATATTTACTAAAACTATTAATACTGTAACAAGCAAGACAGACACTTGCCAGAAACTATATAAAGCAAATCTCACAACGCTCGAGCCCTTTCAAATTTCGGCCGAACGTTTCGAAGCGGCCACGGAACAAATAATTACTTACCTCTTTCATTTCGGTAACGGTAGCGGCGATCAAAGTCGGCAACAAGTTGGTCTCCGTAATTTCAAAAATGCCAGAATATGCGAAGTTTAAGATAACCAAGAGTCCTGCGGATGGGCATGATATGTTCACATGCAATACGTCACTGGCAATCCTTTTAGTTTTGGGATTTATGAAGTGGGACCTGAAACGATACAAGCAGAACTAAAGGTTACCGTTCAGTTTTCACGGACTTTGCTTACACGTTCCTGTGAAGAGCATTCGCATATTGTTGTCAGACTGACTGCAGCTGCTGAAACCGGCTTCCCTGTCGAGTCTTGGGTGCACTGAGCCGCGTCTAATCTGTTCGCAGTATGCTGCTATGTATGCGCTGGCACTGAGGAGATGTTTAAAGGAAAACGGTCATCCTACAAGCAGTTAGCATTTCGCAGCCGAGCTGAAATTTGGAAAACGTAAAGCGTCTTACGGTGCACAACGCTGTTACTTGGATCATCAGCGCAAAAATTCATTAGAGCGAATGCGTTTTAACTGTCACAACCAATTATTTCGAACAGCGCCGTCGTTTGAGATAATTGAAAACGTCCGGTGAGCGGCGAAAACGTGCATAGTGCAGTACACAATTTCCACACCGCTTCAAACACGTCCGTACAACAGAGTTGTAACGAAGCCAGTGGTCGCATTGGGTATCAGCCAGACAGTTGCCTGTATTTTGGATACAAAATTTGCTCAAAAACATAGGTTAAAAAATGGAGTGGATTTGGATCAACAAAAACAGAGGTTCTCAACCTTTCTCTGATCATGTACCCCTTCAGCATTTGGACAGACAACCACGTAACCCTAAAATTTCTTGTGGCAAAAAGGCTGAAGTAAAATAACAAATCTACTGAACCTTTAGATTTTTCTAACTTTATAAAGTAGACTCCGTTTTTGTATCTCCAAGTTAATGTATTTGATAATACGCATATGATGATTTTTGAAAATAATATTTACTGATATGTATAAATACATTTGAAAATAAATAAAACAGATATATTTTTCTTTCTATTGCTAACCGCAAATGCAACCCTTCAGATAAGCAAATGCACCGTTTGGGGTACATGAAACCCATATTGGGAACCCCTGATCTACAGGTATAAGAGTCAAAATATCTATGAAATCTTTTCGGCAAAATCTTTGTTCAGTAGCAACATTGCGAAGTTACTGTGTTGTGTAACTTGAGTTATTCTTCAGGTGCATACTCATGTTATCCTTCCGTACCTTCTGTTCTCATTTGCTCGACAGCTTTTGACCGGTTAATCTCTGGTTTGTATATATAAGGTACTTTGCGGTGATTCAACAACTGTTAATTAGCTGTGAAATTGTGTCGTTCGCCATCGTAATTTCTAAACGCTTTAAACATGGCCGGGATAAGAACTGGAAAAGACATCGATTATCAAGTTTGTATTAGAGAGTGACAACCTTATCCACATAGACCAGTGGTTCTCAAACTTTTCTGCACGCTGACTCCCAATTAAAGTATACAGTTTTCTGTAGATCCCGTGGCCTGGCCCAGCAGTTACTAATTTGTGTCAAATCAAACTGCTGTACTACCAGTCTAACAACTGCCGAACTGCGACACATGCGCTACAATATTGTTTGTGACGTAACAAATAGAACATTTTTCATGATGTCATCACAACTGATGATTTAATAAAAAACTCTTCGAATCGAATGTACTTTTAAACTACTGTAGCTGAGATTTTATCAGCCTTCTTAATTTTGTTTGTTTTGTTGAAAAGAGCCGTTTGCAACAGCTTGCTGTTGCTGTTTGTCGTGAAAACTATGAAGGGTAGTGAATAATGCCCATGTAGCTCGTACACAACACAGATGACGTAACAAAAGTCAGCACAGCCACGCATTTTTACTTCAACATGAAACTTCGTGGCTTTGCAACGGCAGCACTTATCACAGGGGCGTGCAGAACTCTGGTGATGAACCGGGCAGCTGCTTCATTGTACGCCCCCGTATCAAATTCATGTCTTTTATTGAGGAATGTCAGAAATGCAAGGCGTTTGACATACGTAAGGAAAACATGTTTCGAAATATTCACTTAACAATATTGCAAGGAGTAATGTTTTTGATGTGATAGTTTTTAATAATTTGTTTTATTCTGCGGGCCTGAGGAATATGTTTACAAGCAAAATTCTTGTAGCAGTGGGTATGCATTGAGGAACTAGATATTGCATTTATGCATGCAAGTAAGTATCAGATAGGTCCACCAAAAAAGATAGTACTTGTGAGGCATGATAGGCGATAGACAACCATGAAGTTTGACACATTGCACCCTTTCATGTTTTTCAGAACTGCAAACAAATTGCTAACAAATGTTGTTTCATAAACAGACGAAGTAACTCTTTTTATTCAACAGATGATCAATTTCGTTCAGTTGAGCTCTCCTATATGAAAACATTTGCACTACCTCATTTTTTTACATCGACTGAGAGGAAATCTCTTACAATGCTGATTAAAGCCAAGATTTTTACATAACAATTGAAAGCGAAGAATCTATCTCCAAATCGTCACTAATGATACAGCCCCGATGTGCCACAATTTGCATTGCCACGAAAATGAAACCATGCAGAGAAGCTACCATCGTAACAACCCGCGTTCTTTACTCATAAATCCAACTTTGAATACAGGGTCTTGGTTTTTGTTCACTGTACCGTTCGCTTTGTTCCGATCATGGCGTTTATAATGAAACGATAAATAGATTTACGAATGATAAAAACAATTCATTTGATACTTTGACAATATTTCTCTGCCATACTCGTGCACCTTTGCGAACATTTAAGAACCCAAGCCCTAGAGAGAATCGACAGAATTTAAGACTACAAGTCGCAGATTAACAATATGCTGGCAGTAATTGGTCAGCCTACAAAGGGGGTGAGAGATAGGGTCTAAGGAAGTGGTTTTCAACCTGGGAGTCACGACCCCCAGAGGAGTTATGAACCATTTGAGGGGTCGCGAGTAGATATTTTATGTACATAGCTGTGTTATATTTGCTTTACTCGAGTTTTATCTTGGGGTCGTTGGGTTATTATAATGGTTCGCAGTACAAAACGGTTGAAAACATCCGGTGTAAGGCCTTAAGATAACGTTGGCAGTACTTCATCTCTCTCTCTCTCGGTCACTTGACATGCATTTGCATGCCTCCCTGAGGCAAGAACCCACCATATACATACAGCGTGTGTT